>OLPW01004312.1_pt1 | contig 10188 bp, 8 predicted proteins | sample 1672161 | NCBI WGS metagenome assembly OLPW01 (sample SAMEA3136654, study PRJEB25190) | human gut metagenome
AAGTGATTGCGAAAATCCCGCAGGGCGCAACCGTAACTGTTCTTATGGAAGCGGATGACTGGTGGCGCGTCCAGTACAAAAACAGCACCGGCTGGTGCGCGGCGGAGTTTCTCACGAAGCAGGAAAACGCGGATAATCAGGCGCGGAGGAGCATCCGAATCGTCGATAGTGCCGGAAACGTGTTTGAACCTGTGGGTGATTTTACGGTGAAGGTGGCGAACGCAGATGTGGGCGATTCTTGAACAGCTGCGCGACCACGCAACAACCATCGTTGGACTTGTAACGGCGCTGACGCTGATGTACAGCTGGTTCCGAAAGCCGATGAAGCAGCTGATTGCAAGGGAACAGCAGCAGGAGGAAGATCTTGCGATTCTGACATGGGCGTTTTTGCAGAATGCGCATGACAATTATACGCGGCAGGGCTGGTGTACTGCGGCGGAAAAAGGGCAGGTGCTGAACATGCACAAAAGTTACGCGGCGAAAGGACGAAATCACCTATCCGCAAGCTACGAGCAGGACATTCTTGCTCTGCCGGAAACGCCGCCAGAGGGGAGGCGAAGCAAATGACGAAGCAGAAAGCATACGTCCAGTTCAGCAAACGAATTGTTCTTTTGGTCACTATCGCAGTGACAGTGATTTCGCTGCTGGCGGTGGTGCTGTGCTTTTTCCGCAGCGACACGGAAGCGCTGGTCAGCACGGTTCGGACGTACATCAACTACGCGACGATTGTTTTTGCAGCGTACAGCGGCAACTCGGTGTTCGAGAAGTGGCTGACGCAGGGGAAGAGCGCTGATGCGGCTGAGAATACGGCTGAAGCGTAAGGCAATATTCCTTGCAGCAATTCTTGCAAAGTATCAAAAATGCTCGTTGGCAGCCGTGCTATTCGCCGCCTGCTGACGGGCATTTTTGCTTATTCCTTTTGAGCAGCAACATGTTTGGCATCCATTGCCAAAGTTGCCATCAGCAGTTTCCGCGATTCTTCTTGGAAGCCAATCAGTTCATTCCAATTGCTACTTTTTACGGTGGTAATCAATTCCTGCCTGATTTCCTCGTTGGGAATGAATGCCGTTTCGGAATCCTCGTTATATCCCAAATGGTAAACTCATCAAAGTTATTCAGCGCCGACTGCGTTTTTTCTTTCCTGATAGGAAGAATGCCTGTCAGATAAGCCAGCTGAATATACTTCGTCGGCTCCGTTCCTTTGAACATGCCTCGAAGAAAGTTGATGTAATCTTCCTGTACCTTCGCATTGGCAGCTTCGTCACGAATCAGAACATCCCATTCGTCAATAATAATGATGAATTTCTGACCTGTCTTTTCCTTCACCTGTGAAAGGGCATTCGGCAGTGTTGCAACATTCTCTGGAAGAACGGCTGGATAGATTTCTCGGAGTTCAGCCAGCACGCTGCTTGCAATGTACGCTGCAACATGAGCCGCGTCACCGCAGTTTGTCAGAAACCACTGAACGTCAATGTGAATCACATCGTATTTGTTCAGATGCTTCTTGAAGTCGGCAGACTTGCTGATTTCCAATCCGGTGAACATTGATTCCGAATCGCAGCCCTTGCTGTAATACGCTGTCAGCATATTAGCAGTGATGGACTTCCCAAACCGCCGCGGACGGCTGTTGCAGATATATCCTTCCATCGTGCCAAGAACGCGATTGGTGTATGTAATCATTCCGGTTTTGTCAACATAAATTTGCGAGTTCAGCGCAACCTGAAAAACGCTGTTGTTCGGATTTACAAAGCGTCCCATTGCAGCGACTACTTTCCAAAGAATGTTTGCTGAGGTTTTGATTTCCACGACTGCTCAATGAAATCACCCCTTAGCCTGCTCTTATTTTACTATTGATTTCGGGAAATAGCAAGGAAATCAGACGACGGGCAGCATCAATTTTTCAATACGAAGGAATGCAATCTACAACGATATTTCAAAAGAAACGGGGAAAATCTTCATTTTTGTAAGCAATGATTGAAAGTATAGTTAGAATGTTTGCCGACAAAGATGAAAATTTCTGCTGCAAAATTGCATAAGGCAATTGAAATGCAATCAAGACGAAAGAAACTGTTTTTAAGTTGCAATTCCTGAATTTTCCGTCATCATCAGCATTGGCTTATGAAAAAAGATATTTTCTTTAGCCATTGATGGTGCATCCTGCGCTGCTCTTCATGACCGCACCTCACGATACTTCCGCTCCAGTCCTTCCGTTTTCTCCCGAATTTCCTCTGCAATCTGTTTGAATACTTTTGTCGGCATTCCAGCCACTCGTCCTACTGCTAATACGTCCTTCATGCCGGGATCACGCCCATTGCCATTCACCGTGGTCGTGTGTTCACCATAATACGTTGTACTCCAATGCCGATGTCTACGGGCATTCAAGGATTATCAACTCTTGAAAATGCTCTCCACGATATACGTCATTCCCTGTTGTCGCAATCCAATACTGGCATTTCTCGCGCCAACGCCCTCAAACTGGCATTTGCCGGAATAATAAAATTGCTCTTATACTTTCCATGTTGCATTGCAATGGACTTGACATTCCTATGCGAAAAACGATGAAATTACTGGAAAATATTCTTCAACTTTGGAAAACAACAAGTTAATCTGACTGAGTAGCCAGTCGATGTAGACTGGTGCGGTAGTGAATACAGGCTGACTGTATATTGCAAAAAAAACAGCGAAACTTTCATTTTTGCAATCAAATATTGAAAGTATAGTTCCATGATGGCTATGCATGCGTCATTTTCCAAGGGGAAGAATACTTACTTGATATTGCTCTTCGGCGCGGGACTTTCTTTTCGCAGGGCGTTTTGCTATAATAGAATTGCTTTTTTGCTTGCGCGACGTCGTTCGCCGCCTTTTTTGCGCAGGTTCGGTGTGACGCGGACGTTTTGCGCGAAATAATGAAAGAATGTCGCAACTGGTGAAGCAAAGAAAAGAAAAAAACAAAAACGCCCTTTGCGCGAATATATCATTTTGTGTTCATTTGTGCTATTGTGTCAAAGATATTCCATTGTTTCTGGTGAAAACTTGTGCTATACTATTATCAATAGAACCGATAGGAATTCGGTTCAACAATTGCAAAGGAGGCTTCCCTATGAAGAAATTCCTCTCCGTCGTATCTCTGCTGATGGCGCTCATGATGCTCTGCACCAGCGCGCTGGCGAACGAACAGAAATATGATGAACCCGTGACGGTGCATTTCGTTCGTTCCACGGACGACACGCTCGACGCGAACTACTTCTCGCAGCATCCCGACAAGACCATGACCGACAACCTCTGGTGCGATCTGTTCCGCGACGAGCTGAACATCAACGTGGAATACGACTGGATCGTGAAGAGTGGCGACGAATACAACCAGAAGCTGGCTGCGGAGCTGGCCGTCGGTGCCATTCCGGAGTTCGTGAACGTGACCGCTCTGCAAGCCAAGCAGCTGTATGAGGCGGGTCTGATTATGCCGCTCGACGAAATCTACAACGAGTACGCAACCGAGCAGACCAAGCGCGTCATGCTGGAAACCGGCACTTCTCCCTTTGACGCGGTCACCTTCGACGGTCAGCTTTACGCGCTGCCCGTGGTAGACGCAACGCTGATGATTGCCGACCTGATGTGGATTCGCACGGACTGGCTGGAAAAGCTGAACCTGCCCGTTCCTACCACCATGGACGAGCTGATTGCTACGGCGAAGGCCTTCGCTGAGGCTGACTTCGACGGCAACGGCGTGAACGACACCATCGGCATGGCCGTGTCCAAGACGCCTTGGGATCAGCTGTTCACGCTGAAGGGCTTCTTCAATGCGTTCGATTCCTATCCCGAAATCTGGGTGGACGACGGCACGGGCAAGCTGGTGTATGGCTCTACGCTGCCCGGTACCAAGGACGCGCTGGCGACGCTGCATCAGATGTATGTGGACGGTCTGCTGGATCCTGAATTTGCCGTTAAGGACGACGGCAAGGTGGCGGAAGCGACCACTTCCGGCAAGTGCGGCATCATGTTTGGCGCACAGTGGAACTCTATTTACCCCCTGCAGAACAGCAAGAACCTTGAGCCCGAAGGACAGTGGCAGGCGTTCCCCATCGTAACGGCTACCGACCACAAGGCGAAGGCGCAGACGGACGTCGGCACTACCGCTTGGACCGTGGTTCGCAAGGACTGCGAGCATCCCGAAGCCGTTGTGAAGATGTACAACCTCTTCATCGACAAGTGCTGGGGCCCCAACAACGAGAACGGCGTGTACTACGCGCCCCTGGATTCCGAATCCATCTGGAAGCTGTCCCCTGTGACCCCCACCAAGCCTGACAAGAACCTGAAAGCTTTCCTCGATCTGGAAGCGGCGCGCCAGTCCGGCGATTTCTCTCAGGTCACCGGTGAAGGCTACTCCATCCTTCAGAAGCTTCAGGCGTTTGAATCCGGCTCCGAGGAAGGCTTCGCCCTGTGGGGCTGGGAGCGCATCTACGGTGCGGAAGGCGCTTACGGCGTGCTGAACTACTACCAGGAAAACAATCTGACGCAGGACATGATGTTCGTTGGCGCACCCACCGAAAGCATGACCCTGTACATGAGCTACCTCAAGGACCTGCAGAACGAAACCTTCGTGAAGATCATCACCGGCGAGGAAACCATTGACGCTTTCGACCAGTTTGTGGAAAACTTCTACGCCAACGGCGGCGACGCGATTACTGAAGAAGTTAACGAATGGTATGCTTCCTTGAAGTAATCTGACCGGTTGACTAACGGGGGCTGGTGACAACATCAGCCCCCGCTTTCAAATCAATTCCAGCAGGGGGTGACGACTGTGGAAAAAAGCATTGTAAGCAAAAATTACGTCAACTTGAAGCGCGTTCGGAGAAGAAAACGCTTGTGGCGCGAGCTGCCCTTTCATCTAATGCTGCTGCCCGGCGTTATTCTTGTCTTCATCTATATGTACCTTCCCATGATTGGGCTGAAGATCGCATTTGAGAACTTTATTCCGGCGAAGGGACTGTTTGGTCCTCAGAAATTTGTCGGCATGAGGAACTTCCAAATGCTGCTGCGAAATCCCCAGACGATGCCTGCGCTCCGCAACACGATCATCATCTCGGCGTGGAAAATGGCACTGCATCTGCTCGTGCCTGTCATCGTGTCCATTTTGCTCAATGAGATTCGAAGCAATGCCTTCCGGCGCATCTCGCAAACCTTGATTTATCTGCCCCACTTCCTGAGCTGGATTATTCTGGCGGGTATTATGATTGACCTGCTGTCGCCCAATGGCGGTCTTGTCAATCGCTTCCTGGGGCTATTCGGCGCTGAACCGATTTTCTTCCTTGGCAGCAACAAATGGTTCCGATTTACGCTGGTGTTTACCGACGTATGGAAGGAATTTGGCTTTGGTACGATTGTGTATCTGGCTGCTATTACCAACATTGATCCCACCCAGTATGAAGCCGCGACCATTGACGGCGCCAACCGCTTTCAGCGGATCATGCATGTCACCTTGCCCAATATGCGCATGATTATCGTGCTGATGATGGTGCTGAGCCTTGGCAACGTGCTCAATGCCGGTTTTGATCAGGTTTATAACATGTACAGCGAGGCTGTTTATCCCACCGGCGATATTCTGGATACGTTCATTTATCGCCTGAGCTTTAAGAACGGTCTGTGGGGACAGTCCGCCGCTGTGAGCATGTTCAAATCCGTTGTATCGACACTCTTTATCTCTGTAAGCTATCTGTGTGCCTACAAGTTCGCAGATTACAGAGTTTTCTGATGAGGAGGCGCGTGGTATGGTTAAGTCAAAGAGCTTCGGAGCCCGGGTATTCGTTGTGGTCAACGCCCTGGTAATCGGTTTGCTGGCCGCGTCTTGCCTGATTCCGCTGATTCACGTATTCGCCATCTCCCTGTCAGATAAGTCCTCTGCCTCCGGCGGACTGGTTGCGCTGTGGCCGGTGAAGTTCACGCTGGAAAGCTATAAGTATGTCATCAACCGCGCTCCCTTCTGGACGGCGATGCTTGTTTCGCTCAAGCGTGTGCTGGTCGGCGTGAGCCTGAACATGTTTTTCTGCATCATTTGCGCCTATCCGCTGAGCAAGGAAAGAAACCAGTTCCGCGCCCGCACGGCGTATGCATGGTATTTCTTCATTACTATGCTGGTTTCCGGCGGCATGATTCCGCTGTACATGGTCATTAACCTTACTGGACTCAAGGGAACCTTCTGGTCGCTGGTGATTCCCGGCGCTGTCCCTGTGTACAACATTATTCTGCTGCTGAATTTCTTCCGTCAGACGCCCCGAGAGCTGGAGGAGGCCGCCATCATGGACGGCGCCAGCCAGTGGCGCATTCTGTGGCAGATCTTTGTGCCCACCTCCAAGGCGGCGCTCGCCACCGTCGCCCTGTACTCCACTGTGTATCACTGGAACGAATGGTTCAACGGCATCATCTACAGCAGAGGTCCGGAGCAATATCCTTTGCAGAGCTACATGCGAACCATCGTCATTGACCAGAAGCTCACGCAGATGGGCGCCGGCGACTGGGAGGCGCTTGCCTTGGTATCCGACAAAACCGTGAAATGCGCCATGATTTTTGTAGCATGCTTCCCGATGCTGGTGCTGTATCCTTTCTTGCAGCGCTACTTCGTCAAGGGCATGGTGCTGGGGTCTGTGAAGGGATAATTGCGCATGCATAAACAGCCGCTGGGTCTAAATCGCCGTGGGTTCATCCGCCTGCTGGCCATCACGGTCGCCGTGGTGCTGGTGTTCTATGCCATCGGGCTTTACCTGAACCATATGGGATTGCAGACCCTTCATGGGAACATGGAGGCGCTTAGCGAACGGGAATGCAGCTATATTGCGTCGCAAATCAATCTGGAGGTCGGAAATCTGATTACCCAGTGTCAGGAGCTTGCGGCGGATAAGGAGCTGCTGCGGTATGTGATCGCCTATCCGCGGCTCAGCGCCTATCAGCGCATCGCCAGCATTAGCGGGCTGTCTGATAAGCTGCTCCGCATGAAGCGCGCGTGTGATTTGCTGGAAAACGCAAAAATCCTGCTGCCGCAGATCGACCGCGTTATCTCGACGGAAAAATCCATCTATGATACGATGGATCGGAGCGAATACGCGACTTTCCGGCAATTGGTGGACGGAAAGCTGCTGCGCATCGCAGAGCATGGGGACAATCTGTACATGCTTTGCAGCTCTGTAACGCGGGGCGAGCCGATGTTCCTCATTTCTGTCTGCATATCGCCGGAACGTCTCGAACGGCGAATGCGCCTGTTGGCCAGCGAAAACGCGCTGGACATGACGCTGTATACGCCGGAAGGCACGGTGTTTTTCAGTGCCGGAACGAAAAATGGGTTGCTGTCCGCCGGAAAGGAGGGCAGCAGCCTTTTGGGCGTGCAGGGGGAAAGCACTTTTTCCGCAGAAGCGGAAATACCGCTGCTGCATCTTACGCTTCGCTGTGTCGGCACGATAGCGGATGAATTGCAGCCGCTGATGCGCCATCGTATGTGGGTCTGCCTGCTGACCGCGCTGGCGCTGGTGCTGCTGGTTATTTATCTTACCTATTTCCGGCGATATATCCTTCAGCCGCTGGATACCATTGCCGATTCCCTGCGTCAGGCGGGCGAAACGGGACATTTCCATATTGAACGCTCGGATGCGGGCTTTGACGACCTCTACGCCCAGTTTAACTCCATGATGGAGAATCTGGAAAGCCTCAAGGCGCAGGTTTATGAGGAACGGCTGCGCGCACAGCAGGCGGAGATTCGGCAGCTGCAAATGCAAATCAATCCGCATTTCTTTTACAACACGCTCTTTATGGTCTACCGCATGGCGCAGCAGGACGGCAACGAAGACATTGCGCGGCTGAGCCTGAATCTGAGCCGCTATTACCGCTACATCACGACCATTCCGGAGCATGACGTTCCCCTGCGCGACGAGGTGAACCATATCAGACAGTACCTGGAAATTCAAGGGATGCGTTTTTCTCCACGGGTGCGCGTGCATATGAACGAGCTGCCGGAGGAAATCGCGCAGGAAAACATACCGCCGCTGATTCTTCAGCCAGTGGTGGAGAATGCCTTTGTGCATGGCGTGAAGAACAAGCAAAGCGGCGGCGTGGTGGAGGTCAGCTTTATCATGGAGCAGGATCGCTTCGGCGTAACGGTATATGATAACGGCGGAACGATGGATGCGGAGAACGTGCGCCGCCTGGACGAGCGAATGCGCGCCGGAGAACTGGCGGAGGGCAGCGCGCTGTATAACCTGTATCGCCGCATGGAGCTGCTCTACGGTGATCATTATGAGCTGAAACTGGAAAGCTTTGCGGACGGATTGTCTGTGACAATCCTATTCCCGAGGACAGGGAGGTGAGGCGGCGTGGAATCGCTTCTTATTGTCGATGATGAGGTTATCATTGCCGACGGATTGTACCATATGCTTCAGGAAGTGTTTCAGGACAGGCTGGAGGTTCGCCGCTGCTACAGCTGCGACGAGGCGTGCGCCGTGCTGAACCGCAACCGCGTGGATATTCTGCTGACCGATATTGAAATGCCCGGAGCGTCGGGGCTGGAGCTTCACCGCATGGTGCGCGAACGCTGGCCGATGACACGCGTTATCTACCTGACCGGCTATTCCGATTTTGATTATGCGCGCCGAGCGCTGAAGCAGCGTGCGTTTGCGTATGTACTCAAAAGCGAAGGCGACCAAGTGCTTATCAGCACGGTGGAAAGAGCGGTAGAGAACCTGCAGGAGGAAAGCGCGAGGCTGATGCGGCAGGCGGCGGTGGCGAGCGAATATGCAAGGCAGCTGCGGCAGCTGGTGTTCCATGCCATGCACGGCGGACAGCTGCAAGAGGAATCGCTGCTTGCCGCCATCAAGAACAGCGGTTTTCCCTTTGACGCACATCGACCGGTGCGTATGGGATATGGCATGTTCGGCGCAGCCATGCGCCCCGAGCTTCTGCATCAGTCGATGAACCTGATCGAGGAGCTGATGCGCCCCCATTTGCCGATGCTGCTGACCGACATGAATGCCCGCTGCTTCTCCATTGTGTTTCAGCCCTCGGAGGAGGACAGCGCGCTGCTGGAGGGACACCTGGAGAATGCGCAGCGGATGATCGAGCAGCAGGGACAGCAGCTGACGCTCTGCCTGATGGACTGCGAAACAGAATGGAAGGCATTGGGGAAGGGAGCGGCGCAGATGCTGGAGCTGATCAATCAGGTCAGCCCCGCGTCCGGCGAACTGGTCACGCTGCACGCGACGCAGGCGCAGCCAACGTCCTCGATGCCGCTGGTATCCGTCAGCGACGGACAGGCAAGCCTTATCCGCATGAAGGAATACCTGCTTACCGGTCAGGAGGATCTCTTTGCTGAAGAAACCCCACGTTTTTTTCAGCTTCTGGCAGATACCAGCGATAAGCGAAGCACCGATGAGCTTTACGAGGCGCTGGCGCAGTTCATGCGCGATTGCAGCGGCGCCTTCCTGACGGGCGACATTGCGTCGCCCGCGCTGGAAAGGCTGGTGATTAAGCCCGGAACGCCGCTCAGCGAGCTACAGCGCAAGCTGAACCATCTGGCGCAGGAGGTATTCAATGCACGCTCCAAAAAGCAAATGCACCGTCAGCGACACATTGTGCGGCAGATTGACCAGTATATAGCCGAGCATCTAAGCGGCGATTTGTCGCTCACCGCGATTGCGGACGCGCTGCATTTCCATCCCACCTACATTTCGCGTGTGTACCGTGAATGCAGCAGCGTGTCGTTCAGCGACAGCATTGCACAGTCCCGGCTGAAGAAGGCGTGCAGCCTCCTCAGCGAAACCGACCAGTCCATCGCCTCTATTGCGGAGCAGACGGGCTTCAATACCGCCAACTATTTTGCCCGATGGTTCCGGAAATGGATGGGCTGCACCGCGCAGGAGTATCGGGAACGCTCACGAGATCATGCGTAATACGATTTCCTGATTCAACTGCGCCATCTGCTTGCGCCTTTTCTGCTCTGGCGTCTGCTCATTCCACTTAGCGTAGCGCTGCTACGCTGCGTTTCACGCTCGTTAGCCAGAACGAAAAATTCGCGGCGCATCTGGGCGCATTCTTATTTGGAAATAGTATAAGGCAATCCCGCACAAAGAAAGAACAGCAAAAAGGTTGGGAAAGATGTATAATAAAGAGGTGAAGAAGCAATTGACGATGAGCCTGATCAGCGACGAGCTG
>OLPW01004316.1_pt1 | contig 10180 bp, 10 predicted proteins | sample 1672161 | NCBI WGS metagenome assembly OLPW01 (sample SAMEA3136654, study PRJEB25190) | human gut metagenome
TGCAGGTGCAATTGGTAATATGATTGACCGGGTATATCTGGGGTATGTGGTAGATTTTTTCTACTTCAATCTGATTGATTTTCCGATTTTCAATGTGGCGGATATTTATGTGACTGTGACGTTTATCGTTCTGGTTCTGCTGATCTTTTTTTATTATAAGGACGAAGATTTTTCTATTTATTCGCGCAGACAGGAGCAGAAACATGCAGATTAAAGAATTTCAGAGTGAAGAAAATGCAGGGGAGAGAATCGACAAATTTCTTACAGAGAAAGTGCCGGAGCTTTCCCGTTCTTATATTCAAAAACTGATAAAAGAAAAAAATGTAAAGGTAAATTCCACAGTAATCAAATCTAACTATAAGGTTGCAAAAGGAGATCAAATTCAGATTACGATACCGGATTTGACGGAACCGGATATCCTGCCGGAAAATATACCATTGGATATTCTCTATGAGGATGATGATATCCTGGTGGTTAATAAGCCGAAAGGTATGGTAGTGCACCCGGCAGCAGGTCATTATACCGGAACTCTGGTCAATGCGATCATGTATCATTGCAAAGACCGGCTTTCAGGAATCAACGGTGTAATGCGTCCGGGAATCGTACACCGGATCGATATGGATACTACCGGTTCTCTTCTGGTATGTAAAAATGATACCGCACACCAGATCCTTGCAGAGCAGTTAAAAGAGCACAGCATTAAGCGGATTTATCATGCGATTGTACACGGTAATATCAAAGAGGATTCCGGTACTGTGAATGCGCCGATCGGACGCCATCCGATTGACCGGAAGAAAATGAGTATCAATGAGAAAAACGGCAGAAATGCAGTGACACACTACCGGGTCCTGGAGCGGTTTGGCGATTATACTTATATTGCCTGTGAGCTTGAAACCGGTCGCACACATCAGATCCGTGTGCATATGGCAAGTATCCATCATCCGTTGCTTGGAGACTGTGTATATGGTCCGGCAAAATGTCCGTGGACACTACAGGGGCAGACACTTCATGCGAAAATTCTTGGAATTATCCATCCGAGAACCGGAAAATATATGGAATTTGATGCCCCACTTCCGGAATATTTTGAAAATTTATTGAAAAAACTACGCAAAATGTCATGAAAATCTATACATTTATTATGAATTGTTATATAATATGTATAGGATAATCATGGAATAATGACCTGCAAAGGAGCGTGACGTTTATGAGTAAAACACATACAATTATAACAATAGGTCGTCAGTTTGGAAGCGGAGGACGCGAGATTGGAAAACGTCTGGCAGATGAACTGGGAATTGAGTTTTATGATAAAGAATTGTTGTCACGGGCAGCAAAGGACAGTAAGATATGCAAAGAGCTTTTTGAGACACATGATGAAAAACCGACGAACAGTTTTCTCTATTCATTGGTAATGGATACATATTCTATGGGATTTGCATCCGGTTCTGTCAATGAAATGCCACTAAATCACAAGATTTTCCTTGCGCAGTTTGATGCGATCAAAAAGATTGCGGAGGAGGGACCGTGTGTACTGGTAGGAAGATGTGCGGATTATGCACTGGAAGAGCGGGATGATGTACTAAGTGTATTCATTCATGCAGATCTGGAAGACAGGATTAAAAATGTAGCAAAGCTGAATGAACTGACAGATAACAAAGCAAAAGATCTGATACATAAGACAGATAAACGCAGGGCAAGCTATTACAATTATTATACCAACAAAAAATGGGGCGATGCCGAAAGTTATGATATTTGTATAAACAGTTCCAAGTTTGGTGTTGACGGATGTGTGAAAGCTATCAAAGATTTTCTTGAATTAGAGGCAAGCTTGGAAGAGTAAGAACAGCGATTATAATGTTATAAGACGGGGGAAATAAAAATCCCCCGTTTTTTAGACCTGTAGCAAAATACTTATGTTCTGATAATTTCGGAACACAGGCATTATAGTGTCAAATAAAGAGAAGAAAGAGGAGACAAGAAAACATGAAATTTGTAATTCAGAGAGTAACACATGCCGAGGTTGCGGTAGAAGGAGAAGTGATCGGAAAGATTGGAAAAGGATTTATGGTGCTGATCGGAGTGGCACAGGATGATACCAGGGTGATTGCAGACAAAATGGTAAAGAAGTTGACAGGACTTCGCATTTTTGAAGATGAGAACGGAAAGACCAATCTTGCCCTAAAGGATGTGGATGGAGAACTTCTTCTGATTTCCCAGTTTACCTTATATGCAAACTGTAAAAAAGGATTCCGCCCAAGTTTTATTGAGGCAGGTGCACCGGATATGGCAAATGAACTGTATGAATATATTATTGAAGAATGTAAGAAAGTGATCCCGGTTGTGGAAAGAGGAGACTTTGGCGCGGATATGAAGGTATCTCTTTTAAATGACGGTCCATTTACGATCGTGCTGGATTCGGAGCAGATTTGTTAAATTATTATTTGGTTTCTAAAGATGTATCGTGTATAATAGAATACAGATGGAATACACAAGAAAGTGGGGAATGTAATAATGAGTTATGAAGCATTAAACAGCAGGATTATGGAGATGAAGGATGAAATTCTTGCTGGAATCCAACAGAACATGAGAATTGAAAGCGTGCGTGGTGAGGCACAGCCAGACGCGCCATATGGTCCGGGACCGAAGGCTGCTCTGGAAGATGCCCTTGAACTTGGCCGCAAGCTTGGCTTCAAGGTTGGGCAGGCAGACAATCGTATAGGCTGGGTAGAATATGGAGAAGGAAAAGAGATGGTAGGCGTTCTTGGTCATGTAGACGTTGTACCGGCTGGCGATACCGGTTGGACTTATCCTGCCTATGGTGCCGAGATCCACGATGGAATTCTTTGGGGAAGAGGATGTCTGGATGATAAGGGACCGATCATTGGATCAATTTACGCATTGAAGGCGATCCGTGACCTGAATCTTCCAATTGACCGTAGAATCCGTGTTATTTTTGGATCTGATGAAGAATGTGGCTCTTCATGTGCGGCGTATTACGTAGAGAACGGATATGAGATGCCGACGATCGGATTTACTCCGGATGCAGATTTTCCTGTTATTTTCTGTGAAAAAGGAACGACCGGCATCAAAGGCGGTTCTAAGGTTTATGACAAAGGTCATATCGAAGTGGAATATTTTGGTGGTGGAATTGCTGACAATGTCGTGATTCCAACTTGTAAACTGATCGTAAAAGGAGACATTAAGGTAGCAGAGACAGAGGGAATCACTGTGACGCATGAAAACGGAAAAACAATCGTTGAAGCGGTGGGAAGAAGTGCACATGGAAGTACCCCGCATCTTGGTGTAAATGCAGCAATTCTTCTTTTGAATGCAGTGAAAGAGAATGAATTTGGTGGAGAATTCCAGCAACTGATGGAATTTCTTCTGAAAGAGATCGGAACGGAGACAAATGGAGAATCACTGGGAGTACATTATGTGGATGAAGAAACTGGTGAGACAACCGTAAACCTTGGTATTGTTTATTATGATGGAGAAGAGACCTATTTTACATTAGATGTCCGTTATCCAAAAAATGCAGATCCGAAAGTTGTTGATGATACACTGATCAATCATATCAACAGTTACACATTCGATGTGCTCCGGAAAAATAACCACAAAATTCTCTATGTACCAAAAGACTCTGAACTGGTGACAAAGCTCGTTCATGTATATGAAGAAGAGACTGGCGAGCACTTGGAACCACTTGCAATCGGTGGTGGAACTTACGCAAAGAAATTCCCGAACATGGTTGCATTCGGACCGGTATTTCCAGGTGAAGCAGACGTGATCCATCAGCCAGATGAACATGTGGAAGTAGAAAAGCTTCTCCGTGCACTGCAGATTACGGCAGCAGCGATGTACGAACTTGCAAAAAAATAGTAGAAAACAGTACTGACTGAATCATCTGAATATGTCATATATAGATACGAGCATCGAAGGGTGAGCTGTTCAATGGAACAAAAGCCGGATAAGATGACAGGTTGAGAATACCTGTACATCTTATCCGGCTTTTTTGATGCATTAAAAAAATATTTATGATAGTAAGAAAAAAAGGGATATGGAGAAGAACATATATAAAAAACAGGTGATTACATGCAAAAAGCACTTCTATCTGAGATGCTTCTGCAAGTAATACCTGTTTTTTAAAAATTAATGGAAGAAGCGCATAACAGCAGCAACTTTCCCTAAAATCGTAACATCTTCAAGGATAAATGGTTCCATTGCATCATTCTCCGGCTGAAGACGGATCACACCTTCTTCTCGGTAAAACGTCTTTACCGTTGCACCGTCATCAATCAGAGCAACAACCATGTCACCGTTCTCTGCAGTTGCCTGCTTTTCCACAATGACATAATCTCCATCCAGTATACCGGCATTTATCATACTTTCACCCTGAACTTTCAGCATAAAGAGTTCTTTATTTGATGAAATATATTCAGTAGGAACAGGATAGTAATCTTCAATATTCTCCTGTGCAAGAACCGGTTCTCCTGCAGCTACATGGCCTACGATCGGAATCTGAACCATCTCACGTCTTGTGAGATTAAATGAATCATCCAGAATCTCGATTGCACGTGGTTTGGTTGGGTCACGTCGTATGTATCCGTTCTTTTCAAGAGTCTCGAGATGAGAGTGTACAGAAGAAGTTGACTTCAGATTCACAGCATCACAGATCTCACGTACAGCCGGTGGAAAACCACGTTGCAGGATCTGGGACTTAATATATTCAAGTATCTCTTCCTGTTTCTTGCTAATATTACCTTTACTCATAAAAGACCTCCTAAATCTGTATCTATATCAATTTGAATTATTATCTGAACTATTAAAATTATCATATCATACAGAAGAAAAAATAGCAAACAAATGTTTAGAAAATACGTTCGATTTGCATATTGACAAACGTATGTTCTTGTTGTATATTGGTAACAGAACAGTTGTTCGAGAACATGCTTTCTGGTATATAGGAGAACTGAAAAGATTACAGAAGAAAAGGGAGGAATTTATCATGAGATCAGAGAAAAGAAAAGATATGTATGCAGATCGATATCATGCAGGAGCAAAAGGACAGAAGCACTGTCATTATGCAAAGCACCGTAAGACGAATTCTATCAGACGGTTTGTGACAGGGATTGCGGCTCTGGTGATGGTTATGTCACTGAGTTTTGGATTTGGAAGCTTTTTCTCCAGTGCGCACGATAGCAAAGCTGAAGAACCTTCCGGAGAGAGATATTATAAAAGTGTCCAGCTTGAAAAAGGGGATTCACTCTGGAGCATTGCGCAAAGATACAGACGAACCGAAGATTCCATATATGAATATATGGATGAGCTGGCAGAAGCAAATCATTTAAGTTTAAAAGACAGGAATAATCTCCAGGAAGGAGCCTATCTGGTTGTTTCGTATTATGGAGATGATTCTATTTATTAAAGACCATCTGTGCTGTCAGGTAGCAGCGAATAATCTGCCTGATAGCACATTATATACACTCTATTTTTTATAAAAGTCTAAAAGACTAAGACATTCCTAAGGTCTCTAACCAAGATCCCATCGCTCACCCCGTCTTAGTCTTTCCGGACTTTTTAATTTTATACTAAGAAATTATTACTGGAACAGGTTTTAAAAGAATACACGGAATGTATGGATAAATTATAAGACAAAACTTATTTTATATTTTTAAGGCTATACTTGATTTTACTAGTGACTTTAAAGGATTATCATGATAAAATCAAATGAGTGTATTTAATTTTAGAATAAAAGAGGAGATTTTGTTATGGATAATCATAAAAAAAGGAGTACATTTTCTGGTAAATTAGGATATGTACTGTCAGCAGCAGGAGCTTCTGTAGGTCTTGGAAATATCTGGAGGTTTCCTTATCTTGCGGCAAAATATGGCGGAGGAATTTTTCTGCTTATCTATATTCTGTTAGCCCTTACTTTCGGTTATACGATGATAATTGCTGAATCAGCAATTGGCCGTATGACAAGAAAAAGTCCGGTAGGTGCGTTCAAATCTTTCGGAAAGTCAAAATGGATTTCTTTTGGGGGATGGATTAATGCGATTATTCCGGTTCTGATTGTACCATATTATTCTGTAATTGGAGGATGGGTTATCAAGTACCTTTTGGAATATGTAAAAGGGAACAGCAGTAGTCTGGCTCAAGATGGATATTTTTCAGAGTTTATTTCAAATGGATTTTCTACAGAAATCTGTTTTATCATATTCTGTCTGATTACATTGATTATTATTTATGCAGGTGTTCGGAATGGAATTGAGCGTGTTTCAAAGTTTATGATGCCGATTTTGATCGTGCTTTCGCTGATCATTTCCATTTACTCAGTAACACGACCAGGTGCAATGGAAGGCGTGAAGTATTTTCTGGTGCCAAATCCAAAGAATTTCTCATGGATGTCTGTGGTAGCTGCTATGGGACAGATGTTTTATTCCCTATCGATCGCTATGGGAATTTTGATCACATTTGGTTCTTATATGAAGAAAGATATTTCGATTGAAGATTCTACAAGAAATGTAGAAGTATTTGATACAGCGATTGCAATTATGGCAGGACTTATGATCATCCCAGCCGTATTTGCGTTTTCAGGTGGAAATCCGGATACGTTACAGGCAGGGCCGGCACTGATGTTTATTACAATACCAAAGGTGTTTGAGAATATGGGATTGGGAACAGCAATTGGAATTCTGTTCTTTCTGCTTGTTCTTTTTGCTGCGCTGACAAGCTCAATCGCATTGACAGAGAGTGCAGTATCTACATTTGAAGATGAAATCGGCTGGAGTCGTAAAAAGTCTACTGTGCTTGTTGGTGTGATCATGATAGTATTAGGAAGTTTATCTTCACTTGGATATGGACCACTTGCATTTGTGAAAATTATTGGTATGCAGTTCTTGGATTTCTTTGATTTCCTGACTAATTCGGTAATGATGCCGATCGCGGCACTGATGACAAGTCTTTTGGTAGCTAGAGTTGTTGGGGTAAAGAAGATAGAAGAAGAGATTATTCATGGAGAAAATGCATTCCGCAGAAAGAAGATTTTTGCTGTTATGATTAAATATCTGTGTCCAATCTTTGTTCTGATTATTTTGATCAGTTCTGTGGCGAATGCATTTGGATGGATTTCCATGTAGAATAATATGTGAAAAAAGGAGTGTAAAGAAATGGAACAGATGAAAGTTGGAATTATCGGTGCTGGGCGAATTGCAGCAAATATGGCGAAAACACTGGACGGTATGGACGATGCGGCTGCATATGCCATTGCTGCAAGAAATCTTGACAGAGCGCAGAAATTTGCCAAAGAATGGGGATTTGAAAAGGCATATGGCTCATACGAAGAACTGGTAAATGATCCGGAAGTAGAGTTGATTTATATCGCGACACCACACCCGTTTCATATAGAACATGCCAAACTTTGTATCAATCATGGGAAACCGGTACTTTGTGAAAAACCATTTACTGTAAATGCTGTTGGAGCAAAAGAAGTATTTGCTCTCGCAAAGGAAAAAGAAGTCTTTATTACGGAGGCAATTTGGACAAGATACCTTCCATCCCGTAAAATAATCGATGATATTATTGCAAGTGGTGAAATCGGAGAAATAAAGGGGATTTCAGCAAATCTCGGATATGATATGCATACAAAAGAACGTCTGATCGATCCGAAGCTTGCCGGTGGAGCGCTATTAGATGTAGGTATTTACCCACTGAATTTTGCAAGCATGGTTTTAGGCGATGATGTTGAAGAAACGCTTTCTTCCTGCGTAAAATTTGACAGTGGAGTGGATGCACAGAATTCCATTATTCTGAAATACAAAAATGGATCGATGGCTTCTATACAAAGCAGTGCACTTACCGGTACAGAACAATATGGTATGATATATGGGACCAAGGGGTATCTGATTGCGGAAAATATTAATGATATTACAGCGGTAAAAGTATATACACCGGATCGGGAATTTGTAAGGGAAATTACAATGCCAGAACAGATCACTGGGTTTGAATATGAAGTACGCGCTTCTATGAAGGCTATCCGTGAAGGAAAACTTGAATGTATGGAAATGCCGCATGAAGAAAGTATTCGCATCATGGAACAGATGGATGGCCTTAGAAAAGACTGGGGGATTGAATATCCATTTGAAAAAGGAAACAGACCGTGCTAGTAATTATAATTAGCTGTCCCTGGCAAAAAGTTGTCTTGGGACAGCAGTATTTTGAATAACCAATCTATACGACAAATACCGATTTTTCCAAAAGATATAGACAAATCTTCCGAAACCATGTTATAATCATACCTATATCGGGGAAATTTATGGAATTTAGGAGGTTCTTAGGATCATGCCATCTGATACAAAAACATACCAGGAAGAAACTTATATTGATAATACTATTCGTCTTCGTGGTGTTTTAAACACCATGCCTGACTTTGCACGTGATTATTTTCGTGCCATTGAACCAACCACATCACCAAAGACACGAATATCGTATGCATATGACATCCGTTTGTTCTTTCAGTTTTTAATTGAAGAAAATCCTGTTTATAAACATCACTCAATTAAGGACTTTCAGGTACAGGATCTGGAAGCTATTCAGCCGGTTGATATTGAGGAATATTTGGAATATCTGAAGGTCTATGATACTACAGATGTTCATACCAAAGAAACCAAACAGGTTACAAACTCTGAACGCGGCTTATTTCGCAAAATGTCTGCATTACGCAGCTTTTATAATTATTTCTTTAAAAGACAGATAATTCAGAAAAATCCGACCTTATTTGTAGATATGCCGAAGTTACATGACAAGGCGATCATACGTTTGGATACCGATGAGGTTGCAAAGCTTTTGGATTATGTGGAATCCTGTGGTTCCAAATTAACCGGTCAGGCACTCTCCTATTATAATAAGACGAAAGAACGTGATATTGCGATCATTACTCTTCTACTTGGAACAGGTATTCGAGTATCGGAGTTAGTTGGACTGGACCTGTCAGATGTGGATTTCAACAATAATGGGGTCATGGTGACACGAAAAGGTGGAAGCCAGATGGTTGTTTATTTTGGTGAAGAGGTGGAAAAAGCACTTCGCAATTATCTGGAGACATACCGTAAAGCGGTAACGCCCCTTGCTGGCTATGAAAATGCTCTGTTTTTATCAACCCAAAAGCGCCGGATCGGTGTACAGGCGGTTGAAAATATGGTTAAAAAGTATGCCAGTCAGATTACAAATAAAAGAATCACGCCACATAAGCTCAGAAGTACCTATGGTACTGCCCTTTATAAGGAAACGGGGGATATTTACCTGGTAGCGGATGTTCTGGGGCACAAAGATGTCAATACAACGAAAAAGCACTACGCTGCAATCGATGAAGACAGACGACGTAGTGCTGCAAATGTGGTAAAATTGCGGGAACCGTAAATTGTCAAAGTTCGGTAAAACTTATTATTTCTTTACTCTTAATGTCCTTAAATAGATCTTCTGTTCCGGCGTGATCCGGTAGCTTTCAATTGCTTTCTGAATCGTCTTATTATGTGTCCAGGTGTCCAGCCTTTTCTCTTCCAGATAAGGAATGATCTGGTCATACTGCTTTGCAAGAGCGGTAGCAAAATACCAGGCACGCATCATGTTTACATAATATTCGTCTGATTTAACTTCGGCTACCTTTTTGGGATATTCCGGTTTAAACTGTTCATCCAGATAATACCGCATCAGCATTCCAATTCCAAAACGGACGATATAAGGGTGATCCGATGCTATCCAGCGGCAGACTTCCTGGATAAATATGTCCAGATGTTTTTTTACTGTCGGGAGCGCGATCATATCACAGGTTGCCCAGTTGTTCACAAACGGAAGGAACCGCTCTATTTCCATCAGACACTTTTCATAATCCAAAATGCCGGATATCGGCATCATGTGAAGGTTATTCTCCTCGTAATACCGGTGCGGCAGCTCTCTTAAAAAGCAATCTGCTTCCTCTGTTTTTGCAAATTCTCTGGCGAATTTCCGCAATACCGGCACCCGGATTCCAATGATAGTTTCTTTGTCAATGCCCGGCATCAGCTTCGTATGAAAATCCCTGTACTTTAAATCCTGTAACTCAAATAACTGTGTTTGTAACTGGTTCATGGTCCTGTTCCTTCTCCACTGATTTCCAAAATTCTTCTATCGATCTTACCCTTTC
>OLPW01004322.1_pt1 | contig 10174 bp, 5 predicted proteins | sample 1672161 | NCBI WGS metagenome assembly OLPW01 (sample SAMEA3136654, study PRJEB25190) | human gut metagenome
GATTCGCGCGGTGCGACGGAGTCCATCGCCGACATCAACCCCGAGGACATCGAGTCGATGTCGGTGCTGACGGGCGCCGCAGCTGCGGCTCTCTACGGTTCGGAAGCCGCGAACGGAGCCGTGATGATTACGACGAAGAAGGGGCAGGCTGGAGCGCTGAAGGTTACGCTTTCGAGCAATACGGAATTCCTGAACCCTTTCGTGCTGCCCGAGTTCCAGAATCGCTACGGCACGGGCCTGAACGGCACCCGCAGCGGCTCGGGGATTTACAGCTGGGGCGAGAAGCTGCTCCCGGCGGCCCGCTACGGTTATACGCCGAACGACTATTTCGAAACGGGACACGTGTACACCAACGCCGTGACCGTTTCCGGCGGTACGGACAAGAACCAGACCTATTTTTCCGCCGCATCGGTCAATTCCGACGGCATCATCCCCAACAACGAATACGATCGCTACAACTTTACTTTCCGCAACACCTCTTACTTTCTGAAAGATAAACTGCGGCTCGACGCCAGCGCCAGCTATATCTATCAGAAAGACCAGAACATGACCAATCAGGGAGTCTATTCGAACCCGCTGGTTCCGGCCTACCTGTTCCCGCGGGGTGAGAATTTCGACCTTTACCGTCGCTTCGAGCGTTACAACGAAGGGACGAAACTCATGGAGCAATTCTGGAGTGCGGATATGGAAGGCGGTGATTTGCGCATGCAGAATCCCTACTGGATCAACTACCGCAACCTGCGCAACACGGACAAGAAGCGTTATATGCTGTCGTTTTCGGCCAGCTACGACATCCTCCCGTGGCTGAATGTCGCCGGGCGCGTGCGCCTCGACAATTCGAATTCGCTCTACACGCAGAAACTCTATGCCTCGTCGAATACGACCATCACCGACGGCGGCAAGAACGGCCATTATACCGAGGCCCGCGCTTACGACACGCAGACCTACGCCGATCTGATGGTGAACATCAACAAGACTTTCGGCGAGGATTGGTCTCTGAACGCGAATATCGGCGCCTCGATCAACAATATCAAGACCGATGAGTTGTCATACCGTGGGCCGATTCAGGAGAACGGACTTCCCAACATATTCAATGTTTTCGATCTGGATGACACGAAAAAACGTGCCGAAAAGGTCGGCTGGCACGACCAGACGCAGTCGATTTTCGCCTCGGTCGAAGTAGGTTGGAAACAGATGCTTTACCTCACGGTGACGGGGCGTAACGACTGGGCTTCGCAACTGGCCAATTCGCCCGAGTCGTCGTTCTTCTACCCGTCGGTGGGCCTTTCGTGGGTTCCGACGGCGACATTCAACATGCCGGATGCGATCAGCTATCTGAAACTTCGAGGTTCAATCGCTTCGGTAGGTATGCCGTTCCCGCGTCACCTGACGGTTCCGACCTACGAATACGACGCCACGAACAAGGTGTGGAAAGACAAGACGCACTATCCCATCGGCGACCTGAAACCCGAGCGCACCATCACCTACGAGGTGGGTCTGGATGCCCGTCTGTGGCAACACATCAATCTTTCGGCTTCGTGGTACCGGGCCGATACGAAAAATCAGACCTTCGACCCGTCGCTGCCGCCCTCGTCGTCCTATACGACCATCTACCTGCAAACCGGCCATGTCCGCAATACGGGTGTCGAACTCTCGCTCGGGTACGATAACCAATGGCGTGACTTTCGCTGGACGACGAACTTCACTTATTCGTGGAACAAGAACGAAATCCGCGAACTTGCGGCTAATGCCGTAAACCCCGTGACGGGCGAATCTCTGAATCTCACCAAGCTCGACATCAAGGGATTAGGCAAGGCGAAATATATTCTTAAAGAAGGCGGTACGTTGGGAGACCTTTATACGACGTCCAATCTGCGGTATAATGAAAACGGCTATGTCGAAGTGGACAATGCCGGTAACTTACAGGTTACCGATGAGGGTGAGGATATCTATTTAGGTTCGGTGTTCCCGGATGCCAATCTCGCATGGCGTAACGATTTCAGTTGGAAGGGCATCAATCTCGGCGTGCTGTTCACAGCCCGTCTGGGCGGTGTCTGCTACTCCGCGACGCAGGCCAATTTGGATCTGTACGGCGTTTCGGAGGCTTCGGCCGCTGCACGTGATGCCGGCGGCGTGCTGATTAACGGCCGTGAGATGGTTGATGCGCAGAAGTGGTACCAAGCCATCGGCTCGCAGTCCGGTCTGCCGCAATATTATCTCTATTCGGCGACGAACGTCCGTTTGCAAGAGCTTTCGCTGGGTTACACCCTGCCGACAAAATGGTTCCGCGACAAGATGCGCATGACCGTCTCGTTCGTAGGGCGTAACCTGTGGATGATCTACTGCAAGGCGCCGTTCGACCCCGAAGCCGTCGCCTCGACGGGACTGAACTATCAGGGCATCGACTATTTCATGATGCCTTCGATGCGCAGTCTCGGTTTCAATGTCAAATTCCAATTCTAAAGCGCAGAAACTATGAGAAAGATCAATATGAGCTGGCAGTCGGTGTTGCTGTCGGTCGCGCTGCTCGGATTGGCTGCCTGCACCGGTGATTTCGAGGACATCAACCGCAATCCCAATCAGGTTACGGAAGAACAGATGGATGCCCTCAATTACAAGACCGGCACGAAATTCAAGTCGCTGCAGAGTCTTGTGATTCCCGTGCAGGAGCACATGTACCAGTTCAACGAATCGCTTTCGGGCGGGCCGTTCGGCGGTTACATCGGTGCTACGGTCGATACATGGCAGACCAAGTTCGAGACCTATAATCCCTCGGCCGACTGGCGCAAATGGCCTTTCGCCAACGTCATCACCGAGACCTATACCCCCTATAAGGGCATCGTCAACGGCACGGAAGACGAAGTGGCCATCGCTTTCGCCCGCCTGTTGCGAGTGGCCATCATGCACCGTGTGACGGACTCCTACGGTCCGATTCCCTATTCGAAGCTGGAGAGCAACGAGTCGGTCTATGTGGAGTACGATTCGCAGGAGGCGGTCTATACGAAGATGTTCGAGGAGCTGGACGAGGCTATCGAGATACTGGGCCGCAACACGACGCTCCCGGCCGAAGCGTGGAGCCGCTACGACGGCGTCTACTACGGCAATATCGCGCAGTGGCTCAAATATGCCAATTCGCTCAAGTTGCGCATGGCCATGCGTTTGTCGTATGTGAAGTCCGACGTCGCCCGTGCGAAGGCCGCCGAGGCTATTGCCGGGGGTGTTATCGAGGCTAATGCCGACAATGCGGCGATGCACGCCGCGGAGAACCGCACGACGCTCATCTACAACGACTGGGGCGACCACCGTGTCGGAGCCGACATCCTCTGCTACATGAACGGCTACAAAGACCCGCGTATGGAGAAGATGTTCCTTGCGAATGATGTCGGCGACTATGTGGGTATCCGTATCGGCATCGATGTGACGAGCAAGTCGCAGGCCGTGTCGAAGTATTCGAATATGATCGTTGCGAGCGATACGCCCTACCTATGGTTCAATGCCGCCGAGGCAACGTTCCTGCGTGCGGAATATGAATTGCGCTGGGGCTCGGAAGAAACGGCACGGTCACTCTACGAAGCAGCCGTAAGGCTTTCGTTCGAGGAGCGCGGTGCCAGCGGCGCCGACGCCTATCTGGCCCAGACTGACGTCAAGCCCGCGCCCTACACCGATCCTGTCGGCAACTACAGCGCGATGGCCCAGAGCGACATCGGGATTCCGTGGGTCGACGGAGCCGAGAACTTCGAACGCAACCTTGAACGCATCATCGTGCAGAAATGGATCGCCATCTTCCCGCTGGGCGTCGAGGCGTGGTCGGAGCACCGCCGCACGGGCTATCCGAAACTGCTGCCCGTGCCCACCGACAAGTCGGGCGGCACGGTGGACGTAGCGCAGGGTGCACGACGCCTGCCTTACCCTGTCGAGGAGTACCAGCAGAACAACGCCAACCTTCAGGCGGCCATTCAAACGCTCGGTGCAGAGCAACAGAACGGCGACCGTTCGGGCGACGTCATGGGAACCCGCGTATGGTGGGATTGCAAACCGTATAACAAGTAATCGCTATGAATATGAAACCAAACCGAATGATACGTTTCCTCGCTTTTTGCGCTGCCGTCGCAACGTTTGCGGCCTGCAACGACTGGACGGAGATGGAAACGGTGGACAGCAAGGTGGAAAAGCCCTGGGAGCAGGATCCGGCACTATGGGCCGAATACACCGCGGCGCTGAGGGCCTATAAACAGTCAGAACATTTCATTGTTTATGCCCGTCTGCACAACTCGCCCGAGAAAGCATCGAGTGAGCAGGATTTCATGCGCTGCCTCCCGGATTCGCTGGACATCGTGACGCTGACCAACGCCGATAACTTCTCGAAATTCGACGCCGAGGACATGTCCGTCATGCACGAGAAAGGCACGAAGGTGCTCTATCAGATCGACTATGCCGCTCGTGCGGAGGAATTCGCCGATGCGGCGGCGCTCGACGCCTACTTGGATAAGGTCGTCGTTGCCGTCGCTGCCAATGGCATGGACGGCTACTCGTTCACGACCGACCCGTTGGCTGCGGATGCCACGGCTCGCATTATTGATAGGCTTGCCACGGCCAGAACTGACGGTCAGCTCCTCGTTTTCGAGGGTAATCCCCTGTCGCTCGCTGCCACCGACCGTGCAAAGATGGATTACGTCATCCTCGATACGGAGAAACTCGAAAATGTTTTGGATGTGAGACTCCATGCCCTGCACGCTGTTAACTATGCCGGCATCGAGGCCAATCGGCTGCTGCTGACCGCCGAAATCAATGCGGCGCTGTTCGATGAAGACCGCACCGAGCACGCCGCCGTCGACGAAATGTCGCGCCGCGTCGTCGAACTCGGGCCTTATGCGGGGCTTGCGGCTTACAATATTGCCGAAGATTACTACCATTCCGAGATGAACTACCAAACCATCCGGCAGGCGATACAAACGTTGAACCCCTCTAAATAAAGACAGTCATGAACATGAAAAAGATACTAATGGCGGTTCTCGTTTCGCTTGTGGCTTTCACGGCCTGCGAGAACTACGGCGATGACAATCACAAGTTCGACAATGTCGTATACCTCGACGTCGCTTCGACGAGCGACGCACAGCTCACGACCTTCAGCAACACCCGGGCTACCTACGATTGCGCGTTGCAGGCGGTACTGACATATCCGGCAGGACAGGATGTGGCGGTGACGCTCACGGTCGACCCGTCGCTCGTCGGGACGTACAATGCCCGTTACGGTACGGAGTGGACGATGCTCGATTCAAAATATTATTCTTTGCTGTCCGAAACTGTGACCATTCCGGCAGGGAAGACGACCTCCGATGCTGTCACGCTGCGCCTCCGTGAACTCACCGGAGAAGGAGATGAGCAGACCGGAGCTTTGCCAATCGACGAAACCTATCTGGTTCCAGTACGCATCGGTAGCGCATCGATCGATGTGTTGCACGGCTCCGACGTGGCTTACTACGTCGTCAAACGCTCCTCGGCCATCACCGTCGCGGCACAACTTACGGACAACTGGATCGAGTTCCCGACCCTCGATAAGTATTCCGAAAGCAGCAAGGATTGGAACGGCCTGCGGGCTGTGACCTACGAGGCCCTGATTTACATCGACGAATTCGTGAAAACCAATACTGAAGGCAATCCCGTCAACATCTCGTCCGTCATGGGCGTCGAGCAGTACCTGCTGCTGCGTATCGGCGACACGAATTTCGAGCGCGAACAGTTGCAGTTCGACGGTTCGGGCAGTGGCTCGGGCTTCGGCAAGATTCCCGGACGCGACGCGATGAAGCATCTCGAAACGGGGCGCTGGTACCATGTGGCCTGCACCTACGACCAGAATACCCGCACGGCCCGCATCTACGTCGACGGGCAGATTCAGAGCGAAGTCACGGGCGTGGGCATCACGACGCAGAACGATAAGAACTGCATCAACTTGGCCATGCGGGCGCTCTACGACCTGTGGAACACCGCTCCCGAGGGCGACAAGGCCCAGTACGAAGAACTGGGGTACGATGGCCTGAGCGAGGCCTATCAGTTCTTCATCGGCCGCTCCTACGACGACTATCGGCCTCTGAACGGCAAGATCGCCGAGGCGCGTGTATGGTCTGTGGCCCGCACGCTGGAACAGATTTGGGAAAATATGTATGAAATCGAAAACCCGGAGAACGATTCGACGCTACTCGGATACTGGAAATTCAACGAGGGGTCTGGCAATACCGTAAAGGACTATTCGATGTACGGCAACGACGGCGTCGCCAAATACGACATCATCTGGCCGCAGGGCATCGAGATTCCGAAACTTAACGAAAACAACGAGTAACTATGAAGACGATTTTTGATTTGCAAACAGGGGTGGTAACGCTTCTCTGCACGGCGGCACTCGCGGGCCTTACGGCCTGCGAGGCCGATCCCGTGATGCAGGAAAGCGGGAAGTTGCCCGACAAAGGTTCCATCGAAGAGGTTCATGTGATGTTGTGCAGCAGCAATTCCGTGGAAAATAGGGTCGATGTGCTGCTGACCGAAGGAGGGGTTATGACGAAGAACTTCTACTTGAGGCAGACACAGCCGGCGGCAGCGGGATATTCGCTCGACGCATGGTGCGATGCATCTTTGCTCAATGACTACGATGCCGGAGATGAAATCGAACGAACGCTGCTGCCGGAGGCGAATTACGAGTTCCCCGACGGCAAGACGCTCGACCTCTCGGCCGCAACGCAGCGTTCGGAATTGAAACGTATCAAGTTCTCGGCAAGCGGACTTGCCGCCGGGGAATATGTACTACCGCTTACGGTCGCTGCACAGGACGCACCGGACGCGGACAAGACGCTTTACTACAACGTTTCGGTTCGCCAACCCTACACCGACGAATACACCCTGCACGACGGCCACGACCTGTTCTTCGTGTTCTATGTCAATACGAACGATTTTCAGCCGCTGTTGGCGCAGGACTACATCATGCGGAAGAAAGTGGCACGCGGCACGACCGTGGCGTGGTACGGTACCGTAGGCAACATCGTCAACCTGCGCACTGTCCAGGTCGGCTACGATGCTGCAGCCGGCCGCGCCCTGCTTGATCTCGGAACCGACATGACTTATGTGCTCAGCCAATCGACGAAATATATCCGTCCGTTGCAGGAACACGGACGCAAGGTATGTATCAGTATCGAAGGCGGAGGCAAGGGGCTCGGGTTCTGCAACCTCACCGATGCTCAAATCGAAGACTTCGCAGCGCAGGTCAAGACCGTTATCGAACAATACGAACTCGACGGTGTAAACCTCTGGGATCGAAATTCCGGCTACGGCAAGGAGGGTATGCCGGCCGTGAACACGACCTCCTATCCGAAGCTCATCAAGGCATTGCGCGAGGCACTTGGCACGGAAAAATTACTGACGGTCACGGTTTACGAGGAGCCGACCGCTACTTTCTGGGATACGGAAGCGACGGGCGGAATCGCCGTCGGCGATTACATTGACTACGCATGGTCGGGTTACAACAGCAACAGCGAGGCCCCGCAGCTGCTCGACCCGTGGCATCCCGAACTGGAGTATGTATCCACCTATACGCAAAAGCCGATTGCCAATCTGCCCAAGGATCGGTACGGCTGCATCAACTTTCCCATCTATCCTGCTGCCCAAACGGAAGAAGAGGCCATGATGCGGGAGCCTAGATTCCTTTTAGATTGGACTCCTAATTATAAGCCTAACAACATCATCGTCTTCGACGATTTGCACAGCAATCTCCAGGACAGTTACGAAGCTTTTTGGGACAATACGTTTGCAGCGTGTTGCACTTTTATGGATCCAGAAAACAGCTATTTGCTCGGAAGCAAAAAAGGATACACCTATCTGTTGGATATGAACAGACTCTGGACATTATCCGAGGGTATTCAGAATTACGGCAAATGGCTGAAAGATTGGAATTGATAAAAACGGTCGACAAAATACACCTATGTTCTTCCATTTTATCCTCTCACAGCTCTTTAACCGGAGCAAAAACAATTAAAATTCAAATCAAAATGAAACAAAACTTCAAATTATTCGCAACACTGGCAGCCAGTGCAGCGATGATGATCTCCTGCCAGCAGGCAGAAGAACCGACGATGGACAAGGCCCAGGAACCTGTCGTCAAAACACGTGCTTACGGGGACAAAACTCCGAAGGTCACCATTTATGTCGAGACCAACGACGTGAACCCGCTTAATGCCGGCGACTACCTGCTCTCCGACGGTTCGGCCTATGCCGATATCGTGGAGTTCTTCGCCGCCAATCTCAACAAGGAGACGGTCAACGGAGTAGTGCGTCCGACCCTCTATCTGAACGACAAGATGACCAACCTGCTCGAAAACGGCGGTGCTGCCACCTATGTAGCCGGTCTGCAGGCTAAGGGCATCAAAGTCGTGCTCACCATCCTGCCTAACTGGCAGAATATCGACTTCACGAGTCTCAATGACACGCAGGCCGATCAGCTTGCAACGATTCTCGCCTATGCCGTAAATAAGTACGGACTCGACGGTATCGGATTCGACAACGAGTACGGCGGCACGGTGACCTCCGTTTCCGGTTCGTATGGCAACCTGATCACCAAACTGCGCGCCAAGCTGCCCGCCGGCAAGTTGATTACCCTCTTCCAGTACAATATCGGCTACAATCAGATCAACGCGACAGCCGGAGCCAAGCTCGACCATGTCTATTCCAACTTCGGTTACAACACGTATATCAGCACTTCCGGCGTAACCAAGGAGCGCTATGCACCGTTGTCGATCAATCTGGGTTCCATCGGTAGCAATGTATCTTATTATGGGGATAGAGCCTATGATTTGACCGAGGCCGGTTACGGTGGAATCATGCACTTCAACCTGCGTACGAGAACCGATTCCGATCCGCTGTCGCTGTTCAATTCCATTGCCGATGGAGCTTGGGAGGAAACCGTTACTTGCGAGAATGGTAACCGCCCGCAGGACTGGACGTTCGTCAGCAGCGGTTACACCATCACCTACGACGAGGCTACGGCCGAATAACTCCTCTGATTAGAATCGGTCGAGCATCTGTAAGCGACCCGATTTTGACCCGCACATCTTTTGAGGTGTGCGGGTGTTTTTAACTTTCGGATAAAAAAGCCGTTCGAAGAATATTCGAACGGCAATAAGAAAATATCCGGATGTAAATGTTGACCGATTCAGAATGTGAGCATCTGTAAGTCTTTTTGTATTGAAAAATTCACTTTTAATGAATCGTAACCGGTATTTTCTTTATGAAACGCATAAATTATAAATTTATTGTGGCAAAATCAAACTTCTCGGTTAAACCATAAATGAAATAGCATAAAATAAAAGCACGGACTTAACCTATTGACACCTGAGGAATGCTACAACCCGATGAACAGATAGGAGAAGCCCGTGCTGTTTTTTGCACGATTCCCCTATCATCCCGTCCATCTTGTCTTTGTAGCATTTTCAGGTGTCGATGACAGGATTCGACAGCTATTCGCCGTTTGGCAAAGATAAGAAAATTATCCTACAGATACAATATATGCAATTTAATTCATTGTAATAAACGACAAATATAGATGGACAAATTGTTGCATACATCTTTGTTCCGAGCCATCTTAAAATCATTGAATCGAAAAGTTGTTTCTGAAAAAAGGCTGCAAACTTACTTTTTGAAATTTGCCCGCCTCATTACAGCACTTTGCGATGACACAGATTGTCTGTCGGCATTACATACGTTAAATTATACGCAAATCCAGTTTCGATTTCTGCTTTCTCGAATTCATGAACCGTCCGTTTCGCTTCCGCCATATATACACCGGGTTGTCGACATGACTCTCGAATTTATCTGCTTGGAAAAAGAGTTGTTATATCATCGTATTGAACACCCGCGATCTTTCATATCTGAACCTGCATTTACTTCACCGCTCCATTGGTCCAAACACTATCCTGCGATCAGCGTTTCGGAAATCCTTTGCGGACTCGATCGGATGACTCCACCTCCTTTCGTGCTGGCAGATGGTTCGACAGCTCCATTCAATTTGGTTGTTCGGGTCTTCGAGAATACATTGCATGTTAAACTCGGCGATCCGACTGATGTCAAACGCCGTGTTCTGGAACGCAAGAAAGATCGCACAAAATTTACCGATGCACTGCTTTATTCCTTGAAT
>OLPW01004326.1_pt1 | contig 10169 bp, 8 predicted proteins | sample 1672161 | NCBI WGS metagenome assembly OLPW01 (sample SAMEA3136654, study PRJEB25190) | human gut metagenome
AGGGTGTAGATATTAACGACAAGCACATCGAAGTTATTGCTCGTCAGATGCTTCGTAAGGTTGCCGTTATTGATCCGGGCGATTCCGATTACTTGCCAGGACGCCAGGTTAACCGTTTCGAGTTCGAAAAGGTTGCAAACGATCTGGTACTGGAAGGCAAGAATCCTCCTGTGGGCCAGCCTTTGCTCTTGGGTATTACTAAGGCTTCCTTGGCAACCGATTCGTTCTTGTCCGCAGCATCCTTCCAGGAAACCACCAAGGTTCTGACCGACGCTGCAATTGAGGGCAAGGTTGATACGCTTCAGGGCTTAAAAGAAAACGTTATCATCGGTAAGCCAATTCCTGCTGGCACGGGTCTTAAGCGCTACCATGACGTGGGACTTACCTATAAGGGTGTTCCTGTGGATAAGATGGACGGAGATCGCTTACCCGATTCTGCTCCAGAGGCTCTGCGTGAGATTGAGGACCTGTTGCCTCAGCCTCAGGATTGGTCGTTGGATGAGGGCTACTTGGGATCAGGTTCTGATTATGCGAGCTACTTTGCTTCTATCGCGGGTGGTTATCGCAATAGCAACCTTTCCGATGAGGATGCTCGTCTCTACATTTATGATGACTTGGGTGTTTCTCAGCGTTGGGCTAACAAGTTCTCCGAGGCTGGCATTGAAACGGTTGCTGATTTGGTAGGACATACTGAAGATGAGCTTTTGCGTATCGAAGGTATTGGCACCAAGGCTATCGAGGAATTAAAGGCTGGTCTTGAGGCGCATGGTCTGTCTCATGTGATTGAAGATGACCTGACTGCTTCTCGTGACGATATGAGTCAGTTGCTCGATATGGTGTTCTCGCCTGATGATACGGTGCTGATTGGCGGCGATCATCCTGCTACCTTCAACACTGAGGGGGAGGACATGCTTGGTGAAGCACTTCCACCGCGTTCTTATCAGCGCAACTTAGAAGAGCTTGATGCCTTGCTGGGCTCTGCTGACTTGGGTTTTAATCTGACGGGATCGGAAGAAGAGGCTTCTTCTGATGCCGAGAATGAGCAGTAGTTGCAAATTCCTGCTTAAGCGCAAAACATATCAAACCAAAGTGCCCTTCTTTATCGGAAGGGCACTTTTGTATAGGGGTGCGCAGAGAGCACGAAAAACAAAGTATAGAATACAGATAGTAAATGACAGAGTGTGGCAAAGGGGAGTAGAGCATGCCATCAACTTTATTTAAGGACATAAATCTTATCGACGCGAATGGGGTGCATACGCCTCACGCGTACGTGGGTGTGCGTGATGGAGTTATCGACTATGTTGGAAAGCTGGATCCCCTTGCAAGCCAAGATGGTCCATCGGACGATCCATTGGATGGTCTAACAAACGGTCCGTCGGACGGTCTGACGAATGATCTTCCCGACGGGCTATCGGATCTTTCAGCTTCTGCGCGCTCTTACGAGGAAACCTATGATGGCAGAGGCAAAATTCTCATGCCGGGCCTTTATAATGCGCACTCTCATGTACCAATGACTTTACTTCGTGGTTTGGGTGAAAACCTTCCTTTGGATAAATGGCTCAATGATGCAATTTTTCCCTTTGAGGCATTGATGACCGACAAAGATTCGTATTATGCGACGTTAGCAGGCTTTGCGGAGATGATTCGATTCGGAGTGGTTTCCTGTACCGACATGTACTACCATTCGGAAGCTCGCGCGAAGGCGATTATTGAATCAGGTATCAAATGCAACTTAGGCCATAGTGTTCTCGATTTTGACCCAGACATTTCGTACGATCAAATCCCTGAAGCTGCAAAAAATGAGGAGCTCTTTAAGGAATATCACGGCGCAGGAGAGGGAAGACTTCTCATTGATTTTAACTTGCATGCAGAATATACCTCTACAGAGAAGGTCGTAGAAGGACTCGCTCAAGCGGCAGAACAAGCGGGAGTTCGTATGCAGGTTCATGTTGCGGAAACGGCTTCTGAGGTGGAGGGTTGCAAGGAACGTCATGCTGGGAAAACGCCCGTGGAGTATTTGGCTGATTGTGGACTGTTTGACGTTCCCGCTACTGCAGCTCATTGCGTTTGGTTGACCGAAAATGATCGACGAATTCTAGCAGAAAAGAAGGTATTTGTTGCAACGTGTCCTGCGTCAAACGCCAAACTGGGAAGTGGAATTGCTCAGGTAAAGGCAATGCTGGAAGCAGGCATAACGGTGGCGCTTGGCACTGATGGTGTCGCAAGTAATAATGCACACAACATGTTTAGGGATATGTATTTGCTCGCCCTTATGGAGCGGGCGCATAATCATACGCCGTTGGGTCTAACCTCTTCGGAAATCATACAGATTGCAACCCGCAACGGTGCACTATCTCAAGGTCGTGAAGATTGTGGCGATGTGAAAGTTGGCAATCGGGCGGATTTGGTGGTGCTTGCATCAGATACTCCTTGGATGGTTCCTTGCGACGATTTAACAGGTGCTCTGGTTTACTCAGCGCAGGGTAGTGACGTGATTCTTACTATGGTTGATGGCAAAGTGCTCTACAAGGATGGCATGTATACCACAATTGATATTGAGCGTGCCTTAGCAGAGGTAACTGCTTCACGTAAGCGCATTATGGCGCAGCTCTAACAATGCGTCTGAAAATGTGTCAGAAAATGCGACAAGATTTGCGGCTGAGTTTGCGGTGAAGCCTGTGATTGAAAGTGCGCTAGAACACTCGGCGAAGCCTGTGGTTAAAAGTGCGCCTGAAAAGGTGACGGAATTTGTGGCTGAGTCCGTGCGGAATACACGGCGAAATCTGTTTGGTATTAATTACCGCAACTTTATCATTTGTACCGATAATTTCCCTATCCCTAGCAGGTGAGGTATCCTAGTAGGGTATGTGAAAATCGAGAGGGATTAACCGTATGAAAACCTATTTGTCCGATGATCGCCCGCAGCCAGAAAGCCAAATTGGTGCGGCTTTGGAATCGCTTGCTCACACCATCCATGAGCGTCGCGATGCAGGTGAAAAAAGCTATACCTATCGCCTTTTGATGGGCGATTTAGACAAGTTGTTGAAGAAGCTTGTAGAAGAAGCTCATGAAACTACATTGGCAGCAAAAGACATTGCTGCTTTAGACGCTGTCGCGGCGGCAAAGCCTGACGCCGTGGATGAGAAACTCCGTAGTGCAGAAGTGGATCACCTCCGTTACGAGGCGGGAGATGTGGTGTATCACCTGATGGTGCTTTTGGAACGCTGTGGTATTTCGCTTGATGAATTCGCCGCAGAAATGAATTCGCGTATGACTGAGGATGAAATTTCGTTACGTCAAGGCGTGGTGCTTTTGAAGCCCGAACACATTAATCGCGGACACCACGAAGAATAGGGGACAACAATGGCAAAATTATTTGGAACTGACGGCGCTCGAGGTGTCGCCAATACTGAACTGACGTGTGATATCGCTTTTAAGCTTGGTCAAGCAGCAGTTGAATTCCTAGGAAAGACCATTGTTGTTGGTAAAGATACACGTCTTTCCGGCGACATGCTGGAATGCGCTCTCAACGCGGGTATTATGAGCCGCGGGGGAACTGTGTTAGCGGCGGGCATTATCCCAACGCCTGGTGTTGCGTTCTTAACGCGCGAATTATATGCAGATGGTGGCGTGGTTATTTCTGCCTCCCATAATCCTCCAGAGTACAACGGCATTAAATTTTTCGATGGACAAGGCTTTAAACTGCCCGACGAAGTGGAAGCTTCTCTTGAAACCTTTGTTGAGGCGGGTGGAACTCCCATCGATCAGCTGCCCGCAGGTGACGAAGTGGGCGTTATTGTTCCAGTAGAAAATGCATGCGAGTTGTACATCAATCATGCGGTGTCTTTAGTTCGTGGCGAGGGACTTTCATTTGAGGGCTTAAAGGTTGCTCTCGATACTGGTCACGGTGCTGCATCGCTTACCACCGCGCATGCGTTGGAAGAATTAGGTGCCGAAGTTGTAGTAATAAACGACGATTTTACTGGTACCGACATCAACGTAGAATGCGGTTCAACTCATCTCGAGCCTTTAAAAAACCTTATGGCAGCAACACACGCCAATATCGGTATTGCGCATGATGGCGATGCTGATCGCGTTATGTTCGTTGATGAGCTTGGCAATGAAATCGATGGCGATGTCGTAGAAGCGGTCTGCGCTATTGACTTAAAAGAACGCGGCGAACTTCCTGGCAACACCGTCGTTTCAACCGTTATGTGCAATTTAGGCTTTGTGAAGGCTATGGAAGCTGCAGGCATTGAAGTTATTCAAACTCAGGTAGGCGATCGCTATGTATTGCAGAAGCTGCGCGAAGGTGGTTTTGTGCTCGGCGGCGAACAGAGCGGCCATATGATCTTCCTGAAGCACAACTCAACAGGAGATGGTCTTATTACGGCATGTCAGTTTCTGTCTGCATGCTTAAGGAAAGGGGCTGCGGTTTCTGAGGTCGCAAGTGTTATGCAGCGTTTCCCTCAGGAGCTTATAAATGTTTGCGTTACTGATAAACATGCGGTTACCAATAATGAAGTGGTGGCCAAAGCAATTGAGGAGGGCGCTGACGAGTTAGGATCGAGCGGACGTATTCTCGTCCGTCCTAGCGGAACCGAGCCTCTGGTGCGCGTTATGGTTGAAGCACCCACGCACGATCAGGCTCATGAGGTTGCTGCGAAAATTGCCAATGTTATTGAAGCGGAGCTTGGCGCGTAAAACTTTATGCATGGAAGAAAATAATAAAGCCCACCAGGTGTTCAAAGTATCACTTGGTGGGCTTCTTTTTTACTTGGCGGGCTTTTTGCCCTATAACATTTTTTTGACGCTTTTGCCTCAAGACTCGATAAGGGGAAAGCTCAGGGCAAATTGTGCGTCAACTGTGAGACGTTGTTATCGCAACTGGAAAAAGGCCAAAAGCGCGTGCAAGAGTGCGTTTCTAGCTGCGCTAAACGATAGGCCAAATTCCCGAGAAGTGCAGATAAAGCGAAAGCAGCGCAAAACCTAAAATGATAACTACGATAATACGATCACGCCATTGCGGGAAAATGCGCTCGCCATGTTCGTGTCGGCTGATGGCGAATATAAGAATGCCTGGGGCCAACAGAATCGAAATAATCATGACGCCCTGTAAACCACATGACCATACCAAGAAAACGGTATATATCACACAAACGGTGCCAACCAATCGTGCAATCCAGAGCTTTGGAGCCCCCGGAGCATCCATCCGCTCGTTTTTCCAGGAAATAATTGCGTAATACAAAGCTGATGATACATACGCAATCAAAATCATAGATACAGCGCAAGCGTAGAAGAACTGATAGGTGCTTTCAGCGGCGGCGGACAAAACCAAAAACAGCTGAATAATAGCAACACTTGTAACAATAGTCACAATAGGTGCGCCATGTTTATTCACACGTGCAAAAACGCGAGGGAATGCACCCCATCGTGCCGCTTGGAAAGGGGTTTCGGAGGCGATAATGACATAGCCGAGCATAGCGCCAACGAGTGAAAGTACTACGCCAAGATTGACAATAATGGCACCAACAGGGCCAATGGCAACTTCTAAAATGCCAGCCATAGAAGGAGTAGCAAGTTCTGCCATTTCTGCACGAGGCATAATACCCATGGAAAGCAGAGAAATAATCAAATACAACACGAATACTGAAGCAAAGCCATAAATCGTAGCACGACCTACGTCTTTGACGTACTTGGCTCTACCAGAAATGGTGATAGCTCCCTCAATGCCTACGAATACCCATACCAAGGCAACCATAGTAGAGGTGATCTGGGTAAAGAAGTCGGGACCACCTGGTTCACCCCAGAAATTGTCCATAAAAATGGCAGGATCAAATTTTCCTAAGAGTGTAATAGAAACAATAAACAACGTAAGAGGAACTAATTTTGCAATAGTTACAACTACATTGATACCTGTTGCTTCTTTAACACCGCGCGATACCAAAAACGCAATAAACCACAAAAAGATAGAAGCGCAAATCAGGGAGGGAAGATTATTGCCTGCTCCAAAGACGGGGAAGAAATAGCCAAGTGCGCTAAAGAGCATAATGGCGTAGCCAGCATTGGTTAAGCATGAACTTATCCAGTAGCCCCAAGCAGAATTAAAGCCTACGAACTTGCCAAAAGCGGCAGCGGCATACGCATAAATACCGCCTGTTAAGTTGGGGCGAACACGAGATAGTCCGTAGAACACTAAAGCAAGAGAAAGAACTCCAACAAAGCAAATAACCCAGGAAACCAAGACAGCTGCGGTATTGGCGCCACCGGCAGCGAGGTCGCCTGCGAGAGAAAAGATACCGCCGCAAACGCTAGCGGTAATAACCATCATAGTAAGACGGAAAACACTTAAACCATTGGGGTCGATAATGCCGTTTTCAGAATCGGCAAGTTCAGGAGCTTTGGCGGAAGCTGAAGATGATATTTCAGAAGTTGACATTCGCTATCCTTTCAGAGGCGAACTGGCGTTTCATCGCAAATACCCAGAGCATTTTTCCGAGAGGTTTAAAGCGGTTAAACCGCTCAACAGCTTTAGGGCTCTTTAGAGCTCTTGCTTTTGTGTGCTCTGCCACCTTGTGTTTCCTGTCACCTTGCGTGTCCTGCCTTCATCTTTGTGTCATCTTGAATCTTCCTATTTATCCAGGTGTATCACAGATGAATTTGGTAGAGGCAACGAGGGTGGGGGGTGGTATGAAACAGCCAGTTACTTAAGGCCGAAATCTAGATACGATTTTTAATTCAAGGTACCTTATTTTGTAGAGAAAGGTGCACCGGATACCATTTGGAAATCCAGTGCGCCTTTTAATTTGAACGTGCAAAACCTTGAGCGTTCAAAAATTCGAGAATCGTTCGAGAAGCGTTAGAATCGCAAGCTCAAGCAGGAAAGACCGCCGTCAATCTTACGATATTCGGAGGTATCTACCACGAGGGTCTTGTAGCCTAAATCTTGTACTGCTTTTAATACGCTTGGGTAGCCTTCAGCTACGATGACGGTATCGTTTACCCAAATGCAGTTTGCGCCATAAGCTTCTTCTTCAGGAACAACTACCTTGTTGTACTGAGCGAATTCTGGCTTATCAATAAATTCTCCCGATACCAACATGTTGTTGTTTTCCAGGTAGTTTACCCCTGTCTTTAAGTGTAAAACTTTCTCCAGAGGTACTTCGGATCCCTTGAGACCCCAACCTTCAAGGATCTCGATAAACTGACGAATTCCTTCTTCATTCGTACGTGCTGAACGGCCTACATAGAAGTGATCACCAACCATCATTACGTCGCCACCCTCAAGGGTGCCAGGAGCAGTGATGTGCTTGATGTGGTCATCGTCAAAGAAACGACGGATAACTGGTTCGATTTCGTTCTTTTCACCGTTGCGACTTTCAGCGCCCGGATTAGTGATGATTGCACCCATGCGGGTAATAACTGCAGGGTCCTCCACAAAGCAAGAATCAGGATATTCTTCCAAGGCAGGAAGAATGGTTACGTCTACGCCGCACTGTTCGAGAGCGTGAACATAATCACGGTGCTCTTCAAGGGCACGTTCATAAATAGGCTGACCGAGTTCGGGAGCGCTCGTAATGCCGTCGCAAAGGGATTTGCCGGGACGGCGCACGATTACGTGGCTAAATTTCGTCATGAGAACCTTTCCGTATTACAAAATAAAAATATGAGTAGTGTCGGTATCATACAATGAGGAAAACATCGAATGTACACCGCAAATTTCCTTTATAGCTCAAATGAGATGGTTTGGCTAATTGGTAATACTTATACATCACACCCTTTGTATTGCGTCTATCGGGTAAGCACATTGCTCAAAGCTAGATTTTGCCTGTTCAGATTTGCTAGATTATTAGGTGATTTTGATTCTGTAATCAATTGCGCGAGAAAGAGCCCGTGAATGAAAACAATTACTTTGGGAAATACTGGTATTTCCACTCCTCAAAATGCTTTTGGTGCATTGCCTTTGCAGCGTTGCAGCGAAGAGGATGCCGTAGCGCTTTTGCGGAAAGCCTACGAGGGTGGAATGGTATTTTTCGACACTGCACGCGCCTATTCAAACAGTGAGGAACGTGTGGGAATAGCTTTTAAGGGTATGCGCGAAAAAGTGTTTATTGCTTCTAAAACCATGGCGCGTACTCCAGAGGCATTCTGGAAAGACTTGGAGACTTCGTTATCCACGCTCGGAACAGATTATCTCGATATCTATCAGCTTCACTGTGTGCCGCAATGTTATCGTCCAGGAGATGGAACGGGCATGTATGAATGCCTGGAAGAAGCAAAGCGTCAAGGCAAAATTCGTCATATTGGCATCACTGCTCATCTGATTGCTGTTGCTGAGGAAATTGCTGAATCAAGGCTCTACGAAACGCTCCAATTCCCTTTGAGCTATTTGGCAACTTATCGCGAGGTTGAATTGGTGAAGATGTGCGAAAAGCACAACGTAGGATTCATCGCGATGAAGGGTTTAGCAGGTGGTCTTATCACTAACTCTCAGGCAGCGATGGCGTATATGACCCAGTTTGATAATGTGGTACCTATTTGGGGAATTCAGCGCATGACAGAACTGGATGAATGGCTGTCCTATATGGAGAACACTCCTTCTATTACTCCAGAAATTCAGGAGTTCTTTGATCAGGAGCGCGCGGAGCTTCAAGGGGAATTTTGTCGTGGTTGTGGCTACTGCTTACCGTGCGCAGCGGATATTCCTATTAATAACTGTGCTCGTATGTCGTTAATGATTCGTCGTGCACCTTCTTCCGCATGGCTTTCCGAGGAATGGCAGGAGAATATGGCACGAATTGAGGATTGTACTGAATGTGAGGCATGTAAGGATCGTTGTCCTTATGGTCTTGATGTACCAAACTTGCTGCGCAAAAATTACGAGGACTACCAGCGCATCTTATCGGGAGAAATTGAGCCAGTATAAGGTGCTATGTGTTTATCTATTACGATTTGTTGATCTATTGGTATTGTCCACACGTTTCCCAAAAAGCAACAGCGCTTGCTGCAGCAACATTGAGTGAATCTACACCGTGCGCCATTGGTATTCGCACGGTGTAGTCGCACGTTGCAATGGTGTTTTGAGCAAGTCCATCTCCTTCGGTACCTAAAACAAGGGCAAGCTTTTCTGCTTGTGCAATACGGGGGTCTTTAAGGGAGAGGGAATCGTCGCATAGGGCAAGGGCGGCAACACGAAAACCAAAGGTATGAAGCTGCGGTATTCCAACTTGTGCCCAGGTATTGGAACCAAACGTAGGTTTGGAATTTGAATCAGGCCAAAAATTTGAATCGAGCCTGAAATCAGGCTTGGAATCAGGCTTGAAATCGGGGCTGCTGTCTAATCTTTTAGCCTCTTGAATCTGGGGGATTCGGGTCCAAGGAACTTGAAATACACATCCCATTGAAACGCGAGCAGCGCGGCGGTAAAACGGATCATGACAGCCAGGTGTTACGAGTACCGCATCAATGCCAAGAGCTGCTGCACTGCGAAAGATGGCACCGATATTAGTGAAGTTAGTAATATCTTCCAAAATAGCAATACGGCGCGCCTCTTTAAGAATGTCGCTTAACAAAGGAAGCGATGGTCTGTGAAAAGCAGCGATGGGACCTACGGTACGTTTAAAACCGGTGAGGTTTTCAATCTCAGCATGGCTCCCAAGGTATTGGGGGATAGGACTTTCCAGGGATAATTCCAGATGCTCTATACGATCAAAAAGATCTCGATGTGGATCAAGCCAGCGTTTTTCGCTGATTAAGGCAAAGGGTTTTAACCCCGCATTGAGTGCGCGCTGTATGACATTACTTGATTCTGCGATAAAAATACCTTCGTTGTTAAACTGGATGCCGGTTGCGCGACTCAGTCCAATCAATTGCTTTGGATCTCGAAGTTCCGAATCGGTCATGCGCGAAAAAACGCGCAGTATAGGATCATTGATATGTTCTTGAAGAGAGATAATCATAAGCAAATTGTAATAGTGCACCATCTTTGATGCAGCAATACATTAAACGATTCTTTTAAATGGTTTATGCTCTTTTCGTGGCGACCTGCATTTTCTGCATCATGCGTGCGTATGTGCTAATATATTCGGTCGGAAGATAACCGAATGTGACAATGAGTCGAAAGGTGCATATATGTCAGGGCATTCAAAATGGGCAACCACCAAACATCG
>OLPW01004327.1_pt1 | contig 10169 bp, 9 predicted proteins | sample 1672161 | NCBI WGS metagenome assembly OLPW01 (sample SAMEA3136654, study PRJEB25190) | human gut metagenome
TATTTGATCTACGCAGGTCAATCCCGGACATAGCCGGGTACCCCGGCCAATCATTTGCCAGAACTTGGCTTTGGATCGCACTTTTTTGAAAAACACCAGGTTAACACACTGGGGTACATCGATGCCGGTGTCCATCATATCCACAGAAACGGCAATGTGCGGCTCTTGCTCCGGCCCTTTAAATGCATCAATCACATCCTGGGCATAGGTATCCTCACAAATGACGCGTTGCGCAAAAGAGCCGTGATATTTGGGGTACAGCTTGTTGAACCGCTCCAAAATGAATTCCGCATGGCGTTTGGTTTGGGCAAAGATGATGGTTTTGCCGATGCGGTCGCCACCGGCAACCTTGATGCCACGGGTCATCAGATCCTGCAAAACGGTATCCACGGTGATTTCGTTAAAAACGAACCGGTTTAGCCGCTCCGACGGGATAAAATCCGGGATGGTTCCGTCCTCAATAAAGTCATCCTCGTACCGCTGTTTGTCCTCCTCAGACAGATCCTTATAGGTGATCCCTTCGTCCAGAAATTTGGTCTTTACTTCGTAATTATAATAGGGCACAAGCACATGGTCCTGGTAGACGGCAGTTTCATAGTCATATGCGTACGTAGGGACGCCATGTTCCATTTCAAAGAAATCGTATGTATTACGGTCTACGTCTGTTTTCGGGGTGGCAGTGAGTCCCACCAGGATGGCATCAAAATAGACGAAGATTTCCCGGTACTTTTTGAAAATACTTCGGTGGCTCTCATCAATGATGATCAAGTCGAAGTGAGCAGGCGTGAATAGTGGCTGACTGCCTTTGGGATTTTGAATGGCATTCAGAATGGTGGGATATGTGGAGAATACAATCCGGGCATTGCGGTCATCTTTATTGGTGCAGAGGTTGCACAGAGACATGTCCGGCAGATAGTTTTTAAACCCATCTTTTGCCTGCTTTACCAACGCTGTACGGTCTGCCAGGAACAGAATGTTGGTGGCATGCTCCCCACGGCTGAGCACATCTGCCAGGCTGGCTGCGGTTCGGGTTTTCCCGGTGCCGGTGGCCATGACCAGCAGGTGCTTCCGGAAGCCCTGACCAATCTGCTCACATACAGCCCGGATTGCCTCTTTTTGGTAATACCGGTCCGTGATCTTATCGTCAATTGAAACAGTCAGTAAATCCTTGCGGGCCTGCCTGCGATTCATCAACTTCTGTAAATCGTCCTGGTTGAAAACGCAGTACACCTCCCGCTGGGGGCCGGTCTGGTCGTCCCAGAAATAAGTCTTTAAGCCGTTGGTGGTAAAGATCATAGGACGCTGCCCAAACTGCTGCTCCAGGCAGTCTGCGTACAGTGTAGCCTGCTTGCGGCCGGTATTGGGGTCTTTGCTGGACCGCTTGGCCTCCACCACAGCCAGCGGCAACCCGTCCCGGCCGAACAGCACGTAGTCCACATACCCGGTTTGGCCCGGAATGCCGCCCATCCCGTCCACAGGGAACTCCTCCTGGACGTCGATGCCGTTGAAGTTCCAACCCATAGTCTTTAGATCTGTATCGATGTAAACCTTTCGGGTTTGGAACTCGGTGAGGTCCTCAGGCGTAAAGGTACGCTGCTGCTGATGCTGGGTTTTCTCTGCGGTGAACTGAGCGGACATTTTTTCAATCTGCTTCCGCAGGGCCTCAATTTCTGCGTCTTTCTCCCCAAGCAGGCTTTCCTGCTCCTTGATTTTCCTGGTGTCAACCACAACTTTTTCTACCGGGATCAGCTTCTCGTCAAATTTGCGCTCCACATAGTCGGAGCCATAGCAGTAATCCACCCACTGGATGAATTCAAAAAGTCCCCGCAGGGAGACGAGGGCATCTCTGGCTGCAATGTTTTTTTCGGTGTGTACAGCCAGATTGCCAAGCTTAATCAAAAGGGGCAGCTTTCCCCAAGTTTGATTGTCCATAGCAAAACGAAACGTGGGCTCATGGATCAGGGCCTGTAAATTATCTCTGTAGGGAAGACACATGGTGTTGTCGGCAGAATACACCCACTTAACTGCCAGTTCCAGCGCTTTTCGGCAACCAACCGCGCACATGGCAGGGGCAGAAGCATAGACCTTCTCTGCCTCTATGGCGGCGGAGGCAAAGAGGGCGTATTCCTTGATTCCTCTTAAGAATTCGAAGTTTGACATGTCATCCACTCCTGTCTAAGAAAATTAGCTGCCTGACGGCAGACTTGAATGCTTGCGGCACTGGAATATTTTGATTTGTCGGTCTGGGCAACGAAGGCGGCAAATTGCTCTTGTTGTGTTTGGTCAGGCACCATCACATCCAAATCTGCCAGTATTTTTAGATTGATGTTCTTCTGTGCTACTTGAGGTGCTTGCTCCTCTAATATCTTTTGGAAAAATCCAAACCAGTAATGCATATAGATTGCACTTACAGCGTCATTGGGAATGAAGCCAACAACGCTATCCGGAAAACAAGCATCGAATGTCAGTATGGCTGTCTGTGCAATGTTGGCGGCAATTGTGATGCAGAGCGTTCCTGCCTTCCACATTTTGCTCTGTCGCAATCCAAGTTCTGAGTATGTGTTTTGGTATCCGGTAATGTACAATCCAGCACTTGCCACCTCGCCAGTTTGAATCAGTGGATAGGGGCCGTTTAGCAGTTCTGGAGCATTGCGCGGACGGTGCTGCGATCTTCCGCGATCTAATGACCCAAGCTCACACAGCTTCATGGTTGGCAATCCATTGCTGTTATATACGGGGTCACCAAACAGTTCGATAAATCGGGATTGGCAGTCAACCGATGAATTTCCTGTGTGAGATCTTGACATTGTTCTGATTTACCATAGCGTACTGCATGGTTGTGTCGATTTTGGCATGTCCCAGCAGCTGTTGCACCTGCTCAATGGGCATTCCTTTGTCAATTGCCCGGGTTGCCAGAGTGCGCCGGAATTTGTGGGGGTGGACTTTGGGAATCCCCAACCTTCGGCCCAGTTCCCGCAGGCGAATTTCCACCCCGCTGATTTCCAGCCGGTTGTAGGGGCTGAGGAGAGAGACAAAGAGGGCGGGATTGTCGTCGGCTCTGCTTTCCAGGTAGTTTTTCAGATGGATTTTTGTACGCGCATCAAAGTACACTGGGCGCTCTTTGCTGCCTTTTCCAAATACTACGCACTCCCGATTTTCAAAGTCGATGTCCTCCCGGTTTAGGTGGACCAGTTCCCCCACACGCATGCCTGTTGAGGCCAGCAGGTCAATAAGCGCCAGGTCCCGCAGGCAGCTGCATTGATCGCGCATGGTCTCCAAAGACTCATCAGAGTAGGTCTCTTTCACTGTTTTGCTGGTCTTAATCTTGTGAATTCGCCGGACCGGACTCTTCAAAATGTAGTTTTCGTCTTCCAGCCAGGAGAAAAAGCTGGAGAGGATCCGGCGAATGTTGTCAATATTCCCTTTGCTGCACTGGCTGTTCTGCTGATAGTCTGAGAGGTAGTTTCGCAGCGCATCGGTTTGCATGTGGGTTACATGGCAGTCCACAGACGCAAACAGCCGGCGAATGGAGGCCTCGTAATACCGCAAAGTCTTCTCGCTGCACCCTTCTACCCGCTTGGCGGAGAGGAACATGTCCAGCAATTCGCCGTTCGTCTCCTGATTTGTTTCCTGAGCAGCTTCCGGGGACTCCGTCACCTCCACATTCCAAAGACAATGACGGAGTACATTCTGCAGTTGCTCAATTTGAGCATTGTCCAAATGTGGAAGCATTTGACGGGTAATTTCAGCAATCAATTGATTTTTCATAATGGTACACCTCATCTGCAGTTGTGTACCACCATCCTGCACCAGCTTTTCTTAGCCAAAGTATTGTTGCATCAGGGATTTTTTGAGAATTTCCAGCTCTTTGAGTCCTTGCTGTACTGCCAATTTTGATTTGTCGGTCTGGGCGACGAAGGCCGCGAACTGCTCCTGTGCAGCTAAATCTACCTTTTTAACTCTTATACCGAGCAAGCCGGGTTTTGATATATTCTTCATGCTTCCGCTTGTTCCAGATGCAATTTGCCGGATTCTCTCTTTGGTGCTGCTCTGGATAAGTACTTGCCAAATAAAAATGGGGCATGCGGTCTCCTTTATCTCCGCTTTCCACAGCCTGTCTGGCAAATATGTCCGCTCTGGTGCCTCCCAAACATATGCAGCTGCACCAACCAATTCTGCCGTGTTCATACGGCTAATAATCACATCCCCAGTTTTGATACGATGATCTTCCAGAGGTTCGTAATCGCCTGGCAAGTTTTTCACCTGCGTTGCGTCAAAATAATCATAAGTTATTGCGCCTGTTTTCAGTACCTTATTGGGGCATTCTTCTTCTCCTGCAAGGCTTTTTCCTGCGTTCAATGCCTCTATGTAGTACGACAAAGGAACCGTTTCCGTTATCGCACCAAACAGTTCGATAAATCGGGATTTTACAAGCTGGTCCAACAGTGTGGCCTGCGCATGCCGAATGGCAATCATCTCGTCCACCTTTCTGGCTACTGCAACGGCTTCAAATTGTGATTCCATGTCGGGGGTGCGAATTCGAAGCGCCAGTAAGTCAGCTGTCGGAATACTACGTCTACGGGCAGTTGTGCTGCGCAGCTTATCCTTATAGTACTGCATGGACTGTGGGCTGTGTAAGCACAGTTCTAAAAAATCAGGGTTAATGCGTGTAGTGTCTACATCCCATGTGCTGTACGCAGGACTCATGATCCCTTCAGGTGCCACTTTTTGTATGTATAGGACCCCTTCGTCAATGGGAAATCCGATAACCAGTTTCCCATACTCTACGACTTTGTAGTCGCTTTGATCTGCTGAGGCAAGACTTTTCTTAAAACGGTCACTTTGTAAAACAATGCCATCATGCATTGTCATCGACAGAACAGGATAATTGCCTTTCCCACAGCGAACTACCTTTGCCGGAGTAATAAGATCACCTAATATTGTGTATTTTTTCATTTCAGCATGTCTCTCAATTCTATTAGCTCTGCTGCGATTTGTTTTTCCAAGGTGTCGAGTTTATCCATGATCTCCTCGGAAGACGGATACTCCACCGCCACGTACTCCGTCTTCTTGTACTTATTTATGGACAGATCATAACCGTTCTCCACGATCTCTTCCTTCGGCACAAGGAAGCTCTGCTCTGTCCGCTTCCGGTCTGCTTCCTGTTCCAGGTGATGAAACCGCTCCACAATGTCCGGAATGTCGTTCTCTGCAACAGGGGAGCGCTTGTCATCTAAGGTAAATCCATCGGCCTTCATATCATAGAACCACACCTGGTCGGTACCGCCTGCACCGGTTTTGGTAAACACCAAAACGGCAGTGGAAACGCCTGCGTAGGGTTTGAATACGCCGGAGGGCATGGAGATAACGGCTCGCAGCTGATGACGCTCCACCAGCTCCTTACGGATGGCTTTGTGGGCGGAGGAGGAACCAAACAGGACGCCGTCCGGAACAATACATGCACATCGTCCTCCTTTTTTGAGCATGCGGAGGAACAGGGCAAGGAACAGCAGCTCCGTTTTCTTCGTATTGGTAATGGCCTTCAAATTGTCGTGGATGCTCTCTGCATCCACAGTGCCCTTGAAGGGCGGGTTGGCGAGGCATATGGTGAACTGCTCACAGATTCCATTTTGTTTGGATACGCTGTCCTTATAGTCAATTTCTGGATTACTGATGGAATGGAGCATCAAATTCATGGCGGAGATGCGAAGCATGGTCCGGTCCGTATCAAATCCCGTGAAGGCTGGGCCGGAGAAATGTGCCCATTGCTCGGCGGTCATGGTATCTTCATAGTGCTCGCGAATGTATTCTGACGATGAAACCAGGAAGCCGGCCGTACCGCATGCGGGATCACAAATAATATCATCTGGCGTTGGCTGCAGCAAATTCACCATCATTTCCCGGATATGCTTGGGGGTACGGAATTGTCCGTTTTGGCCTGCTGTGGCCAATTTGCCCAACATATATTCATAGAGGTCTCCCTGCATATCCAGGTCTGCAATGTCATGCTCATACAGATCCTCCAAGCCGGTAATGATTTTCTGGAGCACCTGGGGTGTGGGAATCAAGAACATGGCGTCGCCCATATACCGGGCGAACGCTGTGTTGGACCCGGCTCCTTTTTCTGGTTCATCCGGGATTTCGATCAGTTCTCCCTGCGCTGTAAAATCTGGAAGGCGTCCATATTTCATGTGTTTGATTGCTGGAAAGACCCGCTCAGACATGATCGTGTAAATCTGCCGGGGATCGTGATTTTTGAACTTACTCCAGCGCATGGCTTGCCCGGCAGGGGATTGTGGGAAAATTTTATCCATTTTTTCATTGGACATATTCTCGAAGGCTTCCGTTTCCAACTCCTTCTCGTCCAGGGACCGGATAAACATCAAATATGTGAGTTGCTCAATCACCGTCAGGGGGTTGGTAATTCCACCGGCCCAAATGTCTGTCCAGATTTTGTCGATCTTGTTTTTAATCATGCCTGTGACCATAGAAGACCTCCAATTTTAGCTTCTCCACCTCGTTCTCTTTCGAGGCAGCCGTCATATATTCCAAATTGTACTATATTGCCTGTCAAAAATCAACGTCTTATGTAGATTTATGAGAAAGTGGCCTGCCCCGGGAGCAAAGCCTTTGTCTGTCCTGGGGCAGGCCGCCGAGGGATTCCCGTTACAGGTTATACAGCCTCGTGTATTTTTCCGTCAAGTAGTCCGTATAGTATTTTGCATCAAACTTCCCGCAGGCCATTTCAAACAGGGTGCCGGGGCTGTAGAGGCGAGCGTGGCGGTGGATGTGGTTGTGGAGCCAAGCTTTGACCTTGGAGAGGTCGCCTTTGGCCACATCCTCCCAGATGCTTCCCATCTCGGCTTCCATGGCTGCCAGCATTTGGGGACCGTAAGCGCTGCCCAGGGCGTAGGAGGGGAAGTAGCCGATGCTGCCGCCGGACCAGTGGGAATCCTGTAGGCAGCCCATGCGGTTGTTGGGGACCTCCACGCCCAGGTACTCCCGGTACAGCTGGTTCCATGCTTCCGGTACATCCCGGACAGCCAGGGTTCCGGCGATGAGCTGCTTTTCCAGTTCGTACCGGACCATAATGTGCATGCAGTATGTCAGCTCATCTGCCTCGGTCCGGATGAGGGAGGGACTGGCCTTGTTGACTGCCTTCCAGAACATATGGGCATCCACGCCCTCCAGCTGCCGGGGGAATAGCTGGACCAGCTTCGGGAATATGTAAGTGAGGAAGGGCTCGGAGCGGCCGATGATGTTTTCAAAAAACCGACTTTGGCTCTCGTGAATTCCCATGGAGGCCCCGCCTGCCAGGAAGGTGTGGTTGTACCGGTCCTCGCAGCCCATTTCGTAGATGGCATGGCCACCCCATGGATGACGGAGTAAAGGGAGAAGACCGGCTCCTGCTCGTAGTAATGGGTGGTGATACGGACGTCCTTGTTGTGAAAGCCCGAAGTAAAGGGGTGCTCCGATTCGGCGATGGCGCAATAATTCCGGTCGATGCCCAGGACGGACATGATGTAATCAGACAGCTGGTGCTGCTGCTCCATGGGATAGAGCTGGTGCAGGAAGCTATCATCAATGGGCTCCGCAGCTGTGACCTTGGCCAGGAGGGGAACCAGGACTTCCCGGAGCTGCGCAAAGAAACGGTCCAGGGTTTCGACAGTGAGCCCTTCCTCATATTCGTTCAGCAGAGCGTCGTAGGGTGGCAGACTGGGATTGTAATATCCGGCAAATTTTTGATTAAACCCTACAATTTTCTCCAGATATGGGGCAAAAAGCGCGAAGTCATCGGTATTTTTGGCTTGCTCCCAAACCGCCTGGGCGTCGTTGAGAAGCACGTCATATTCGATGTACTCCTGGGGCGGAATTTTGGAAATCTGGTTGTAAGACTTTCGGAACAGCTCAACCTTTCGCCGGTCCACTGGGTCCAGCTCCTGAAGATGGGCCTCCAAATAAGACAGGAGGGCTTCGTTTTCCGGGTCGGCATTTAGCGCATACACGGTCTCACTGAGCATGGCCATGGTCTGCCCCCGCCCCTGGGCGGAGCCCTTCGGCGCGGCTGTGGCGGCATCCAGGAATAGAACTCCCATAGCATGGTGATAGGCGGACAGCTTGCTTTCCACAGCCCGCAAAGCCTCCAACGCGGCTGAAACGCTGGTATATTTCATAATAATCCCCTTTCAAACAGCAATTTTCTATAGAATATCACATCTGCCCCCTTTCGTCAATTGCGGGGGAGTGAAGAGACAGGGCAGGTATGTGTCAAGTAGACGAAACCCCGGTTGCACTTTATGTCGGAATGTGCTATCATGATTGGAGCTTGTATTTTACAGAAACTGGAGGATCTGTCCATGAAGACGATGCGGTCCATTGGGGCGTTTCTGCGCTCTGCGTGGCAGTTTGTTTTTTGCTTTCGGAAGGTATTTCTGGCAATTCCGGTGATTGTCACGGCCATTGTTCTGGCGTGCCGGAATGCTTCGGTTCTGCCGGAGCGCGTGGGCTTGTTTTTGTCCACGGAAGGGACCTTTTCGCTGCTGGTGAGCAGGCAGCAGGCTGTGTTTGGCCCTCTTCTGGTGACTGGCCTCAGCCTCATTTTCATGGCTGCTTCCAGGAAGGTGTTCTATCCCTGGCTCATTTCGGTGATCACGTTGGTTCTGCCGTTTTTGATCCAGCTTCTGAATCAATTTGGCTTTTAGTTGCTTTGGAGGTACTCCATGAAAGAAAATAAGAAATCCCGGAACTGGTTTAACATTGAGTACCGCCATATCCAGAATAAAAAGCTGGTGGTGACGGTGTCTGTGCTGCTGCGGCTGTCTGTGGTGGGGACGCTGGTGGCCCAGGCGTTCAATGGCAATTTTGAAAATGTTTACACCTGCATTTTGGCCCTGATTCTCTTTACCATTCCCTCTCTCATTGAACGGCGGCTCCACATTGATCTGCCGGACACCCTGGAGATTATCATACTTTTATTTACGCCGCTGAAATTTTGGGCGAAATCCAGGAGTATTATGTGATCATCCCGTTCTGGGACGACATTTTGCACACCCTCAATGGCTTCCTCTTTGCCGCCGTGGGCTTCTCTCTGGTCAATATCCTGAACCGGGACAAGCGGGTGATGCTGCGTCTGTCCCCCTTTTACATGGCGGTCATGGCCTTTTGCTTTTCCATGACCATTGGCGTGCTGTGGGAGTTTTTTGAGTGGGGCGTGGACAGCCTTATGGCTAAGGATATGCAGAAGGATACCATTGTGCAGGCCATTCATTCTGTGACCCTCCATCCGGAGGGGCGGAATATCCCGGTTCATGTGAAGGACATTGCAGATGTGATTCTGGTTCACTCCGACGGCTCCCAGACCCCCCTTGGGGTGGGCGGCTATCTGGATATTGGCCTCATTGATACCATGAGCGACCTGCTGGTCAACTTCATCGGTGCGGTGGTCTTCTCCGTGATCGGCTTTTTCTACGTGAAATCCCAGGGGAAGGGGAAACTGGCCAGCCAATTCATTCCCCAGCTTATGGACAAACAACAGGAACCGGAAAAGCAGGAGGAATTGTGATGGAACCCCTATGTCAAAAGCTGTTTCTGCAGCTTTCCCCTCCTACGGAGGAGGACCCACGGGCGGAAAAGCAGCGGATTTTAGATGCGCTTCCCCTGTTCCTGGGGCAGGTGCAGATGGCTCTGCCTGTGATGAGAAAGCTGCATCCCATCCTCCGGGACGCCGGCTGGCAAGTGACGGTCACGTTGGCCTGGACTGGTCTGTGCTGGGAGGTGGTAGGCCTTGCCCCCGGCAATACGGCGGACCGAAATTACGGCGTCTGCGTGGACCTGGGAAGCACCACGGTGTGTATGCGGCTGGTGGATTTGTCCACTGGTGAAACCATCTGCCAGGACAGCGCCTACAACCGGCAGATTGCTTTCGGAGAGGACATTCTGACCCGGGTATTCTACAGCAAGGACAATGCCCCGGCCCTGGAAGAGATCCGCCAGGCGACCCTGGCCTCCTTTCGGGAGGTGCTGGAAGGCCTGGAGCGGAAAAGCGGCTATCCTGTGGCCAGCTGCGGCGCCATGACCGTTGCGGGGAACACCACCATGATGCACTTTCTCCTGGGCTTGGATGCGTTTGGCGTCTTTGCTTCTCCCTATGCCCCTCGGGCTATGCGTTT
>OLPW01004328.1_pt1 | contig 10169 bp, 9 predicted proteins | sample 1672161 | NCBI WGS metagenome assembly OLPW01 (sample SAMEA3136654, study PRJEB25190) | human gut metagenome
TTTCTGTTTGATTGCTCCAAATTCTTATATTTTTCTGTTAATATATTCCATTTACTGTCCATTTGTATCATTTTTCTATCTTTTCACTCTTAATCTATGTTATATTATAATTATATAGAGCATATTCTATTTATATTTATATAAAAATACGTTTTATCTGTTCGGGAAGGGGGCTATATATGAATATTGCAATTTGCGATAGATATGATACCGACATAACACGTATTAGTGAGTTCTTGGACGCCAATATTAAGAATCATATGCTCAATCATGCATTATTAGAAGTAGATACCTTTACTTCAACAGACGAGTTGTTAGCATCCCCGAAAGAATATTCCCTCATTTTTTTGGGAATTTTAATGCCGGGGACAGATGGTATAGAGGCTGCCAGACAATTGAAAGATGGTCCAAACCCTCCAATAATTATCTTCACGACCAAAAGCACTGAACATTGCCTGGCAAGCTATAATCTTGGAGTTGAAGGATACATTCTGAAGCCAATCAGAGAAGAAGATTTTGAGAAAGTCTTTACCAGACTTTTGCTTCCGATATTCCCTTCAACCCATACACTCAATGTATATTCCAACCGGCTTTTATATCACATCCCGGTTTCTGAGATTTTTTATATTGAAAGCATTGGAAGAAAATGCATGATACATACTTCCAGAAAAACTTACGAAACCAACATGGCGTTAAATCATATCGAGAGCACGCTGAATGACAATTCTTTTATCCGTTGTTATCGCAGCTATCTTGTAAACATGAACTATATTCAGGACATTCTGGATACCGAGATTCAATTAACCAACGATGACTGTATTCCACTGACCTTACGTAAGCGGAGTCAGATTGTCAAATTATTCAACAAATTTCTGATATCCCATTCGGCATCAGAATAATGCATGTGAAACCAAAGGAACCCGCACGCTATCATGATATGACAGCCGTGTCGGGTTCTTTTTTATCTTATTATACTCTTTAGGATCCTGCCTTTGCAGTATTTACATTCGACTGCACCGTAAGCTCGCCTTCTTTATCTGCCGAATCAAAGTATGCATTTGGATCAAATGCATCTCCGACAGAAAGGTAGATCAGATAATCTTTTAATTTCACATCAATCCCTGCATAACTTTTATCAGAAATACTAATCTGCGTCTTCAGATACACTGTATTCCCGCCGCTGTCCATAACCCTGAACTCGATCGGATACTCACCCGCAGCCTGCGTATTGACCGTCTTCTCCAGTGAATACTTGATATTTGATGTAAGATCTCCGTCCAACACACTGTCCGCAGTAATCTTTGATGACACATCACCGGAACGACTGTCCTTCTAACCATCTTTTTACCTCTTCATCCCTCTGATCAGTGTACGTTAAGCACCGCAATCTCCGGCCGGTTATTCCATCTCGGGAGCTTCTGTTTTTCACTGCTTAATCCACTCGTCACGAACAGCCGGATCCTTCCTGTCCGGTACAGTCCATGCACATATGGCGGGAACCATCCCTGATCACCACCATATAGTCCTCCCTTGAATGGAATGACTACCTGTCCTCCATGATCATGTCCGCTGATCACAAGATCGATCTTCCAGTAATCGGATGCATCACCGAATACAAAACTATCCGGTCTGTGGCACAACATAATCTTGTACCGGTCTGTATTCTGAAACTCCTCCAGAAAATCCCGTACATTACCTGTCAGATTCTCTGCACTGTTATCTCCATCCAGAGCAAATGCATATTCATACATCCCACCGATGCGCACCTTACATCCACCGATCTCCACGTCCCGGTAACCTTCTTCCAGCACACATGCGCCGGCATCTGTAAGATCCTTCACCAATTCGGAATTATCCGGGTGCTTTTGCATCTTCTTCCCTTCTGCAGTGCCGATATAATCCAGTTCATGATTCCCAAGCGCATAATACACCGGTGCAATCTCTGCCAGACCTTTTACCAGTCTGACCGGCACCTCGTCACTCTTCGAATCCTCATTCAGCATATCGCCATCCAGAATGATCATCTCCGGATCCTGTTCTTTTACACACCGGATCAGCTTCTCATTGTCTTTCCCGAATTCATGATCATGAAGATCCGAAATCACCACCATCTTGAATCCTGCATCTGTAACCGTATCCGCATACCGCAGATTCCGTACCTGCACCGGATACCGATTCACTTTCATCCAATGGTAAGAAACCAGAATCTCTCCGACAAACCATAACAGGGTCAAAAGAATGATCAGAAGTAATATAACGGTTTTATTCTTTGTTGATCCGGATTCTCCTGTCTCTTTCATCACGAGCCTCCTTTACAGAATAATACCTTATACTATACCAAATCCACCGGTAAGGTACAAGGACATTCCCTTACGGTGTAACCAAAGCACTTTATGCCGCCAGTTCTCGGCAAATTGACTCAATATCATATTCCGGCGCATATTTCTCCGCTACTTCATATATCTTTCGGATCTTTTCTACCGGTTCTTCGAAGAGTTCCGCGGTTATTTCACATGAGACGTCTTTTCGCATTTTTTTGAGCACCATTCTAACTAGATTTTGTAGTTCTCCATAGTTTATTCCTGTCCGGAGTCCTTCTTCTCGGCCTTCCCGGAGCACAAATTCTTTGTCAACCCTTATCTCTATCGTCCCTTAATCTCATATAATATCTAATTTTAATATCTAGCTTTCGTATCATTTCCACCACATAGATATATTATATCTTAATTGTTTCTTGATTACGATACAAAAAGCCCCCGGTAAAACCAGGGGCCGCTTTACAATATTATTTTGCAATTTATTTTGTAATCTTGAATCCACGTGTGATCGGTGCTGCCTGATAATCTCCACCAAGTGTTACTACCGTCATCACATAACTTCCCGGCTCTGTCGGAGGAGTTGTTGTGCTGGAATAGATCTTCCATTTGCTTGTGAATCCTGAATACAGATAGTGTACATTATCCTGTGCGATCGTTACAGCTCCGTCTGCTGAAAGCGTTGCTTTGAAATCAAAATTCTTTGCTTCTTCTGCAGTAATCTTTCCGTTTACGAATCTCTCATTCCAATTAAGCTTCACGCCCTTAGAACGCATTTTCACAAGAAGTGTTCCGATGCCTACACCTGTCTCGTAGTTCTTACTATCTGTAACTGCTGTTACTGTATAGAGACCTGCATGGTTCGGTGTACCGAATGATACTCTTACAGAATCTGCAACGGATGGCATCTTATTGATTATTGTAAGAATCTGTCCAAATGTACCTGTGTCAATATGAAGCTTCTCAAGAAGGTCTAACAGTTCCTGTGTACTGAGCAGTTGTCTCAGTTCTCCTACTGTCATTCCGTCGTTCATCATCTGTGTAAATGTCTTTCCATAGAGTTTCTCTACAATCGGATCTAACAACTTCAGAACCGCACTGTTCGTATATTTGTCCGGAAGATCCAGATAAAGTGACAGGTTCGCATTGCTTGTCAGTCCACCGTATACTGTGTATACATCGAATTTATCTGCTGGATTCATTGTTACAAAGTCTTCCGGCAGAGTTGCATCTGCATAAATGCTGGTTGATTTTACTTTTACTTTTACCTTAGCTTTATTAACCGTTACTGTGCTTTCTGTCTGTGCTGACGGGCGATACTGCGCATTTCCTTTATAAGTAATGCGGATCTTCTGCTCTCCTGCTCCCATCTGTGCATAGGTCAGAAATATTACGGTACCACCTTCGATCGGTGCCCACTGTTTCACTCCGCCGTCGATATCACCGGCAAGTGTATTGCTTCCATAATATTCCATTGTGAAGTTATCCACAGTCAATGTATCTTTTGCAGGAAGTGTACTGTTCTCCCAGTCAATCACGTTGTCAAAGATTGCCTGCTTCATTACAGCTGCATCCATGTTATAAGTAAACGATACGCCTTCTTTGCATACAATGGCACTTGCAAGACGGTTGTCTGTTACATTAACCTTTACCTCTGTTGTTGCACCTTTGTATTCTTTATTACCTGCCCAAGAGAACTGAATCGTCCATTCGCCAGGTCCGAATTTCGTAAATGTGCTTGTCCAGTCTGTTGTATTCAGTGGCTGCCAGTTCTTAATCATATCTGTTCCTGCGTTGTATCTGATTGTTACATCGTCTGCTGTCAGATTCTCCGGAACTGTAGATGCTACAACTGCATTGTAGATTGCTTTGGCTGTGGCATCATAATCATATGTCTGATCCTCGTTAAATGCCATCGGAACTTCATAAGAAGCAGCTCCTTCTGCCGGTTCATTCAGATTGAATGCTGACTGTTCACGATCTATTACCGTGATATTTGTCTCTGCTGTTACGGCAGCATTCTCTTTGTCTCCTGCATATGTAACACGGATCTTCTGTGTTCCTTCCGGAATTCCAGGATAAGTAAGACCGTTAATCTTGCCGCCTTCAATCGGTGCCCATGCGTTTCCAAAACCCATTGCTGCTCCTGTTGTCGCTGTTGCATAGTACTCGATTGTCAGGTTATCAAGTGATAATCCTTCCGGTCTGCTGTTCTTAGCATCGATGACATCATTCATGATCGCTTCTTTAACTGCCGCATAATCTACTGTAAGATCATCGTTATATACAAGCTTGATCGTCGGATTCTCTTTGAATGCGATCACTGACTGCTCTTTGCCGATACCGATATTAACCGTTGCTTCTGCACTTGCTCCGGAATATGCATCCGTTCCAGCATAAGAAATCTTAATCTTCTGGGTTCCATCTCCCATTGCCGGGTAGGTCAGGGCAATTGGTGTTCCACTCTTTCCACCTTCTAACGGCATCCATTCTTTTCCAAAACCTACTGCTGCTCCTGTTGTTGCAGTTGCATAATATTCAATCGTTACATCATTGGCCGTCAGCTCCGGAGTTGTAGATTCTACAACTGTATTGAAGATATTCTGACGTACTGCGTCATAATTGATGCTTCCGTCCTCGTTGTATACAAGGTTTACATTTGTATTATCTTTTATTAATATAGCTGAAGTTAATTTCTGCGTCTTTGTCAGAGTTACTTCCGTTGTTGTGCCTTTCAGACGCACATGATATGTGGCATCTTTATTTGTTGCCAGAGATGGATGGGTATATGTTGTTGTTGTTCCAAATATGCCCTTCTTGGAACTTGTAAATCCTCCAATACTTCCCCAAGATTCATTACCGGATACTTCTAATCCGGTCAATCCGGTCTTACCTTCACACTTATACTCCCACTCCAGACTACTCAGATCCACCTGATCCGCATTCTCAACCAATGTCTTACCAAGGATCTCTTTCACCTGATTCAGGTCTGCATCCGCCGGAATTACTGCCGTTCCACTCTTAAGAACTGCTCTCGTTGTCTCTGCCGCCGGGCTTACTGCCTGCTCCTGCTGCACTGCATCCACATTACCTTCCGCGAACACCATCTGTGCACCTACCGGCTGCGCCAGCATTGCTGCTGTCAGCGCTACTGCCAGCAATTGTGTACTTTTCTTTCTTTTCATACTTTTTCCCTTTCTGTATTTCTCTCACATCACTGCATTCTAAAATGCATACAACCTGTATATTATACCATATATATGCATAATTCGTCATCAACGTTTTATGTCATTTTTAATGATCCCATACTCTTTCATAAGTTCAATCCGCTGATTTCCAATCTTCACGGAATCTGCCGCAGCGTTATCCCCTCCTGCCACTGTCTCTTTACGGTATTTTAAGATACGGTCTGTCCACGCAATCGGAAGAAGAATCGGATGTTTCTTAAGATACGGATACCGCCCCTCGAGCTTTTTTGCCGATGGGAACAAAGACTTTAAGACCGTATTCCCGGCTTTCTTTCCATTCTTGTCTGCTGCCACCGCATCCAACGTCATATTACTGCTGTGTTTCCGGCTCATATTCGCATTTCCATAGATACCACTGTCCAGAAGATCCATCAGCATATCCGTCTCATCCACACAGATCCCCTGCCATACTTTCGGATAATGCGCCTTCTCCGGATCAAACGTCAGATATTTCTCACCGATTGCAAATAATGCCGCAGCAAAAAGATCCGCATGTATCTCGCGGCACTGTCTCAGAACCTTCTCCCAGTCAATCGCATCCCCGTATTCATTGGCAAATAATATGATGTCGCATACCTGCCGGATCCCGAATCCACTGTGCAGGAAATGCTTGAACGAATGACAGATCAGATAAAACAGATGATCCGTGTATCCCATTGTCCGGATATCCGTTCCATCGATCCTGTTATCAATCGCATCTTCATGTACATTTGCAAAAAAGCGGTTCAGATCCCCGTATGCCTCTGATTCCGGCGGGAATAAGCTTTTGTGGAGCTCTATGTAGATAAGGCTTCCTTTCTTCCCGTATGGTACTTCGTAAACCGATTCCAGTTCTTCCGCATCCATATCCTGCTCCGATGTCTGCATTCCATATTCGCGCAACAGATCGTGGCATTTTCTAAAATCCTCCGGACGGATCAGTAGATCCTCATCTCCGGATATCCGGTAATCCGGATTCGGGTAAATGTTCCTGCACACGATCCCTTTCACCACTAACGGACAGATTCCGCTCTCTCTCAGATATCTGTAAAGCGGCTCAAACTCTCCCGTCTTCTGCGTCTGCATGATCACTGTGCGCACCATCTGCGCCTTTGCCGGAGCCAGTATCTGCGGATCCGCCTGTCCGGCCGCAGGACTTCGATATACGGCCTCATAGATCATCGGAAGGATCTGGTGCACTTCCGCCATACGGAACAGGTCCATCCATTCCTGCGCTTTCAACTTGTTATTCCATTCTACCTGTTCATTTTTTAATGCGGCTTTTAATGCCTCTAAAAATAATTGCTGTGTGTGTTGCATATGTTGCTCCTGTTTTTATCTTCTTTCATTTAATGCTTTCTTCTTATTCTTCAATGTTACGTGATAGTATTCCAAATTGCAACGCCATTTAACCACAATCTAACATATATTTAATCCCATCCCCACCACAAATTTCATATTCCCACGTTACATTAATCATACAGTCCAACAAAAAGGAGCGCCACTTCCGGTAATGTCATTTACACAAGAATGACACTGCTGGAAGTAGCGCTTCTTTTCCTATAACTATTTCTTTGACTTGATTTTTATTTTTTCGGAATCATTTCCATATTTTTTAAAATTGTTTTTTGGAATTTCTGCCCATATTTTTGTTATATCAAATTTACATTTTTTTAATCTGTCACTTAAATTACTACAATTAATTAAATCCCTTTTATAATCTGCTTTTGTAAGACTCTTAGTCAAATCCACAATATTTTTTATATTACAGGCCCGCACTAGTTCATCTTCCAAATTTCTTACTTGCGGAATGCAAATTACTTCTTTTATTCCTTTTTGTCTTTTCAGAAAAGCTATATTTTCATCTAAAATTTTCGTATTCATCTCTACATCTGTATCATATACCAGAACTACTGTTGTTCCCGTCTTTAGCGTGCGCATTCTTGCAGTCGTAAAACGACTTTGAATTACATTAAACTTATCAATTTTTCCACTCTCAATACAACGCAGATCCAACTTCAATGTGTTAAGCAGACTTCTCTCATCTTCACCCTCTACATAATATTGATAAATACCGCTTTTTCTCATTTGCATCCCTCCTAATTACAAATCAGCAATTTCAAATAGCCTATGTAATTCAGGCGCTGTACAAAACAGATCATTTTCCACCGCATGCTTTAACGAGTCCGTGCTTCTTTTTAAATACTGAGATGCCGCAATACATTTGATTGAATCATCTTCGTTATTTACATCTTTTTTCAGAAATGTAAATGAATGCTTTGGCAGCTGCATATCTAATATGTCTGAGTTGTGTGTTGTGAAAAACAATTGCTTTCTCCCCGAGAGTTTTTCAATTATAATCGACAAACAGGCCTTTTCAATGTCACTATTCACATAAGAGAATAATTCATCACAATAATATAAATCATGCATATCACATAAAAGAGAGGTTATTATATAAGATATTTCAAGCCCTGCCTTAGTTCCACTGGACATTACCTCACCATTAGCGATTTTTCCATCCTTAATAATTGCTGAACAATTTTTCCATTTTATTACATATGTATTCTCTACTTCAGAAACTTTTACTACTTCCTCCACCGAAGAATCAAGTGTTTTTAAAATCTGCTGTAATATGTATATATATTTACTATTCTCTTCTATCGTACTATAAACCTTGTCCCCTGACGAATCTATCGGATATGAAAATTTCCATCCGTTTGTATTTACTTTTTCATATGTCGTTTCTTCACACTCATACTTGACGCACATGTTTCATAACTGTCTCTTGTCTCTATTGGTGTATAGAAAATCTTAATATCTACATCTTCTTCTGTATAACTTTTTTGGGTCTTTGGACCGACATTCATCTCAAATCTATATAATAAATTTTCGTTTGTCACAAAATCGATCTGCAATTTTGCTGCTTTTTTTACATCTGCAATTCTATTAGTAAACCGCTTATATCCTCCATCATTCAAATAATTAGTAAACACCATTAACAACTTACCCATAGTTGTTTTTCCTGTTGCATTTGTACCCATAATGATATTAACTTTTTTGTACCGAAAATTTGTCCTCTCTTCCAGAAATTCATTTTCTATAGTCGAATTCACTATTTTCTTTGGATATGACATATTTATATGAAAATCTTTAAATGCATATATGTTGTCAACTTTAATATCCATGATAATCATAGCTCGTCCTCCTTTGTATATTTGTTCGCTTTTTGCGAAGTAATCTCTCTTCATTTATTATATACCCCTTTTACGATAAATTTCAAGCTTATTCTAAATATATTCTTGCATAAGATATATTAGAACACGGATATATAAATTAAAGACAATTAATCTCGGTTTCCAACCATCTTCTCCATCCCTCCATCCACATCACACACATACATCTGCTCTTTCTTCCTGTCCATTCTCCTATAATATATCTTGTCTTCCTTCTTATCCATCATAACCACATCTTTCTTAAATACCCTGATTTCTTTGCCGTCATAGCTGACCGACACAATCTTCGACCCCTTCTGCGCATACAGCTTCTTGCCGGCAAAAAAGTACTGAATATGATCCGCCAGTTCCTTTCTCTTGCCCGTCGACATATCACAACGGATAAGCTTCTCATCCTCCGTACAGCAGATCACATATCCACCGATTACGGCAAATTGCTTTACCGGATCCTTCGTCCAGGTCTTTCTCTTCCTTCCGTCATAGGTTACAGATTTCAGAACATTATGATCTTCCATATCAATATAGAAAATCCGCTCCCGCATCGCTATGATCTCTCCCACCGGTCCATTGATCAGTACACTGTCTTTCGTACTGCCATCTTTAAGCTCTTTCACACGTAGAGTACATGTATCCGGATCCCGGTATACTTCTTTTCCATCGATGCGGTTCTTATACTGTCTTTCATCCTCCGTCTGCATAGCCGGATTCCCAAGCGCCTTATTATTCCTGATGCCCAGCATCTGCTTTTCATACCACTGTATGCACCTTTCGCTGTCCGCAGTCGCCTCTCTTAAAAGCACCTTCTCCAGCTGTTCCGTATGCTCTTTCGTAAGGTACAGGTACTGATCCTGCTGCACCTGTCCCGGGATATTGGCCGCAAGCATTGTCAGCACAGTCAGCCCGATAAATCCAAGCGTGAATAACCAGGTTCCCCTTTTCTCTTCTTCCGCTTTCCTGATATCCTCACCGACCCAGTACTGAATCGCAAGTACTGCAAATATAATCACCACCATAACCTTACAGATCAATATATAACCAACCTTCCATACCGCCGCCAGTACAATCCCAATCATTATAATCGTTACAAATAATTTAATATAAATTTTATATCTGATTTTTGATTATCCGCATAAACACTATACTTTCAAACATTTTGAAGTATAGAAAACTATTCATTTTACCACGAATTTACCACGATTGAATGAGCCTTGATATGACACAAAAACAACATGGGAGATAGCACAAATATCTGTGTATCTCCCGTTTTTCATTCATGTAGTATGATTATTTTACTCTGATTTCAAATTTCAAGATTGCTTTCATCATTTCTGTATGGATTTGACCTTTTAATTCTTCATCAACCTGCATAATGATTTTACCACTTTCAGAGT
>OLPW01004329.1_pt1 | contig 10169 bp, 6 predicted proteins | sample 1672161 | NCBI WGS metagenome assembly OLPW01 (sample SAMEA3136654, study PRJEB25190) | human gut metagenome
TCTTTACTTATTTTACATTTTTGTTACAAAAAATTACATTGCTGTAACAAAGTTACAATGTTTTATCAGTTAGCCCTCTAAACTTGACATTCTGGCAATATTTCATTAAGATATTTTTAAGTAAATAATACAAAAAGGGAGCAAAAGGTAAAATATACAGTTATCTGGCATTTTACTAATTCGTACTAAAATGTATTGTTTATGAAAAAAATATAAGGGTATCAGCCCAAAAGGAGAAACATATGGCTCAAATTAAATTAACTCCAGAAGAACTACGTCAATCAGCACAACGCTATGCACAAGGTTCTCAAGAAATCGATCAAATCCTTAACACTTTGACTCATGAACAACAAGTCATCGACGCAAACTGGGATGGATCTGCATTTGATAGCTTTGAAGCACAATTCAACGAATTGTCTCCAAAAATCAAACAATTCGCTCAATTGTTGGAAGACATCAACGCTCAATTGATCAAAGTTGCTGATATCGTTGAACAAACTGACCAAGATATCGCTGCACAAATCCACTAAGATAGTCTTGGAGGTGATCTTACTTCTTGTAGGTAGATCACCCTTTTGTCTTTTGATATATAGAAAATAGGGGTTAGATTCTTAATTCCTAACCCCTATTTTGTATCTATGAATTAGAAAAAGGAAAAGGTATGGAAGTTAAAAATAAAAAATGGTTAAAATACATCGGTCAGAGTGCAGTTGTGCTCCTTTTGATGGGATCTGTAGTGGGTCTTTATACGACGGTTCAAAAGGACCAAAAGCAAAACGAAGCCAAGACCGTACAAACGACAGAAAACACCAAGCTTAATATTGCGGTGGTCAATGAAGACAAGGCGGTTAAACTGAATGATAAAGAATACAACCTTGGGGCTAGCTATGTAAAGAATATCGAACGGGATAATTCGCAAAACTGGTCTGTACTCCCTCGTGGAGCCGCTGAGTCAGGGCTTGCAGATGGCAAGTACCAGTTGATGATCGTCATTCCAAGTGACTTCTCAGAGAAGGTCTTGGAAGTGAACGCAGTCAATGCAGAGAAGACAACTGTGACGTATAAGGTCAATGCGGCTGGGAATTCTCAGGTTGAGAACGAGGCCAATAAAGTCGCTAAAGATATCGTTTCAGACTTGAATAGCCAGTTGGTTGATATGTATATGGTCAGCATTTTGAGCAACCTTTATACAGCTCAAAAGAACGTGGAAACAAGTAACAAAATTCAATCCACCAACATTGGTTCTTACCGAAGCAACTTGCTGGATTCGGCTTTAGATTCCAAAAATATCTTCCCGAGTCTCTATAGCTTGTCGACATCATCTGTCGAGTCGAATAATGCCTTGAAGACAGTTCTTGAGTCTTATACCCAGGCTTTTGATCAGTTGACCCAATCTCAGGATCAGTACGGTCAAAACTTCGACACATTGATTAAGCAACGCTCTGAGGACAAGATCAGCCATGAAGAGTTCATGAACCAGCTGATGTCTATGAATCAGTCTGTTGTCAGTGAAAAGACGCAAGAGTTGTATAAGAATCTACAACAAAACCAAGAAGCAATTACCAAACAATTGAGTCAACCAACTGAAACAGAAGGAGATGCTTCAGGTACCAAGACTTATGCAGGCTTGACAAAAGATGTGAATGATCGTGTGGCAGACCTCGAAAAAGGGATCAAGGCAGAACGCGACAAATTAGATGAGCACGAAAAGAACATCGAGTCTTCTGTAAAAGCGAAGATCCTTGACTACTATGGTCTAAAAGAAGGAGACAAAGTCACTCTTCGTACCTTGCTTGGAAAGCCCAAAATCGAAACTATCAGCAAGGCTCGAGATAAAGCGGATGATGACATTCGTCAAGCAATTGAAAAACTTCCGTCTTTAGATCCTGCTAGTCTGAATTTGAATAAGTATGGAAATCTCAACGCAGCGATTGATTTTGATAGTGCTTTTGCTGGAACGAAGGCGCAAGCAAAAGGAAATGCCGATGAATTAAAACGATTGGCTGCAGAAGTGGATGCCAAATTAACGGCAGTTGCGGATGTCCTTAATGCTAAATCTGGGAAACAGAAAGTTAGTATTCATGTCCCTGCAGGGGTCAAGGTTGATACTTGGACCTATGATGGACAGACTTATGCAGGCAGTGGTGAGCAGGAAGTCGAACTGAAAGATGGCAAACAAATTCAAATTCACCTTGTTGAAGATGGAGGAGCTATGCCAAGCACGATTGATGTTGAAGTTCTTGTGAATGGGGTTTCTTCAACCAGTGTGACCGTATCTGCAGATGAATTGAAAACAGCTGTCGCTAACTATGCGTCGAAAGCTAGTGAAATCGCCTTGGATTATCAACGCGCAGGAGCATTGATCGATGCTTACTATCCAAAAGATGACAAGGGAGATCGTCAATCGCTCTATGATCCAATCGAAGATATGGATTTGACAAATGCTTTGGTCGATGTCGTGAAGGCTGCCGTTTCCAGTAACATGAAGGACTACCGTAAGAGTATTGAAACGGATGAATCTGGGGATGCAACGAAGAGTGTGAAAGCCCAGTTAGATGGTACACTTAAACAGTTGCAAGACTTGGGACCACAATTGCAGGCAAATCTTCAAGCAATCGAAAACACCAACAAGGATCTAACCCAAAATATCAACGATCAATTGAAGCAGTATGCAGACCTTCAAAGACGCCTAGAAGAGATCTCAAAAGCGCAGGAAACAGTGACACAGGCTCAAACCAAGACCGATGCAGATTTGTCAGCTCTTGGTTCTGAATACACGTCATTATTGAGCTCGACAGAAGGCGTTAAGAGCTCATCTCGTAGCAATGTAGAAGCTGCTAACTCTACCAATGAAATCTTTAGCCAATTGAACAAAGAATTGGAAAAAGCCCAAGGCAATACAGAGAAATTGTCTAGCAATGCAGAGAGCTTGATGGGTGAATTCGACAAGGAATTGTCTGAAAATGGGAACTTCGTCGAAGCCTTCCGTAAAGTCTTCAACAATGCCTATGAAAACGGAGTGCCGAATGAAGTCTTGCTCGACTTCTTGTCAAATCCAGTTGCAGAGAAATCTTCTTCTGTGAAAGCGACCATCAATGTCTACCGTCCATTTATCTGGATCTTTATGTTGGAAGTCTTGAGCCTCTTTACAGCTTATCTCTTTGCGACTCAACCAATCATTCGCAAGGTTAAGGATCGTTTCAAATTGGATCGCTTGCAAGAATCAGATCTCTTGTCTGTCGGTGTCCTTGTGGGACTTTCTCTCATCCTTGGACTGGTGATCGGAATGATTTCAAGTATTCAACTCTCTGTTGGTCGTGAATATGTACCTTCATGGGTATTCTTAGCGGTTCTAGCAAGTTTTGTCTTGGTACAACTGCAATACCTCCTCTTGAAACACTTCCGTGTGATTGGAATGGGACTGGCCTTCTTCATGTTGATCAGTTATGTCTACCTATCAAGCGCGATCGGAACGACCGCGACCTTGTCAGGCCTTCCAGCACTGGTGAAAAATGTCAACCTCCTTTCTATTTTAGAAGGACAGTTTGCGGGTTACTTTGATGGACAAACAGCCGGTATCGGCGTCTTCTTCGGATTGTTGGTCTTCTTCGGCCTTTTGGCGGTTGCCAATATCTTCATTCCAAAGAAGTTTACTCAAACAAAGGAAATTGAATCAAGCTTATGAAAAAAATGATGTATCTTCTCTTTGTCTTAAGTCTCTTGCCAGCGGTTGTTGTTTCTGCAGATGATTTTATTGATAATCGTCTGCAGGTCAACAACTCACGTCTGGAGACAGAAGAGGAAAAGACACTCGGGGGCCAATTGGATGCGACTGAGTCTCTTTTCAATGAGAAGGATCAGAAAAAATTAGCAGATGAAAAACGCAAGCAAGAGAAACAATTGACCGATTCAGACGGCCAGTTGTTTTCTGCTATAAAGGGAAAGAAAAAAACAGGGCCTGAAGCGGACCTGTTCCAGCCTGAAAATCAAAAATTATCTAAATTCGAGTCCAATGTGGAGGACAATTCGGCCAGCTTGTCGGATTTTATTCCAGCCTTGCAAATGCTGGCTTGGAGTGCCCTTCTCTTTGGGATTGCTGGCTATATTTCCTATCGAATCTATAGAAAAGAGGCCTAAATGGACCAACATATCAATGTCACCTTCCGTATGAATGGTGCAAGCCATGACCTCCGAATCCCAACGCGGATGGAGGTGCGACGCTTGATTCGGGAATTGGATCAGATCTTTGGGTCTGCCATGGAGCCTAGAAGCAAGTATCAGTTGCGCGTGGTAAATAAAGGCATCTTGCTGGATGAAGGCAAGGTGGTACAAGAGTATCCGATCACGAGTGGTGATCTGATCGAGATTGAGGAGTGGTAAGGTGAAAGAAGAACAATTTACACTGGAAGAACAAGTCTTCCGTTTTGAAAAAGAAGAAACGAGCTGGCGACTGGACCTCAAGCGTTCAGAAGTGGATAGCCAGGATTTACGCAATTTATGGATTTTGGATCTCCATCATCCCTTGTTTTTAGAGCAGAGCATGACGGCTGATCAAGACCAGATTCATCTGACCTATCAGACAGATGCTCTAGGCTTGAGTGCAGAAGAAATCAAAGAATTACCAGTATCAGACCGTCTGCGTCTAGCCATCAATGTCTTGGATTTGGCGCCAGCCTTGGAGCTTCCAGTGACCTTTATGTTGCATCCCGTCAATTTGTTTGTGACCAAGGATGCACAAGTCAAGATTGCTTACCGCGGGGTTCCGGGAATGATGGTACCACGCAAGTGGGATCAGGTTGAATTCTTGCGCCAGGCTAAGTGCTATGCCGTTACTCTTTTTGGTGACTGGGACTTCATGGAGCTCTATCAAGGGACACTTGAATTAGAAGATCTACCTGATTTCTTGGTGGAAATCCGTGATGCCACTAGCTTAGAAGAGATGAAAGCTCTCTTAGAGAAAGCCTACCAAGAACGCAAGGAAGAGGAAGAAAAGACCTTGACCTTGGTTTCAAGCCGACAACACCGAATCTTTAAGTTGGCAACCGTATGGCTTTCAGCTGTAGTGGCCCTCTTACTCTTGCCTTTGATCTATTTGGTCTTTTTCCAAGCACCCTTTAAAGAAAAGTTGCTTCAAGCGGATACAGCCTATCTCAAGGTAGACTACACCGGTGTGATCGATGAGTTGGAGGGAGTAGCTCCAAGCAGTCTTCCAACGACACAGAAATATGAGTTGGCGACGTCTTATTTGCAAGGCTTGAATTTCTCAGAGGACCAAAAGAAGGTCATCCTTAACAATGTTACGCTCAAGTCAGACAGCCTCTATCTCCACTACTGGATCTATATCGGCCGTCATGACTTTACCCAAGCGCTGGATACAGCCAAGCGGATCGACGATTCAGACTTGATCATCTATGCCCTTCGTAAAGAAATCAAGGCGACACGTGATAGCGAAAAACTCTCTGGTGAACAGCGCGAGAAGAAACTCTCTGAGCTAGAGGGCGAATACAAGAAATACTGGGATGCCCGCTCTAAACTCTTGGAAGCAGAGACAGATGAAACCAAAGCTTCCACTAGCAGCTCAACAACGGCTTCGTCTACAGAAGGCTCCTCAACAGAAAGCTCGTCTTCTACAACTGCAAGCTCGACTGAGTCTAGCGACCACAAGGAGTAGTCTATGAAAAAACGTATCATACTCTATAAAAAAGGTTTTCGCTATGAGCTAGCGCTAGAAGAGGGAAAAACAGCCACCGTATCGAATCAAGAAACAGCTCAGTTGACCCTGGCTTCGCAAGAAAATCCCCTTCATTTCCAATGGAGTCAAGGAGAGGTCTTCTACCAATATGGGGAAGACAAGGGCGTGCTTGAAAATAGCAAGATCCTTGGAGATGTGGTCTGCTACTTGGCGACAGGAGAAGTCCATACCTATGAACTGCTAGACAAGGAAGAAATCCTCGTAGCAGATGAAAAGGGTGCGGATGTGCGCTTGCATTATCCAGTGCGCTTTCTCCTTGTGAAAAAAGACCAGATCTGGACTTGCCAGCTCTTATCTGGAAAACTCTACCATAACCATAAACTCGTCAGTGAAGCGACTTTTCCACTGGCCTTTGGGGATGAGCTGGCGATTGGAGATGTGACCTTTAAGCTCTACCCGGAAGAATTTGGTGTGGAAGGGACTGTCGAAGTGAGTCCTTATCTGGTGCCACGCTTGCATTCACGCTATGACTTCTACAAGGACTATCCAGAGTACCACCGGTCTCCGCGGATCATCTACCGGAGTTCGGAAGACAAGATCTTGATCAATCCTCCGGGAGCGGAGCCTCAAAAGCCATCAGATGAACTCTTGAAGTTGATCATGCCACCCCTCATCATGGTTGGGGTGACCCTCTTGATCACCATTTTCCAACCGCGGGGACTCTATATCATCGCGACGGTATCCATGTCTGTGGTCAGTGTGATCTTTTCGGTCCAAGGATTCTTCAAGAATCGTAAGAAATACAAAGAAGACAAGAAAGAGCGCGTGGAGCTCTACCATCTCTATCTCAAGGACAAGGCCAAGGACTTGGAACAGCTCTCTCGGAAGCAGCGAGAAGGGATGTTTTACCATTTTCCAGCGATTGAAGATTTGACCAAGATGGTCAAACGCTATGACTCGCGGATCTACGAAAAAACACCGCTTCATTTTGACTTTTTGGCCTATCGCTTGGGCTTGGGCAAGGTTCCAACCAGCTATGAGCTCAAATATGGTCAGGAAGAGCGCAGTGGGAAGAAAGATGCCTTGGAAGAAGAAGGCTATGCTCTTTTCCAAGCTCATCAAAAGATCGACAATCTTCCGATTGTAGCCAGCCTTAATCGGGGACCGGTTGGCTATGTCGGCCCTCGTCCTATCGTGCTTGAGCAGTTGCAACTCCTCGTTGCCCAATTGGCTGTCTTTCACTCTTACCATGATCTGACTATTATTCCGATCATTCCAGAAGAGGAAAAAGAAAGCTGGGATTGGATGCGCTGGCTGCCTCATGCGACCTTGCAAGATATGAATGTCCGTAGCTTTGTCTACAATCAGCGGACACGCGATCAGGTCTTGAACAGTCTCAACCAAATCCTCAAGCTCCGCAAGGCGCAAAAAGAGGAAGAAAAAGCCAATGATACCAAGATCTTCCACCCTCACTATGTGGTCCTCATCACTGATGAAACCTTGATTTTGGACCATGTCATCATGGAGTTCTTCCGTGAGGATCCGACAGAGCTCGGCTGCTCCATCATCTATGTAGCAGACGTGCTCTCATCTCTTTCTGAAAATATCCAAACGGTTATCTCTATCAAGGACCGCAACCAAGGGCAATTGCTCTTGCAAGAAGGGGTTCTTCGGGAGCTCGACTTCCAATTGGATCACTTCCCTGAAGGCTATGACAAGGAAGCCATCTCGCGTAGCCTTGCCCCACTGAAGCATATCCAACAGCTCAAGAGCTCGATTCCAGACTCGGTGACCTTCCTTGAAATGTACCAGGCGGAAACTTTCAATGACCTCAAGGTCTTGAGTCGTTGGGAGAGCCATGCCCCTTACCAAAGTTTGGCCGTGCCGATCGGTCTGCGCGGGAAGGACGATTTGGTCTACCTCAATCTTCATGAAAAAGCTCATGGACCACACGGTTTGATCGCAGGGACAACCGGTTCTGGTAAGTCTGAAACCATTCAGTCTTATATCCTGAGCCTTGCTGTCAACTTCCACCCACATGATGTGGCTTTCCTCCTCATCGACTACAAGGGTGGGGGAATGGCCAACCTCTTCAAGGATCTGCCTCACTTGCTTGGGACCATCACCAACTTGGATGGTGCCCAGTCTATGCGGGCCCTAGCCTCTATCAATGCGGAGATCCATCGTCGGGAGCGGCTCTTTGGTCAATATGGGGTCAACCATATCAACCAATACCAAAAGAAATTTAAACTCGGTGAAGCGACAGAACCGCTTCCTCACCTCTTCTTGATCAGTGATGAGTTCGCCGAACTCAAGGTCAACCAACCAGACTTCATCAAGGAATTGGTCTCTATCGCGCGTGTCGGGCGTTCCCTCGGGGTACACTTGATCCTTGCGACGCAAAAACCTTCTGGGGTCGTGGATGACCAGATCTGGTCCAACTCCCGCTTCAAGCTAGCCCTCAAGGTGGCAGACCGTGGAGACTCCATGGAGATGCTGCGGACGGCAGATGCGGCTGAAATCACCCAGACCGGTCGTGCCTACCTCCAAGTCGGAAATAACGAAGTCTATGAACTCTTCCAAACCGCTTGGTCAGGAGCAGACTACCAGCCTGAGAAGGACCAGCTAGGGATCGAAGACCATACCATCTACTTGATCAATGAACTGGGCCAATACGAAGTCCTCAACCAAGACCTCTCCGGTCTGGATATGGCAGAAGAAATCAAGGAAGTGCCAACAGAGCTGGATGTCATCGTGCAAGAAATCAATCACTTGCACCAACAAGAAGGCATCGCAGCTGTGGCCCAACCATGGTTGCCACCCCTCAAAGAGCGGATCACGCTGGATGAGTTGGACAAGGTCGTGCCGATCGAGGCTTGGCAAAAACGGACAGCTCCAAGCGTCCTGATCGGGGTCGCCGATATCCCGCAAGCGCAAAAGCAAGAAGCAGTCGCTATCGATCTGTCAAAAGATGGGAATATCCTCCTTTACGGAAGTCCAGGTACAGGAAAGACCACTTTCCTACAGACAGCCGCAATGGATCTAGCTCGCAAGCAGAGCCCAGAAAATCTGACCATGTATCTGCTGGATTTCGGAACCAATGGTCTAGCACCCTTGACTCAATTGCCACATGTGGCCGATAGTCTCTTGCTCGATCAGACGGAGAAAATCCAGAAATTCATCCGGATCATCAACCGCGAGTTGGATCGCAGGAAGAAGCTCCTCTCTGAGCATGGGGTCGGCACCATCGCCCTCTACCGTGAAGTGACCGGTAAGCAAGAGCCAACCATGGTCATCCTCATGGATAGCTATGAGTCTATGAAGGACGAGCCTTATGAGACAGACCTCTTCAAGCTCTTCATGCGGATCTCCCGTGAAGGTCTCAGCATCGGTGTGCACTTGATCATCACAGCTAGCCGTCAGAACAACCTACGGGCTCAGCTCTATTCAAACTTCAAGCACCAGCTGACCTTGCCACAAAATGATATCTCTGAAGTCCGCGGTATCGTAGGAGCAACCCCACTGGCGTCTACGATGGAAGACATCAAGGGACGCGCGCTCATGAAGCGTGACGAAGTCGATGTCGTCCAGTTCGCCCTACCAGTCGCAGGGGACAATGATATCCAAATCATCAACAACCTCCGCGACCAAGTCCAAAGCCTCAAAGAGATGTGGACAGGCCGCACCCCAGCAGGCATCCCAATGGTGCCAGATGAGTTGACAGAAGCAGCCTTCTATGGACGTGAGGATGTAGCAGCCTTGCTGGATGAAGGAAAAGTGCTACTCGGATTGGATCTGGAAACAGTTGAGCCTGTGACATGGGATCTCAAGAAAGGCAACCTTCTCTATCTGACAGACAAAGAAGAGCAAATGACACAATTCGTCAAGCAAATCGCTCGTAGTAAGCAAAAGGTGATTGTGTTGGCGCCAGCCTACAATGAATTGCCAGAGATGGAAGGTGTGACGATTCTTTCTACGAAGGAAGATTACGTAGCTGGAATCAAGAAAATGGAAGAAAATATCCAATTGAGATTGGAACAGCAGAAATCACAACATGAAGCAACGATAATACTATACAATCAGCTAGAACTTATGAATGATCTAAGTATGGATCTTCAATCTAGTCTGAACTATGTCCTTGAAAAAGGGGCGCGTGCAGGCTATGCTACAGTAGCCATGAGTGGTAGTCAGTTGAATCGAAAAATTGACGAAGTATCAAAATCTATCAAACTCTATAAACAAGCGATCGTGGCCATGCGGATTACAGACCAAAGTGTCCTAAATGTTATCAATCGACCAGTCCGTGAAGAACCACTTGATAGCCAGGTGAACTACTATGTAGAAGATGGATTTGTAAGAAAAGTGAAAGTATTAATGAAATAGAAGGGGGACGGATTATGGGATATGTATTAATAATGGATACCGAGGGAAAGGAAGCTAAATTAGCCTATATTCGATCTAAGATGTCCCAAATTGA
>OLPW01004330.1_pt1 | contig 10164 bp, 9 predicted proteins | sample 1672161 | NCBI WGS metagenome assembly OLPW01 (sample SAMEA3136654, study PRJEB25190) | human gut metagenome
TTTGCAAGTGCGCAGAGCACACACTATTCAGTCTCTTCTCTTATGGGGATACGCAGGATCGCGCAGGTGCCTTCACCAACTTTGCTGCGATATGCTCACTCAACTAAGCCATATTAATAGTTGTTGAAAACAAGCTCTTTGCCATAGACTTCAAATATATTGTGAGCGTATCGTAGTGCGAATCTGCGGTTATTTTTTCAATGTTCTTGTTATTTCCCTTGATTTCGACGATGCCAATTATTTACAATAACATATGAGACTGGATAGTATCAGCGTGGCAAGATGACATGCAATTTCATTTATAGCAGGTATTTCATTATTTAAACAATTTACTAATTTGCTTGATAAATTTATTTTGAAAACTTCTGTTGATTTTAAATTTTGTATAAATCTTGTAACAATAAAAAGCAATATTAAAGTTACTATTAATATTGCTATTTTTTTTATTGAACCTTTTGCATTTATTATTGTAACATTAAACATATAACATACCCTTCTTTTGAATTTCTCTTATATATATTATATGTTTATTACAAGTATTTTAGAACTATAATAATCGTGGTTTAAGCTCTAAATAAATTGGCTTTTCTTCTCTTATCATTGTACTTTTCCCATGTCCTGGATATACAATTGTTTCATCTGGTAATACCATTAATTTTTTGGTAATTGAATTTATTACATCTTCAAAATTTCCTGTTGGTACATCTGTTCTTCCCCAAGTTCCTCTAAATAATGTATCTCCTGAAAATAATAATTTTTCTTCTTCACAATATAAGCAAGAACCTCCTGAAGTATGTCCTGGTGTGTGTATTACTCTAAATTCAAGATTTCCTAAATGTATTAAGTCTCCATCATCAACTCTTGAATCAACTTGAATAACTAATCCTTCAAGTCCTATATATGTTGTTAAACTTATATTAGGGTCTAATAAATTTTCTGCTGTATTTCTATGTGCTAATATTTTTCCACCTTTTCTTTCTTTTAATTCTTTTACTCCTCCAATATGATCTCCATGGCAATGTGTTAAATAAATATATTTTAGATTTGCATTTAATATATCTAACATTTCTACAATTTTGTCAACATCTCCTGCAGGATCTATTACCATTGTTTCTTTTGATTTCTCGTCTTGTACAATATAACAATTTGTTACATCTCCAACCCATGAGTCTATCCTTAGTTCCTTTAATATCATTTTTCTTCTCCTCTTATTCCTTCATTTTGTTTTTTCTACTTACTTCATATACACTGTCTATTTTACGTAATTCTCTTATTACTTTATTTAAACTTTCTACACTATCTACTTCTAGTGTAACTTCTGTTATAGCAATTCTTTCTTTTGTTGCCTTTGCATTTACACTTATTAATCTTACTTTTGAGTCATTTAATTTTTGTACTATATCCCCTAATAATCCATTTCTATCATTTGCAAATATCTCAATTTCAACAGTATATGAACTCTTTTTCTCATCATTATACCATTTTACATCTATTATTCTATTTTGCTCTTTTAATAAATCTGCAACATTTGGACAATCTTTTCTATGAACAGATACACCTCTTCCTTTTGTTATATATCCTATTATTTCGTCTCCTGGTAATGGATTACAACATTTTGATAATTTTACTAAACAATTATCAATTCCTTTTACAATAACACCTGAATCAGATACTTTTGTATTATCTACTTTATTTTTTGCAAGTTCTTCTATTTTTTCTTCTATTTTTGGTTCTTCTTTATGTTCTTTTCTATATTCTATTAACATTCTTGCAATTATTCTGTTTGCTGTAATTGCTCCAAATCCAACTGCTAAATACATCTCATCTAAATTTTTATATTTATATCTTTCTAACATTGGATTTATATAATCTGTTTTGAAAAGTTCTGCATATGGAATTCCAATTCTTTTTAATTCTTTTTCAATTAAGTCTTTTCCTTTTTCTATATTTTCTTCTCTTTTTTCTTTTTTAAACCAAGAATTTATTTTGCTTTTGGCAGATGTACTTTTTACAAATTTTAACCAATCCATACTTGGACCTTTAGAGTTATCCGATGTTAAAATTTCTACGATATCTCCATTTTTGATTGGTGTTATTATTGGAACCATTTTACTATTGATTTTTGCTCCAACCATTTTATTTCCGATTTCAGCATGAATATTATATGCAAAATCTATTGGTGTTGCACCTCTTGGTAATACTTTTATTGCACCCTTTGGTGTAAATACATATACTTCATCTTCAAATAATTCTGTTTTTAGTGTTTCTAAGAATTGTTGTGGATCTTGCATTTCTTGTTGCCATTCTAGTGTTTCTCTAAGCCATGCTAATTTATCATCTTGTACTTTTACTACTTTTTGTCCTTTTCTACTTCCATAATTTGCTTCTTTATATGCCCAATGTGCAGCAATACCATATTCAGCAATTCTATGCATATCCCATGTACGTATTTGTACTTCAAATGGTGTTCCTTTTTCTCCTAATAATGTTGTATGTATTGATTGATACATATTTGTTTTTGGAACTGCTATATAATCCTTAAATCTTCCTGGCATTGGACTATACATTTCATGTACTACACCTAATGCCGCATAACAGTCTTTTACAGAATTTACTATTATTCTTAATGCAAATAAGTCATATATTTGATCTAATGTTTTATTATCTCTTTGCATTTTTCTATATATACTATATAAGTGTTTTGCTCTTCCTGTAACTTCTGCTTCAATATGTTCTTTTTTTAATTGTTGTCTTATATCATCCATTATTTTTTCAATAAATCTTAGTCTTTCTTCTCTTTTTTGCTCTATTCCTTTTATTAATTCCTCATATTCTTTTGGATATAAATATTTAAAGCTTAAATCCTCTAATTCCCATTTCATTGAATATAGACCAAGTCTGTTTGCTAATGGTGCATATAATTGCATTGTTTCTGTTGATATTGCTATTTGTCTATCTCTTCTTAAAAATTCTAATGTTCTCATATTGTGTAATCTATCTGCTAACTTTATGATTATTACTCTTATGTCTTTTCCCATTGCTAAGAACATTTTTCTATAATTTTCTACTTGATTTTCTTCAATTGATGCATGTCCTATTTGTTTTAATTTTGTAACACCATCAACCATATCTGCAATTTCTTTTCCAAATTCTCTTTCTATATCTTCATATGTTGCATCAGTATCTTCTACTACATCATGTAAAAGTGCTGCACATATTGTTTGTTCATCTAGTCCAAGTTCTGCAATAGTATATGCTACATTTGTTGGGTGTATTATATATGGTTCACCTGATTTTCTTAATTGTGTTCCATGTTTCTCTAAAGCATAGTTATATGCTTTTTGTATTATTTTTACATCTGGCCATCTTTTGTTCTTTTTTACTCTTTCAATAATCTCTTTTATTGTATGATTTTCTGCCATATAAATCCCCCCATTGATTTATTTTTTTCTTTCACATTTTACATCTTTTTGTTTTAAATTTAAAGCCTTTTATAAAAATTTTATATTGATTTCATAATATCTTTAATATTAATTTGAATACTATCAACACCATTAAATGAATTTATTTCTAAATTTCCTGCAATATCAACTCTATCACCAATTCGATAAGTATCTACTAATGTTCCCATATTAAAGCCAATTGCATTAATTATATTTTTATTATCTTTTACAGATAATCTTAAATGTTTTCCATCTGATAGAGATCTTATTGAATCTATTTTTAAGTTTCTAAATGCAAATATTGGCATTTTGTTGTCTTCGCCAAATGGTTCAAGTTCTTTTAAACTGTCTAACATTTCTTTGTTTACATCATCAAGTTTTATTTCTGCGTCAAGATTTAAAATTGGAATTATTTTATCTACTTCTTTTTCTTTTGCTATTTTTTCAAATTCTTCTTTAAATTCTTCAACTTTTTCTTTCTTTATGTTTATTCCTACTGCCATAGCATGTCCACCAAATTTGTCTATTGTGTCATTACATTCCATTAATGCTTCGTGTAAATCAAATCCAGGTATACTTCTTCCAGATCCTTTACATTCTCCATCTTCTTCACATAATAAAATACTTGGTTTAAAATATAGTTCTGTTATTTTTGATGAAACTATTCCTATAACACCATGATGCCATCCTTTTCCAGATACTACTATTGTATTTTGGGTATCAAGTCCTTCTTTTTCTATTTGTTCTACAGCTTCATTATAAATATTTTTTTCTATTTCTTGTCTTGTTTTATTGTATTCATTAATTTTTTGTGTTAATTCTTTTACTTCATTTTCTTCTTTTGATAACAATAAATTTAATGCTTCTTCTTGATGTCCCATTCTTCCACATGCATTAATTCTTGGTGCTACCCCAAATGATATTGTTGTTGAATTTATTTTTGAATACCCACAGCTTTGCAATATTTCTTTTAATCCTAAATTTTTTGTTTGCTCTACTAATTTTAATCCCAGTTTTACAATTACTCTATTCTCATCTGTTAATGGTACTATATCTGATATTGTTCCAACACAGACTATATCTAAATATTTTAAATATTCTTTTGGGTCTAATCCTAATTTTATACTTAATGCTTGTATTAATTTAAATACTACTCCAACACCAGCTAAATTTCTACATTCATATTTATTATCTTTTCTTTTGGCATCTACTACTGCTATCGCTTTTGGTAATTCTTCTGCTGGCTCATGATGATCTGTTATAATTGTTTCAATACCAAATGTTTTTGCATATTCAACTTCATCTACTGCTGTTATTCCACAATCTACTGTTATCATTAATTTGTTTCCTTGTTTGGCTATTTCTTCCATTGCAGTCTTATTTAATCCATATCCTTCATTTAATCTATTCGGAATATATACATTTACTTGTATTCCTCTTTCTTCAAGAAAACTTTTCAATACTGTTACACTTGTAATTCCATCAACATCATAATCACCATATATTATTATTTGTTCTTTATCTTTTATTGCTTTTAATATTCTTTCAGCAGCTTTTTCCATATCAGGCATTCCAAATGGATCATAAAAATCACTTCTTTTTGGATTTAAAAATTTTGTTATTTCTGCTTCTTCTGTTATGCCTCTATTTGTAAGTAATGTTGATAGTAATCTATTTAATTTGTATTTTTCTTGTAATTTTTCAACTTTTTCTTCATTAGTTTGGTATATTTCCCATTTCTTATTCATTATAAATTTTGTTCCTTTCTCTATAGTAAAAATTCTAGCCTTATTTTATTCTATAATAATAAAAATAGCAAGAAAATTCTTGCTATTTTTCTGGATTTTTATAATTCAAAAATTACTCTTCATCTATTGGTTCTGTATCTTCTTCATCATCAGATGGAAGTTCTTCTCCTAAACTTTGTTCAAATGCTTTTGCAAAATTATCTCTAACTTTTTTCTCTATTTCGTCCATTATATCTGGATGTTCCTCTAAATATCTTTTTGCATTTTCTCTACCTTGACTAATTCTTTGACCATTATAACTAAACCATGCTCCACTTTTTTCTACAATGTCTAAGTTAACTGCCATATCTAATATATTTCCAACTTTTGATATTCCTTTTCCATATAATACATCAAATTCTGCTTCTCTGAATGGTGGAGCTACTTTGTTTTTTATAACTTTTACTCTTACTCTGTTTCCTATAACTTGTCCATCTTGTTTCATCATTTCTGTTTTTCTTATATCCATTCTTACTGATGCATAGAATTTTAATGCTCTACCACCTGTTGTTGTTTCTGGGTTTCCAAACATTACTCCTATTTTTTCTCTTAATTGGTTAATAAATATAAGTACTGTTTTTGATTTATTTATTGCTCCTGCTAATTTTCTTAATGCTTGTGACATTAATCTTGCTTGAAGCCCCATATGTGAATCTCCCATTTCACCATCTATTTCAGCCTTTGGTACTAATGCCGCAACAGAGTCTACTACAACTACATCTAATGCACCACTTCTTACTAATGCTTCTGTTATTTCTAATGCTTGTTCTCCTGTATCTGGTTGTGATACTATTAAATTATCTATATCTACTCCTAATTTTCTTGCATATACTGGATCTAAAGCATGTTCTGCATCTATAAATGCTGCTTCTCCTCCCATTTTTTGTGCTTCTGCTATAATATGTAATGCTAATGTTGTTTTTCCTGATGATTCTGGTCCAAATACTTCAATAATTCTTCCTCTTGGTACTCCTCCAATTCCTAATGCTATATCTAAACTTAAAGCTCCTGTTGGTATTGCTTCTACCTCCATTGCTTTATATTCTCCTAATTTCATTACTGATCCTTTTCCAAATTGTTTTTCTATTTGGCTCATTGCAACTTCTAGTGCTTTTCTTTTTTCTGCATTTTCTCCCATGTTTGTATCTTTCCTTTCTTGAGACTATTTTCGTGTCTCTTTTTCTAAACCTTTGTTCGATATCTATATTATATCGTTTTTTATTTTTTTGTCAAGCAATTTTATGAAATTTTTTCATAATTTTCTAATTACATATTATAAGTATTGAAATATAAGTTTTTTATTACATTCCTCGGCTTATTACGAAATTTAAGAAATTCTAATTTATTTTATGGCACCATTCCACTAAAGTGAACTCTTTCCATAAAATTGCAAAGAATTTCTAAAATTTCTTCATGCGCATTCGTCATTTCATGCAAAACTTATATTTCATACTTTTATAATCAATTCTTATACCAATTATCTATATTAATAAATATATTATACCAATTAGCTGGTATACTGCCTTTCAATGTCCAATTACTTGCAACTTCATAATAATTACTAAATAATCCTATATATGGTACTTCATCATTATATATTTGTCTAATTCTTGTATATTTTTCTTTTAACAAATCTTCCTTTGTTATATTTTTTACTTCATTCATTATTGAATTTAATTCTTCATTTGAAAAGTTTGCTAAATTTCCATCTCCAAAAAATGTTTCTAAATTTGGACTTAATGATAATGTTACACCTGTTAATATCATATCATAATTTCTATTGTCTAAATATGATTGATATTGATTATCTGTTGCTTTTACAAGTGTTACTTTTATACCTGCTTCTTCTAAATTACTTTTTATTATATCTGCAATTGCAACTCTTGTTTCATTAGATGCTTGTACTACAAGTTTAAAATTTATTATTTTTGTACTATAGTTAATATATTGTTGCCATCTATTATATTTATATTCCCAGCCATTATCTTCTAATATTTGAATTGCTGTATCTGTATTGTATGATGTATCTGCTTTATCTCCTTGTAACCAATTTCCATAATCTAAAAAGTAATCTTGTGTTCTATATTTTCCTCCATATACTTGAGAAATTATACTTTCTCTATTTATTGCTCTTGAAATTGCTTGTCTTACTTCTTTATTTGCTAATACTTGGTTTTGTGTGTTTATTGCTAGAAAATCAAATTCTCTTCCATTTGTTTCTGCTTTATTATATCCTATTGTTCCTATATAATTTTCAATTCCTATATTATTTGTTGTAATTAAATCTATCTTTCCTAATTTAAATGAATTATACATTTCTCCAACATTTGAATATTTTGATATTGTTATTTTTTCAAGTGTTAATTCTGCCCTTTTATAATTCTCATTTTTTTCAAGAATTATTGAATCACTGCTATTTTGTGTTATTTTATATTTTCCTGTTCCTATTGGGGCATTATTACTTGAACCATAAATAAAATCTTGTCCTTCATAATTTTTTTTACTTAATATTGGAAATATTAAGTTATATTCAAAAAATGGTACTTCTTGGTCTAAAATTAATCTTATTGTATTGTCATCAACTCTATTTATTTCAGTTATATGCCTTATATTTTCAAGATAAATTGAATCTATTTTTGATAAATTCTCTATTGTAAAGATAACATCATCTACTGATAAATTATTTCCATCTGACCATTTTATTGATGTATCTATTTTTATTAAATATTTGTTCTCTGCTGTTTTCGCCCAATCTTTTGCTAAACATTTTTCAAGTTTATAATCACTTGTTAATTGAAATAATGGTTCATATATTATTTTTGTAATTTCTTGAACTTGTTTATTTTTACTTAATAATGGATTCATTGTATCAAATTCTGCAATTCCTAATTTTATTTCCTTACCTATATCATCTTCTTTTACTACATTTGTTTGTTCTTCATCTGTTGTATTTTTCTTTTCTTCATTTAATTTATATGCAACTAATATAATTATTCCAATTATAAATATTATAAATATATATTTTGCAAAATTGCTTTTCACTTTCATATCATTCCTTTTTATAAATTTTCTTATGTATAGTTATAATACATTATAAACCAGGTTTTTTCAAGTATTTTAAAATAAAAAATAGGAGCTTTTTATATAGAGCCCCCATTTAATTTATATTTATTTTCTTGATTCTACAATCAGTTTTATTCCTGTTCTATCTTCCCCTTCAACTTCTACTTCAGCAAAAGCTGGTATGCAAACTAAGTCCACTCCTGATGGTGCTACAAATCCTCTTGCTATTGCTACTGCCTTTACTGCTTGATTTAGAGCTCCTGCTCCAATTGCTTGCATTTCTGCTTTGTTTGATTCTTTTACTAATCCAGCTATAGCTCCTGCTACTGAATTTGGATTAGATTTTGATGAAATTTTTAAGATTTCCATTTTTCTTTTGCCTCCTATAATTATTTTTTTGTTGCAACTTTTACATTTTGTATTTTACATTATTTAGGAGGTCATGTCTAGTAGTTTTTGGAAATTTTTAGAAATCTTTATTACAAGTTTCGACAGAATTATCTAATATATATCCTCTTTATATCTGTTACTTTTGATGTTGTATCATCTATGTTAAATATTACTGCATTTAGTATACATTCTCCTTCAGCTAATTTATATTTTTCTGGAAGTGTTGTTTCAAATCTTTTTATTGATGCTTGGGCATCCATTCCAATTACAGAATTCTTTGGTCCTGTCATTCCTATATCTGTTATATAACCTGTTCCATTTGGTAAAATTTGTTCATCTGCTGTTTGGACATGTGTATGTGTACCAAATATTGCAGTTATTTTTCCATCTAAATATCTTGCCATAGCAATTTTTTCAGCTGTTGCTTCTGCATGAAAGTCTATTATTATTATATCTACTTGTTCTTTTATTTCTTCTACCATATCTTTTGCCATAATAAATGGATTTTCTGTTAATATGTTTATATCAACTCTTCCCATAAAATTCATTACAGCTATTTTCTTTCCATTGCATTCATAAATTCCAAGACCTTTTCCTACAACTCCTTTTGGGTAATTTGCTGGTCTTAATAATTGTGGATGATCTATAAATTTAAATATGTCTTTCTTTCCCCATGTATGATTTCCCATTGTTACTACATTTGTTCCTGCACTTAACATATCATTAAAGTTTCTTTCATTTATTCCCATTCCACCTGCTGAATTTTCTCCGTTTGTTATTACAAAATCTATGTTTTCTTCTCTTTTTATTCTTGGTAATTCTTCTTTTAGTTTTCGAACTCCTGATTCTCCAACTATATCACCTACTGCTAATATTCTCATTTTTAACCTTCTTTCTAAAAGTTTTATTTTTTACTTCGTGTTTTATTTTACCATTTTCTGGCTTGTTCGTCAAGGCAATTGATTAAGTTAAATGATATAAAAAAGAACGCAAATATTACTCGAATTCGGGCATATATTTACGCTCTTTTTTGAGGAAATATTTCCTCAAATTTAACATCGTTTATTTTTCTTTACTCTCTTTTTGCTCACTTACAAACCAACGGGCTGTATCTGGAACATATAAAGTTAGTACATGGTCTTTTTTTAAAGCTTCTACAACTTTTGGATCCATTCCTGGGTATTCCTTATATTCTGGGTCTCTCCTAAATACTCTTTCATAGTCAGGAATTTTCAATTGCATACAAAAACCTCCATTCATATTAAACAATGTTACTATTCCAAAAATTAATATATTATATATATAACATCTAAAATATAATTTGTCAAATTAGTTTTTAAGTAATTTTTTTATTGTTATTGAATATATTTTCTTATAACTTAGAAAGGATTTTATTTTATGAAAAAATATAAATTAGCAATTGTTGGTGCAACAGGATTAGTTGGAAGAACTGCATTAAAAATATTAGAAGAAAAAAATAT
>OLPW01004341.1_pt1 | contig 10146 bp, 8 predicted proteins | sample 1672161 | NCBI WGS metagenome assembly OLPW01 (sample SAMEA3136654, study PRJEB25190) | human gut metagenome
GGCGGTCTTGGAAGAAGCAGATGTGCAGGGACGTTTTCAATTTGATCATGTCCAGTTTGGCTATTTGCCTAATAAACCTCTTATCAAGGATTTGAGCATTGATATCCCTGCCGCAAGTACTGTTGCCATTGTTGGTCCAACAGGAGCGGGGAAATCTACCTTGATTAACCTACTTATGCGTTTCTATGATTTGGATAAGGGGAACATTCTACTGGACGGTAGACCTATTACAGATTATACTCGTGAGAGTCTTCGGAAACAGATTGGGATGGTTTTGCAGGAAACTTGGCTTGAGGTCGGCACTATTCATGATAATATTGCCTATGGAAATCCAGAAGCCAGTCGTGAAGAAGTCATAGCAGCGGCCAAGGCTGCCAATGCTGATTTCTTTATTCAGCAGTTGCCTCAAGGCTACGACACCTACTTGAATGATGCGGGGCAATCCCTTTCTCAGGGACAACGTCAGCTTTTGACCATTGCTCGCATATTTGTCAATGTGCCTAAAATCTTAATTTTGGATGAAGCCACTTCTAGTATCGATACTCGTACAGAGCTTCTCATTCAAGAGGCCTTCGCTAAATTAATGAAAGGTCGAACAAGTTTCATCATTGCCCATCGATTATCTACCATTGAAAATGCGGACCTTATTTTGGTCATGAATAATGGGGATATCGTTGAACACGGAACCCATGAACAACTGATGCAAGCTAAGGGAATGTACTATCGTATGCAGACGGCCCAAAAGACACAAAATAGTTAAATCCGACAGAGCTTTTAAGCTCTGTTTTTTATGATTTTAGCCAATCATTTATCACGGAAGCTTATTAATGAAAAAGAAATGAAATTTAGTTATTTTTTCTTTTTTATTGGAAAAAATGGCGATAAGATGGTAAACTAGAGAGGATATTATATAAAAAAAGGTATCGAAAATTAGAATGTTAAAACATAAAAACGTCCTGGTATTTTTAGGACAAACCTTGCTTTATTTCGCCATTTTTATGGCCCTAATTTATCTCTACAATTACCTAGGACAAGGTCAAGGTAATTTTATCTATAACGAATTTTAGGAAGAATAATGACGAATACAAAAATTAAAGATATGATTGAAACGATTAAGCAGTTTGCTCAATCACAACCTGACTTTCCTGTTTACAATATTTTAGGGGAAGTTCACACTTACGGCGACTTGAAGGCTGACTCAGATAGCTTGGCAGCCAAGATTGATAGTCTTGATATTCCAGAAAAATCACCTGTTGTGGTTTATGGCGGTCAAGAGTATGAAATGTTGGCAACTTTTGTCGCTTTGACTAAATCTGGTCACGCTTATATTCCAATTGACAGTCACTCAGCTCTTGAGCGCGTGACGGCAATTGTTGAAGTGGCAGAGCCTAGTCTGATTATTGCTATCAATGACTTCCCACTTGAGGATGTCCAAGCACCAATCTTAACATTGGATCAAGTGACAACAGCTTTTGAAAGCAAGACTAGCTACGAAGTGACTCATCCTGTTAAGGGGGATGATACTTATTACATCATCTTCACATCAGGAACTACAGGTAAGCCTAAAGGGGTCCAAATTTCACACAATAATCTCCTTAGTTTCACTAACTGGATGATTACGGACAAGGAATTTGCGACTCCAAAACGTCCTCAAATGCTGGCTCAACCGCCTTATTCATTTGACCTATCGGTAATGTACTGGGCACCTACATTGGCACTTGGAGGAACACTTTATGCTCTTCCTTCAGCTATTACACAGGACTTCAAGAAGCTCTTTGAAACGATCTTCTCACTTCCAATTGCTATTTGGACATCAACACCATCTTTTGCAGATATGGCAATGTTGTCTGAAGACTTCAATTCAGAAAAGATGCCAGAAATTACGCATTTCTATTTTGACGGAGAAGAGTTGACTGTCAAGACTGCTCAAAAGCTTCGCCAACGTTTCCCAGAAGCACGTATTATCAATGCTTACGGACCAACTGAAGCAACTGTAGCCTTATCAGCAGTAGCAGTAACTGATGAGATGCTGGCTAACCTTAAGCGTTTGCCGATTGGTTATACCAAGGAAGATTCACCGACTTATATTATCGATGAGGATGGCAATATCCTTCCAAATGGTCAACAGGGTGAAATCATCGTATCAGGACCAGCAGTTTCAAAAGGATATATGAACAATCCTGAAAAGACTGCGGAAGCCTTCTTCGAGTTTAATGGCCTTCCTGCTTACCATACTGGTGATGTAGGAACGATGACTGATGAAGGTCTCCTTCTTTACGGTGGTCGTATGGACTTCCAGATTAAATTTAATGGTTTCCGTATTGAGTTAGAGGATGTTTCACAAAACCTTAATAAGTCTAAGTATATTGATTCAGCAGTAGCTGTGCCACGTTACAATAAAGACCATAAGGTTCAGAACCTCTTGGCTTATGTGATTCTTAAGGATGGTGTTCGTGAGCAGTTTGAACGTGAAATTGATATCACCAAGGCGATTAAGGCTGACTTAGAAGATATCATGATGTCTTACATGATGCCTACTAAGTTCCTCTATCGTGAGAGCTTGCCTTTAACACCAAATGGGAAAATTGATATCAAGGGTCTTATCAGTGAGGTTAACAACCGATGATTGACTTCTTGAAACAGCTCCCCCATTTAGAAGCCTACGGTAATCCCTTCTATTTTATCTATCTTGGATTAGCTCTATTGCCAATCTTTGTGGGTCTCTTCTTTAAAAAGCGTTTTGCGATTTATGAGTGTTTGGTAAGTCTAGCCTTTATTGTTCTCGCTCTGACAGGAACACATGCTAGCCAATTACTAGCCTTACTCTTCTATATTGTTTGGCAAATCATCTGGGTTTATTCCTACAAACATTACCGCAGTAAAAAGGACAATAAATGGGTTTTCTATTTACACTCATTTCTTGTAGTCCTTCCCTTGATTTTTGTTAAGGTAGAGCCTGCGATAAATGGTACTCAGTCCCTTTTAAACTTTCTTGGTATTTCTTACTTGACCTTCCGATCAGTTGGTATGATTATCGAGATGCGGGATGGTGTCCTTAAAGAGTTTACACTTGGAGAATTCCTCCGATTCATGCTCTTTATGCCAACCTTTACGAGTGGTCCTATTGATCGCTTCAAACGCTTTAACGAAGATTACCAAGCGATTCCTGAGCGAGACGAGCTGATGAATATGTTGGAGCAAGCTGTAAAATATATCATGCTTGGTTTCCTCTATAAGTTTGTTTTGGCTCAGATTTTCGGAAGTATGCTCTTGCCTTCACTGAAAGCGCAAGCTTTGGCTCAGGGTGGTATCTTTAATTTACCAACACTTGGTGTCATGTATGTTTTCGGTTTTGATCTCTTCTTTGACTTTGCGGGTTACTCGATGTTTGCCTTGGCAGCATCAAACCTTATGGGGATTAAGAGCCCAATCAACTTTGACAAACCTTTCATCTCACGAGACTTGAAAGAATTTTGGAATCGTTGGCATATGAGCTTGTCTTTCTGGTTCCGTGACTTTGTCTTTATGCGTTTGGTTATGGTTTTGATGCGAAACAAGGTTTTCAAAAACCGTAACACGACATCAAATGTGGCCTATGTCATTAATATGATGGTTATGGGATTCTGGCATGGAGTTACCTGGTATTACATTGCTTATGGTATTTTCCATGGTATTGGTCTAGGAATTAATGATGCCTGGTTACGTAAGAAGAAGACCATTAATAAAGAACGTAAGAAAGCTGGTCTTGAGCCACTTCCTGAAAATAAATGGACGAAGGCTTTGGGAATCTTTATTACATTTAACACTGTTATGTTGTCATTCTTGATTTTCTCTGGATTCTTGAATGACCTCTGGTTCACTAAAAAATAAGTAAAGGAATTATAAAAATGGATGTAAAATCAGAAGTTATTGAAATTATTGATGAACTCTTCATGGAAGATGTTTCTGACATGATGGATGAAGACCTTTTCGATGCTGGTGTTCTCGATTCAATGGGAACAGTTGAGCTTATCGTTGAATTGGAATCACGTTTCGATATTCGTGTGCCAGTTTCAGAATTTGGTCGTGATGACTGGAACACAGCTAATAAGATTGTTGAAGGGGTAACGGAGCTTCGCAATGCTTAAGCGTTTATGGCAAATTTTTGGCCCTATAATCTGTGCCTTAGTCTTGGTAGTAATAGTTATTTTTTCCTACCCTCAAGGCAGAAAACATAGTTATGAGGTTGAAAAACGTAACGCAGTAACCTTGACAACTGAGAACTTTAAGAGTCGTATTAATAAGACGACAGCTCTTTCTGATAAGAATCATCGATTTGTCCCTTTCTTTGGGTCTAGTGAGTGGTTGCGTTTTGATGCCCTTCATCCAGCTGTTTTAGCTGAAAAATATGACCGTAACTATCGCCCATATTTTATTGGACAACGTGGGGCTGCCTCTCTAAACCAATATTTGGGAATGCAACAAATGCTTCCCGAATTGAAAAATGGGACAGCAGTCTACGTCTTGTCACCACAGTGGTTTACTAAAAAAGGTTACAATTCTGCGGCTTTCCAGCAGTTCTACAATAACGACCAACTTAGTAGTTTCTTAAGTCAAAATCAGACGGATGCAAATTCTCAGTATGCAGCTCAGCGCATCTTAGAGATGAAACCTGAGATTACTATGAAATCTCAACTTTCTAAAGTGGCTAATGGGCAAGATTTAAATTCTCTTGATAAGACTTATATTCAATTTATGGCAGAGCTTAATAAGCGAGAAGATGCCTTGTTCAGTCCTTTTGCAGCATCAAATAATGCAAATTACGACAAGAAGGTTCTTCCTTATCTTAAAGAGTTGCCAGACAAGCTCTCTTACGAGGCACTTGACCAGGTTGCCGTAAGAGATGCAGAAGCTCATACCAAGTCAAACGACTTTGGTATCGATGACCGTTTCTATAAGAAACGTTTGGCTAAAAAGATTGGTAAACTTAAAGGGTTCCAAAAGAATCTTTCGTATGAAGTTTCACAAGAATACGGTGACCTACAGTTGGTGTTAAATCAATTTGCTAAGTCAAATACTAACGTCATCTTTGTCATCCCACCTGTTAATAGCAAGTGGATGGCTTATACGGGACTAAGTCAAGAAATGTATGATGCTACGGTTTCTAAAATCTGTTATCAATTAGAAAGTCAAGGCTTTACCAATATTGCTGACTTCTCAAAAGATGGAGATCAACCTTACTTCATGCAAGATACCATTCATATGGGATGGAAAGGATGGGTAGCCTTTGACAAGGCTGTTGATCCATTTGTAAGTAATCCAACACCTGCACCTAGCTATAACTTGAACGACCGCTTTTATAGTAAGGATTGGGCAGGTTATACAGGGGCTCCTAGTCAGTTTAAGTAGCATTACTTAATAAATCAAAAAGGCTTGTTAAAGCCTTTTTATGTTATGATCTTTCCACGGTATCACCTTCATAAATTATAAAAAGGATTGGGAATTACGCCAATCCTTTTTATCCTTTTAAGTTTTATAATACGTTAAACAGATAGTTATTTGTTTTTAGTTAGAGCTTTTCGAATTAAATCTGCAGGGATAATCAAAACCGCGATAAGAAGAGCAACGATATAGTGTTCAACATCCATTGGAACGGTACTAAATACTTTACCACCGAATTGAATAATCAAGGTTTGAACGACAGCAATAGAAATCATTACAATTGAGAATTTCTTGTTTTCGCCGATATGTTCAAAAACATTGAATCCATTACTACGTGTATTAAGTGAGTTGAAAATGACAGCATAGATAAATACTATAAAGGTGAATGTTGTTACCATTTCAAAGTTGCCAGTTCCATTTGTGATAAAGTCTTGGATACCACCAACATTTTTAAGAATAGCTAAACATACAAGAGTAATGAAGACGCTAGCTACACCAATAGCAGATTTCATATAGCCAGTAAGAATATTTGCCTTCTTAGCAACTGGCTTTTCATTCATGTAACGATCTAGGGTAGGCTCTTCACCAAAGGCAAGGGCAGCAAGTGTGTCCATGATAAGGTTAATCCAGAGAATTTGGATAATTGTAAATGGTTCTTTGAGGCCCAAAAGTGGTGAGAGAAGTGACATAGCAATTGTAGTCACGTTAACGGTTAATTGGAAGATAATGAATTTACTTACTGACTTACTCATAGTACGTCCATAGAGGACGGCTTTTTCAATCGAAGTCAATGAGTTATTCAAGATAACGATATCTGAAGCTTCACGTGCGACTTCAGTACCATCACCCATTGAGAATCCGACATCAGCTGATTTAAGGGCAGGTGAGTCATTGACCCCATCACCCGTCATACCAGCGACCATATCGAGGTCTTGAGCTGCCTCAATAAGACGTTTTTTATCCATTGGAAGGGCACGACTGACCACTTTTAAGTGAGGCAATTGTTGTTTAAGTTCTTGATCTGAGAGGGCAGAAAGTTCATCGTGAGTAAGGACAAGGTCATTTTGACCAGTAACGATACCGGCTTCTTTAGCGATAGCAACAGCGGTTTCTTTACGGTCACCAGTTACCATAACTACTTGAACACCTGCACGGTTCATTGTTTCAACAGTTTGTTTAATTGAAGAACGAACGTTATCACGGATACATACGATACCAATCAAGACTTTATCATTACCATCTGTATTGAGGATAGCAAGTAAACGCATTGAACGGTTAGCTTGTTCCAATGATAACTCTTGAAAACGAGCTTTAATATCATCTGTAAAGTTTTGTTTATTACCATCTTTATCAAGATAGTAGTAGCAGTCATTTAGGATGAATTCTGGAGCACCTTTGATGTAAGTTTTTCCGTCCTTAGTCGTTACACTTGCGAATTTTGTTGCTGAGTTGAATTGTTGCTTCTCAGTAATTGTATTCGTATCGAAATCAAGTTGAGAACGACCAATAAGGAAATCAAGAAGTGCACGGTCAGTGGCGTTACTACCAACAGCACTGCCATCAGCTACCATGGCGTCGTTATTAAGACCGATACCATTAATCATTTCAGCTTTAAGGCTATCTGACATTGTGTCAAAATCAGGAGCGTCAGTTTCACCAGTAGCTGCATAAAGTGTTCCATCAGCAAGGAAGAAGTCAACTACAGATAGTTTACCTTCAGTGATAGTACCAGTCTTATCACTGAAGAGGATATTCATGTATCCGGCTGTTTCAATGGTATCAGGATGGCGAACCAAGATATTATGTGCTAAAAGTCGACCTGAGTTCATTGAAGAAACGAGTGCCAACATCATTGGGAGACCTTCTGGAACAGCCATGATGATGATTGTAACTGCAAAGAGAATCGTTTCAATGATAAGAAGGAAGATTGAGCCACCATTGAGGTTATTAGCCTTATTAAGGGCAATAAAGCCTAATACAAGGTTGATTACTGAATATGCAGCACCTGCACTATAACCGAGGACACCGATGTTTCCAGCAAGCTTGTTGAGTTTTTCTTTAGATGGTGAATCTTTACTATCTTCTTGGAGAGAAGTGTTGATGCTTCCTAGAACGGTGTTATCACCAATTTGTGTAGCTTCCATAACGGCTTCACCTGAAGTAACAACTGTACCACGGAAGACTTTGAGCTCTGTAAAGAGGTCTGAAGAATCAGGCTCTGCTTGATCACCAAGAGGAAGTTTTTTAGCATCTTCACTTTCACCATTAAGGACAGCTTGGTTTACTTTTAACTCACCTTCCAAGATGATACCGTCAACTGGAATCTTGTCCCCTGATTGAAGGAGAATTTGATCACCTTTTACAATATCATCAACAAGAACTTCTTTAAGTTTACCATCACGATAAACCTTAGCATTAGTTTTTGAAGCCTCTTCCTGAAGAGTGTTGAACTTTTGCTCATTTCGGTATTGTGAGACTGCTGAGAATCCTGTAGACATCAAAATGGCGAAAATTAGTGAGATAGCCTCATACCAATTAGCTTCACCAATAGCAGGGAAAATCATTCCAACAAAGTTGAAGATGATTTTTAATCCTAAGGCAGCCAAGAGGATAAGAATCCATTGATCTTGGAAGGCTTCGATAAAGATTGAGAGGAGCGAGTTAGCCTCTTTACTAGAGAGCCTATTATCGCCATGAGCGTTTTTACTTGCTTGAACTTCAGCAGAAGTCAAGCCTTTAAATTTTTTCATTTAAGGTTTGTATCCTTTCTAGAAATATTCTTTAGAGAATTAATACTTTCTGAGGTGTTTTTAGTAAAAATAAGTATCTTGATAACTAAAGAATTCTATTATTAACTGAAAAGAGCTGCGATTCCATTAAGGTCAGCTTGTTTTCCTTGACCAATAGCGTGAAATGCCCAGCTAGCACCATTACGTACTAATTCGGCAAATACAACAGCTGTATCAGTAGAGTAGTCATCTTTTAATTGGAATTTACATAGTTCAGAACCAGTATCCTTATTCACAAGTCGTACGTATGAGTTATTTACCATACCAAATGTTTGACGACGTGCGAGTGCTTGGTCAATGGTTACAGCACAGACAATCTTATTAACTGTTGGTGAGACAGCTTGAAGATTTAGAGTGATGGTTTCGTCATCACCTTCGCCTGCACCGGTACGATTATCCCCGTTTAATTGAATACCATTTGCTACTGGATTATTGTAGAAGACAACGTCAGAAGCAGAAGTAATCTTACCTGCTTCATTTAATAAGAAAACAGAGATGTCTAAATCGAAGTCGACACCACTTACAGCAATATCCCAACCAGCACATAAATCAACATTATTGAGGCTAGGTGCAGCTTTGGCAAGGTCTAGGACCGTATTTTTTTCGAGATTTAGTGAGATTCCAGATTGTGTAGGTGTGACTTCAGTTGGTGTTGAAACTTCTCCACCCAAACTTGTAAAATTAATAGCCATTTTTCTTCTTCCTTTACATTAAATTATTGATATGCTTTTGCGAGTTCACCAATAGATGCTTTGAAATAATCACCTACGGCTTTAAATGTCCAACCGTTATCAGTACGGTTCAACTCAGCAAATTTAACTGCAGTTGCATTACCACCGTCTTCTGTAAGGTTGAAACGAACCAATTCACGTTCTGGACGTTGTGATTCATCAACTAAACGAACATATGCATTACGTACTTGACCAAAGTTTTGTTTACGTTCTTTACCAGAGTAAATAACAACCGCAACAACAATTTGTTTGACATCTGATGAGACTTGATTAAAGTTTACGAACATATTTTCGTCGTCACCATCACCTGCTCCAGTAAGGTTATCGTGATCCAAGTGGATACCTTGAGAGGATTTATCACCATAATAGACAACATTTGTAGCTTTTTGAGTTAGACGACCTGATTCATCTAAGAGAAAAGCTACAAGGTCAAGGTCAAAATCTGAACCAAATAATTTTGTTTGTACATCCCAACCAGCAGAAACTCGAATATTCTCTAAAGTAGACTGTGTCTTAGAAAGATTCAAGAAATCGTTCTTTTGGAGATTAAGGATACCTGGCTTATTAAGGTCAAGGCTTACTTCACGTCCTTGACTTTGTGAAGATTGAGAAAGAGTCTCAAAAGTCGGTGCTGGCGCTTCAGGCCCATTGTTTGTTGGTGTGTTTGAATTGTTTCCAAGTAGTTTATCAAAAAGTCCCATAATAGTTTCCTTTCCTAAGTGTATTACATATAGCGAGACAAAAGTCCATTGAGGTCAGCAATTGTTCCCTCACCAATAGCTTCAAATTGCCAACCGTTTGGTCCACGGTTTAAGGAACAGGCTGTAACAGCAGTATCTGCAGAATAGTTATCGGTTAACTGATAACGGCAAATTTCAGCATCATTATTATCTGCATCAAGCAAGCGAACAAAAGCATTTTTGATCATACCAAAAGTTTGCTTTTTGCTAACGGCTTCAAAAATTGTCATGAAGAAGATAATACGAGTGATTCGTGGTTCGATGGCATCTAAATTAATTTGGATACGTTCATCATCACCGTCACCTTCACCAGTACGGTTATCTCCTTCGAGTCGAATTCCAGGAGCAGACATATTGTTAAAGAAGATGACGTCTTGTGGAACTTGTGTCACACGTCCACTATCTTCAATAAGAAAAGCTGCCAAATCAAGGTCTGCAGTGGGTCCAGCAACGGCCATATCCCAA
>OLPW01004343.1_pt1 | contig 10145 bp, 10 predicted proteins | sample 1672161 | NCBI WGS metagenome assembly OLPW01 (sample SAMEA3136654, study PRJEB25190) | human gut metagenome
CGTGTGGAGCTGCGGCGGAACGCCCGAATTCACCATGACGGAACGGGCGGAAAAAAGGTCGCGGGGAACCGATATCATCCTCTATCTGAGCGAAGAGAGCGCCGAGTTCGCCGACCAGTCCCGTATTCGCGGAATGCTGCGTAAATACTGCCGCTTCCTTCCCATACCGATAGCCTGCGGAAAGGTACAGGAGTGGAAGGACGGAAAGTATGTGGATACCGAACGGGACGACATCGTGAACGATACCGACCCGCTCTGGACGCATAATCCGGCCGATGTGACCGACGAACAGTACCGGGAATTCTACCGGAAGCTCTATCCGGGCAGCGACGACCCGCTGTTCTGGATACATCTCAACATCGACTATCCGTTCCACCTGACGGGGATTCTCTATTTCCCGAAAATCCACAACAATTTCGAGATTCAGAAGAACAGGATACAGCTTTACAGCAACCAGGTGTATGTGACCGATTCGGTGGAGGGCATCGTTCCCGAGTTCCTGACGCTGCTGCACGGGGTTATCGATTCGCCGGACATTCCGCTGAACGTGTCGCGCAGCTACCTTCAGAGCGACGGCAACGTGCGCAAGATATCGGGCTACATCACCCGTAAGGTGGCCGACAAGCTGCAGGAGCTCTTCAATACCGCGCGGGCGGATTTCGAGGGCAAGTGGGACGACCTGAAAATCTTCATCGAATACGGCATCGTGACCGACGAGAAGTTCGCCGAGAAGGCCGAGGGATTCATGCTGCTCAAGAATACGGCGGGCAGTTACTTCACCCTGGCCGAGTACCGCGACAAGGTGAAGGAGAACCAGACCGACCGGAACGGTACGGTGATATATATTTATACGGACGATGCGGTCGGCAAGCACAGCTTCGTCAGGGGAGCCGAGGAGAAGGGGTACGATGTCCTGCTCATGGACGGACAGCTCGACAACCACTTCGTGAGCTGGTACGAGAACAAGGAGAAAGGGTGCCGTTTCGTGCGTGTCGATTCCGATGTGGCCGAGCGGCTTATCGACAAGGAGACGAACATGAGCATGTCGCTCAGTTCCGAGCAGCAGGATATCATGCGCCCGGTGTTCGAGAGCCAGCTCCCGACCGACCAGAAGATATTCTATAACATAGCGTTCGAAGCGATGGCGCCCACCGACGCTCCGGTGACCATCACGCAGGATGAATACATGCGCCGCATGAAGGAGATGGCGGCGATAAGCGGCGGCGGCATGAGCCAGTTCTACAGCCAGATGCCCGACAACTATACGATAGCCGTCAATGCCAACCATCCGCTCGTAATCGACATTCTCGGTGAGGTGGAGAACGAGTACGGTGAGAAACTCAAGACGATAAACAAGAAGATAGAGACGGCCCAGAAGCAGCAGGCGAACCTCAACGAACTGATAAAGGATAAGAAGGAGGCCGACCTGACGGAAGAGGAGAAGCAGCAGCGCGACGACCTGGCCAAGAAGGTGGATGACCTGCGCGGGCAGCGCACGGCCCGGCTGAAGGAAATAGGTGCCGGCAACAGCCTTGTCAAACAGCTTATCGACCTTGCCCTGCTTTCCAACGGGATGCTGAAGGGTGAGCAGCTCACCAACTTTATCAAAAGGAGCGTGGAGCTTATAGGAAAGTGACGCATGCGGCAGAGCCGCTGCCCGGAATAGTCCCGCGGAGAGCTACTGCTCCGCGGGATTTTTTTATGCGACCGTCAGTACTGCTCCTCTTCGCTGGGGAAGTCGCCCTCCTTGACGTCGCGGATGTAGCTGCCGAATGCACCGGACATCGTTTCGGTCAGGTTCGCATAGCGTCGCAGAAACCGCGGAGAGAATTCGCTGTTGATGCCGAGCATGTCGTGTGTCACGAGTACCTGTCCGTCCACGTACCGGCCGGCACCGATGCCGATTATCGGGATGGCGAGTTCGCGGGCGACCTGTCCGGCCAGATGTGCCGGTATCTTTTCGAGGACGATGCCGAAACAGCCGGCCTTTTCCAACAGGTGGGCATCTTCGAGCAGCTTTTCTGCTTCGGCTTCCTCCTTGGCCCGGACGGCATAGGTGCCGTATTTGTGAATCGACTGCGGGGTGAGTCCGAGATGCCCCATGACGGGAATGCCTGCGCTCAGGATTCTGTCTACCGATTCGAGGATTTCCTTGCCTCCCTCGAGCTTGACGGCGCCTGCTTCGGTCTCCTTCATGATGCGTACCGCCGAACAGAGCGCCTCTTTCGAGTTGCCCTGATAGGTGCCGAAGGGCATGTCCACTACCACGAGGGCACGTTCCACTGCACGGGTGACCGATTGTGCATGGTATATCATGTTGTCGAGCGTCATGGGGACAGTCGTTTCGTAGCCGGCCATGACGTTGGCAGCGGAATCGCCGACCAGAATGACGTCTATTCCGGCCCTGTCGAGGATACGGGCCATGGAGTAGTCGTATGCCGTCAGCATGGCGATTTTTTCGCCGCGGCTTTTCATTTCGGCGAGCCGCAGCGTGGTGACCGGCCTGAGGTTTCTTTCGGTGGACATCGTTTCTTGAATGAATGGATTACGTCGGCAAAGATAGGAGACTTTTTCACACGGTTTCATCCGCAGCCTTTTTTTCGGATATATATCCTGCGAACAGGTGCCAGAGTACCGCCCCGCCGGCTACCGCTACGTTCAGGGAGTGTTTCGTTCCCGCCTGGGGTATCTCGACGGCACCGTCGCACATGTCGGCCACCTCCTGTGCCACCCCCTCCACCTCATTGCCGAAGACGAGGGCATAGCGTTGGCCGGCTCCCGGCCGGAAATCTTCCAGCATGACGGCTCCTTCGGCCTGTTCTACGGCGAGCGCGACGTATCCCTCCCTCCTGAGCGATTCGACGGCTTCGGCCGTACTCTCGAAGTATTGCCATGCGACGGTATTTTCGGCGCCGAGGGCCGTCTTGTGAATTTCGCGGGAGGGGGGAGTCCCCGTTATGCCGCACAGCAGCAGCCGTTCTACGGCGAAAGCGTCGCATGTTCGGAAGAAGGAACCGACATTGTTCAGGCTCCGTATATTGTCGAGTACGACCGTCACGGGCATTTTGCGCATGCGGGCATACTCTTCTGCACTCGGACGGTGCAGTTCTTCGTTGGTGGTCTTTTTCATCTCCTTTCGAACCGGTTGTTGTTTTTCCGAAAAAACGGCGCTTCGTTTGGCCGTTTTTGAAAAAAGATTAAATTTGTTGCATTGATTTCGGTACCGTCATTCCTGCCGCGCCCAAAATTACGAAAATATTGTATTCGCAGGAGCAGTGTCCGCCGGCTGTCTCCGAGGAAAGAATGGGTACGACCGGTCGACCGGGGGTGCCGCAGGATGGCAAAGCATGGTTGCAAAATCATGGATGTAAAGCCGGAGGTATTTTCGGAGAACCTTTTAAGACGGATATGATGAACGGGAAGAGGCTATTCAGGGTATTTTTGGTGTTCCTGTGCGGGTGCTGTGTCGCAGGCTGCCGCAGCACGACCTTGGAACAGAACGAAAACGGGGTAATCGGTTATCGGGAGTACGAACTGCTGGTCGCTTCGGAACAAGTCCCGGGACTTGTATGGTCGTGCGGAATGAATATTCGGGCGGATGTTTACGCCGTCAAAACGGAAGATACTCGTGAATGGGAGGCTTTCGGCCATAGTATCGGCGGATTCGAATATGAGTCTGGTTATGAATATCGAATCCGGATTTCCGAGACGGATTATCTGGACTATACGATGGCTACTCCGGCATGGACGGAATACGACCTGTTGGAAATCCTGTCGAAAGAGAAGAAAAATTCTGACGGTCTGCCGGAACATTTTATTCCGGAGTGGTTCTCTGAATGAGTCGGCAGCCGGGGTGGGGGACGGTCCGGTGCCCGTATTGACGAAGGAAGATGAGTACGGAGAGAGCATGAATAACGAGCTGATTGCATGTTGCGGCCTGGATTGCGGGGAGTGCGATGCCCGCAGGGCCACGCTGTTGAATGACGACGGGCTGCGGGAGGAGACAGCCCGGAGATGGAGCGTGATGAACGGGACTCCGGAGATTACGTCCACGACCATTGATTGCATGGGATGTCGTACCGAAGGGGTGAAATTCGCCTATTGCAGCGGCATGTGCAGCATTCGCAGGTGTGTTTCGGAGAAGGGGTACGAGACCTGCGGCGACTGTCCGTCGATGGAATGCTGCCCGATGGTCGGGGCCGTTTTGCGGCACGCGCCCGGTGCGAAGACAAACCTCCTTTCGGTCGGGCGCCTGTCCGGCAAGGAAAGGGGAGCTATTTAAACATTCAAGTATAAACATTTAAACAGAACGGATTATGGGAAATACACCGACGATTTTTTGGTTGATACCGGCTGCCGCACTCATAGCCCTGCTGTTCGCCTGGTATTTTTTCAGGCAGATGAAACGGCAGGACGAAGGGACGGAGCGCATGAAAGAGATAGCCCGGTACGTGCGTGAAGGGGCGATGGCCTATCTTCGGCAGCAGTATAAGGTGGTCGTTATCGTATTTATCGTCTTGGCACTCTTCTTCGCCTGGCTCGCCTTCGGATTGGGTGTACAGAACAAATGGGTGCCGTTCGCTTTCCTGACGGGCGGTTTCTTTTCGGGGCTCGCCGGTTTCATCGGTATGAAGACAGCTACCTATGCGTCGTCTAGAACGGCGTGTGCCGCCGACCGGTCGCTGAACCGGGGGTTGCAGGTGGCTTTCCGAAGCGGTGCCGTGATGGGGCTCGTGGTCGTGGGGCTGGGACTGCTCGACATTTCACTGTGGTATATCGTGCTGAACCATTTCGTCGATATGGAGGGGCCGCAGAAACTCGTGGTGATGACCACGACGATGCTGACTTTCGGTATGGGTGCCTCCACACAGGCCCTTTTCGCGCGTGTGGGCGGCGGTATCTATACCAAGGCGGCCGATGTGGGCGCCGACCTCGTGGGAAAGGTCGAGGCGGGAATCCCGGAGGACGACCCGCGTAATCCTGCGACGATAGCCGACAATGTGGGCGACAACGTGGGGGATGTGGCAGGTATGGGGGCAGACCTCTATGAAAGCTACTGCGGTTCCATCCTCGCTACCGCCGCGCTCGGTTCGGCTGCCTTCATGTTCAATCCCGAAGTACAGATGAAGGCCGTACTCGCTCCCATGCTGATAGCGGCCGTGGGGATTATCCTCTCCGTAATAGGCATCTTTACCGTCCGCACCAGGGAGGGGGCGTCTATGAAACAGCTTCTCCGTTCGCTCGGTTTCGGTGTGAATCTGAGCGCCGTGCTCATCGCAGTCGCTTCATTCGCCATTCTCTATCTCCTCGATATGCCCAACTGGGGATGGATAGCCGGGTCGGTGGTGATAGGACTCATCGCCGGTGTCATCATCGGGCAGGCCACCGAGTATTATACCTCTCACTCCTACCGGCCGACCAGGAAGATTGCAAAGAGTGCCGAAACGGGACCGGCTACCGTCATCATATCCGGTATCGGGATGGGGATGATATCGACCGCCGTACCGGTAATAACGATATGTTTCGCCATCGTGCTTTCTTTCCTGTGCGCCATTCGGTTCGATATTGCGGGGATGCTGACGGCAGGTAACCTGCAAACGGGGCTTTACGGCATTGCCATCGCCGCCGTGGGGATGCTCTCCACGCTCGGCATCACGCTGGCGACCGACGCTTACGGCCCGATAGCCGACAATGCCGGCGGCAACGCCCAGATGGCCGGACTCGGCGAGGAGGTGCGCCGCAGAACCGATGCGCTTGATGCGCTCGGAAATACGACGGCGGCCACCGGCAAAGGCTTTGCGATAGGTTCCGCTGCGCTGACCGCTCTGGCACTGCTCGCCTCCTATATCGAGGAGATAAGGATAGGTTTCGAACATCTCGGCCAGCAGACGTTCACGCTGTCGGACGGCGCCGTGGTGACGATAGCTGACGCCTCCATGCTGGATTTCATGGACTATTTCCAGGTGAACCTGATGAATCCGAAGGTACTTGTCGGGGTATTCGTCGGGGCGATGATGGCATTTCTTTTCTGCGGTCTTACCATGAATGCCGTAGGCCGTGCCGCACAGAGCATGGTGAATGAGGTGCGCCGCCAGTTCCGTGAAATAAAGGGTATCCTGACGGGCGACGCTACGCCGGATTATGCCCGTTGTGTGGCTATTTCGACCAAGGGGGCGCAGCGTGAAATGCTCTTCCCCTCGCTGCTCGCTATTCTCGTGCCGGTGGCCATGGGACTCGTATTTGGTGTGGCCGGCGTTATCGGGCTGTTGGTCGGTGCGCTCGGTTCGGGCTTCGTGCTGGCCATCTTCATGGCCAATTCGGGCGGAGCGTGGGACAATGCCAAGAAGTATGTGGAAGAGGGGAACATGGGCGGCAAGGGTTCCGATTCCCATAAGGCTACGGTAGTGGGCGATACCGTGGGCGACCCCTTCAAGGATACTTCGGGCCCGTCGCTCAATATTCTTATCAAGCTGATGAGCATGGTCGCAATCGTCATGGCCGGTCTGACGATTGCTTACAGCATATTCTGACCGGAAAGAGAGACCGGCAGGGCGGGCGGGTACGGGCGTATCCGCCCGTTTTCGTTGCGGCCGGCCACAATGAAAAGATTCCGGCGATACGAATTGCCGTGTCTGCCGTCCGGTTTGGCATAAAAAATGGAACTTTTTTGTTGTCTTCCTTTATAATATATTTGCATGTGAAATAAAGAATATCAATGTGGTGATGGGATATTTGCGAATTGCTGCGGTTTGTGCCGCATTTCTTTTATGTTCGGCGACGGCTTCCGCCCAACGGTTTCTGTGGAATGTCGATTTCGATTTTAAGTTCGATAACAAGGAGTATGCCGACGTGGAACACGATGCTTCCGTAACGAACTTCACGGCGAGACTTACGCCCCAGATAGGGCTCGGCTGGGGGCGGGGGAATGCCCTCATGGTGGGTGTGGATTTCCTGAACGACATGGGGCGGAATACCTATGTGGCGCGCGAGATGATAGTCTATTACAAATATCAGGATGACCGGTTCGGTGTCTATTTCGGGCGTTTCCCCCGGAGGAATCTCATAGGGACTTATTCCAATGCATTCTTCAGCGACTATATCTCCTATTACGACAGCAATCTCGACGGTTTGATGGGGCAGTACACCGGCAGCCACGGCTACGTGGAACTGGTGTTGGACTGGAACAGCATGCTCGTGGGCGACCAGCGCGAGAAATTCAGCATCTTTTCGGCAGGCCGGCTCAATTACGGGGCCTTTTACGGCGGCTACAATGCGCGGATGTACCACCATGCCGGCAGTGAAACGGTCCGGGGCGTAGTGGACAACATTCTCATTTATCCCTTTGCCGGAGCCGATTTCACGCACTATTTGCCGCAGTTCTCGGCGCTCTATTTCCAGGTCGGTTGGTTGCAGACTTTCCAAAACGACCGTGCCTATGTCGGACGGTATGTCACTCCGGGCGGTATTCAGTTGGAGGCCCGTGTGGAGCGTTGGGGGTTCGGCATATACAACAGCCTCTATCTCGGCGGCAATCTGATGCCCTATTACGAGAGTACGGTAGCGGGGCAGCCTGCTTATGGGCAGGGGCTCTATACCGGCGAACCTTTTTACCGGACGGACAAGGGCATTTATGACCGGCTCGAAATCTATTGGACGCATAAGTTTTTGTCCGATATCGCCTTGACCGTATCGGCCGTGCAGCATTACGACGGCGACGGTTGGGGCTGGCAGCAGAAACTGGAGCTGCAGATATATCTTTCCGACCGAATGTTCAGGAACTTCCGGAAACCGTCCGAGGAGTAGGAAGGGACAGTATGGAACGGGCATGGGCGCATCTCATTCGTGAAATGCGCTCATGCCCGTTCTCGGGTGGTACTTTGCGGTCGGGCGATGTGTGCGGTCGTATTTCCATGCCGGTTGATGGTGGCTGCGGTCTCGGCGGACGGGAAAGTGTTGCACGGGTCGGACTGCAACGGACAGGGCTTGGCGGTGTGAGCCGGCCGAAGCAGTGCGACGGATGTACGGGTGAGTGCGGAAATAGCGGCGACGGTACAAAAAAGAAAACGTGCTTTGTCGGAGAGCGGAGAAAATGGAAAAGCCCGGAACCATCGGTTCCGGGCATATGTTTTCATATTGCGTTTCCCTTACTCTGCGGCCTCTGTCGCTGCGGTACCCTCTGCGGCGGGAGCGCTTTCAGCGGCGGGCAGTTCCGTTGCGGGCGCTACGGGAGCAACCGTGTTGGGAAGGGCGATTTCCCTTTCGGTAGTTATCTGCTCGAGCACTTTGTCGCCGGCACCCAAGGTATTCCTTCGGTGGGAAGACATGGCAATGGAAGCGAGGAGGCTGAGCACCACGATGGCAATGGCGAGTGCCCATGTCGAACGTTCGAGAAAATCGGCCGTCTGACGGACGCCCATCACCTGGTTGGATGCGCCGAAGTTGGCGGCCATACCGCCCTTCGGATTCTGTGCAAGTACGGCGAGAACCAACAGTATGCTCGCGATTATGATAAGTACGATTAGAAAGATGTACATTGTAGAGTTATTGTTTTTAGTTATTCTTTTTTAATCTTTTCTCATTTCCTGCCAGCGGATTCCGCCGACAGGGCCTTGTCAATAATCTCGGCAAAATAAACACTTTTTTCCGGATTTAACAAACTTAATCTCCTATATATTTCAACGGCAGGGTCTGTCAGTCCCTGTGCCAGATAGATGGCGGCCAACTCCTCCGTCAGCAGGTCGTCGGAGGGAAGTCCGCCTGCCTCCAGTCCGGAAATCTCCTCCGGGGTATGTTCGTCGGCCGTTATCCGGTGTTCGCCCGAACGCATGAACTCGTCGATGATTGACAATGTATCGTCCGCAGGGAGCGGTGCAGCCTCCTGCCGTTCGTCGGCCATTTTCGGACAGCATTCGGCAGGACGGACAATCGCCGGTCTGTAACGTGACAGTATCGCCAGTCGGGCTGGTAGCTCTCGCCCGTCAGAGCAGCGTTCCAGCAACGGGAGGTCGAACCACGGGAACCTGCTCAGCAGGTCGTCTGCGCAAGGCGCAGGAATGTCCGTTCGCTCGGTCATGGCGCTACCAGTTCGATACTGCCGCATTGAAGATGTCGTCCACGAGCTGCGTCACCAATTCCGGAATGAGCGTCCCTTCCACTGACGAGAGGTCGTTTGAAGAGGGATATTCCTGGAAGGCGGAGAATGAACGGTTGAAATCGAAAGTCGGGTCGATACGGTTCGTGAACTTTACCTTGACCGTTATCGTCAGACGGTTCATGGCGGCCATGTCGTTGCTGGTTACGGCGACCGGCTGTACCGTATAGCTCGTGATTTCCCCCTCGAAGGCGAGGTCACCGTTTTCCGGAACGAGTTCGAGTTTCGTCTGGTTGGTGAACCGCGTCTGCAGCTCGTCCGTGAGCGTGGAGCTCAGCGTAGGCGATACGAGCGTGGCGTTGTTCGGGAAATAGGGAATGCTGACCGTTTTGGCATTGGCCGGGATGGAGGCTCCCGAAAGGGAGTAGGTGACCTTGCAGCCGGTCAGTACACATGCGGCGATGCACATGGCCGCCGTTACGAATCTTCTAATATTCATTGATGCCTAATTCTTTGATTTTCCTGTACAGTGTCCGTTCGGATATGAAGAGGTCTTTCGCGGCCTCTTTGCGGCGTCCGTTGTGTTTGCGCAAAGCCTTGACGATGGCGTTGCGGAGTACCTCCTCCTTGGTGAGTTCTTTTTCCGGTTCGGTCACCTCCTCGCTTTCGGCATAGTTCGGGGCCTGCGTCTGTTCCTGCGAGGCTGGAATGATGTTGGCCGCCTGAAGGAAGCCCGCGATACGCTCGGCCTGCTCGGGGGTGCTTCGGCCGGAGAGGAGTTCGTGCAGCATTCCCTTGATGTCGGACATCTCGGTCCGCATGTCGAACAGCATTTTGTAGAGCAGTTCCCGTTCAAAATCGCCCGACTGGGCATGCTGTCCGCCTACGTAGACCGGGACAGTCGTCTGACTGCCGTCGTCCGGCAGGTATTTCTTCAGCACCTCGGCGGTAATCACGCGCGACTCTTCGATGGCGGATATCTGTTCGGCCACATTCTTCAGCTGGCGTATGTTGCCCCTCCAGTAGTAGTTTTCGAGCATCGTCCGCGCCTGTG
>OLPW01004344.1_pt1 | contig 10145 bp, 8 predicted proteins | sample 1672161 | NCBI WGS metagenome assembly OLPW01 (sample SAMEA3136654, study PRJEB25190) | human gut metagenome
CCACCCTTGACATCCCCTCGAAGCGCTGTTATTTTTGTAGAAAAGGCGGCAGCAGCTTGCGCCGCTCCCGCCTTAAAATATTTTTGCTCTATTTTGCACCACAATTTAGCGTTTACACAAAATTTAGGACAGACCCCTTTGCAACTGGAGGTTAAAGCCCTTAATGACGTTGGTAGTGTAGCTCAATCTACACTATGCCCCAGTTTTCAGGCCATTGAGTACAGTTGCCCGGAATTTGGCTCTCTTATTTTTGCTATTGTCAGCCAATAATTTAAAACCCATAGGAATGCTGCCTCTAGTGTGTTCACCGCCGCTGTCTTCTCTCCCCTATACCTTTGCGGCCAGCAAAGGGCACTATGTAGTTTTGGTTTTTGCTTTAAAAGTCCGGGCCTGTATGTTGTAATAATTTAAATATCGATACAGCGTAGCACGGCTGACTCCAAGTTGTTTGCAAGCCTCTTTTGTATCTCCGTTGCATTGAGAAAGCGCTTGCTCGATTTTTTCCTTCTGCGCGGTGTCTTCTCCGGAATATTGTTTTGGTTGTGGTGTTCGCGTGTTTGATAACGGATGCAGCAAGTCATCCGGGAGATGTTCCGGCAAAATTACATCGTTTTTCCCACTGCAGTAGTAGGCACGCAAAATCACATTTTGCAATTCTCTCGCATTTCCGGGCCAAGTGTGTTGCTCTAGAATTCGCATACACTCCGGAGATATGATCTTGGACTCTCGTTCCCCTCTGCGGTTGATCTCCCCGATAAAATAGTTTGCTAAAAGAGGCACATCTCCAATCCGCTCCCGCAATGGGACAATGTGAAAAGAGAGCACATTGATGCGATAATATAAATCTTCTCGAAAATTATGATTTCTTACTTCTTTTTGTAAATCGCGGTTCGTTGCAGCAATGACTCTGATGTTTAAATTCTTTTCCGTTTTTCCTCCAATCCGAAAGATTCGGTGAGAGTCCAAAACGCGCAAAAGTTTGCTTTGGATTTCCAAAGGAAGTTCTCCGATCTCATCCAGAAAAATTGTTCCGCCATCAGCAAGTTCAAATTTTCCAGGATTACCTTGTCCAAGGGCTCCGGTAAACGCCCCCTTTTCATAGCCGAATAGTTCGCTTTCGACAAGAGAATGTGGCAGGGAGGCGCAGTTGACTGCAATAAACGGACCGTTTTTTCGATGGCTAGCACTGTGAATGGCATGGGCAAATAGCTCTTTTCCTGTTCCGCTCTCACCCTCTAATAGCACCGTACAATTCGTGGCCGCTATACTCTCCATTGTCTGGATCGTATGCAGGATTTGAGGCGCTTGGGTAATGATGGAGTCAAATACATACCGAGCGCGGTTCCCCATTACTTGATTGGCCAGAGCGTTGACCGAGCGGCTACGCCGGAGAAGCAAAACCGCCCCCTCCGGATGCTGTTCCACTGCAATAGGGAAAATAGAGATATTGCAAGAAATATGATGTCCCTCCACAAGCAGTTCTTCTTCTGCAAATGAGAAGGGGTTCATTTCCTTCTGCAAGCGGGATTGCAGTTCTTCATACCGAGCTCCGAACCATGTCGAAATTGAGCGCCCCAACAATTTCTCCTTGTTGGAACATAAAATTTGCTCTCCACCTCGGTTAATTCGTTGGATACATAGCTCATGATCCACCACAACAATTCCTTCTGAAATACTGGAAATTGCTGTGTCTACCAATTTGTAGGAATGTAACAATGTAAGATGATTTTCAATGGAAAAAGCCGCCAATGCCACAAGCCCCATGGTGTGAAGCGTTCCTGACCAGTCTTTTCCGGCCATGTTCAGCACACCGATAATTTTTCCATCTCTGTCATGGATCGGAGCGGCTGAACAAGTCCCGTCATGCTGGGCGGCACAATAATGCTCGGCCCCATAAACCTGGACGGGAGAATCTTCCAGCAAGGCCAGGGTAATTCCGTTTGTTCCGATATAGCGTTCATGCCAGCAAACACCCAGTGAAAACGAACTTTCATGCTCCATCTCGGCATAATATTCGTCCCCGCAAGAGTAAAGCATATAGCCGTCTGGGTTATGAAGAGAAATCAAATTTTTGGTTTTCCCGACCAAGGAATGCATTTTTTCCATAATGGGTTTCGCAAGATCAATCAGGGTTTGATTGGTCGCTTGCAGAGCTTGGAGCTCAGGACGGGATAAAATCGGAGCCCGAAGAGGCTTCATCATATCCACATGGAAGTCTCTGCTGCGCATCCAAGATGAAGCGATCATTGGCCTCACCTCTGGGGAAATTTCTCCGGTTTCCCGGAAAAGTGCCCATAGGTGTTTTAGATTCTGAAAATACTGCTGGTCCGTTGCATCTAACATTGCAAAACACCCCCTTTACAACATTATAACGTGTTTGCGCTACTTTGCAAGCAATTCTCTTCTTCTGACAGGAAAGCGGACGGGCAAAAAAGTCCCGTCCGCATTTTGCCGATTTATTTATATTACAGAATGGATTTCAGATACTCTACTACCTCTGCTTTGGGCGATGGGCGGAAAGAATTCCCTTGTGTTCCGCCCTCATGTATTGCATATTCCGCCATGGAGTCCAGCTGTTCCTCTGTGACGCCATAGTCGGAAAGACGCCCAATGCCGATCGAGCGGTTGAACGATTGCAGAGAATCGCTGACAATGCGACCGATCTCCTTTGGGGCGGCTTGGGCCTGGATTTCGGCGCCAAGAATTTTACCGATCCTTGCAATGCGGTCAGGAATGACCTCGCTCACCGATGAGAGGGCATAAGGCAGAACCAGAGCGCATGCGGTTCCATGATGGACGTGACCATATACACCTACGCCGTGAGCTATGGCATGACCCAAATGAAGGCCGACCTGAGTAAACGCCTGTCCGGCCATACAGGAGGCGATCAGCAACTGTTCCAGTTCCTCCAGATTGCCGGGTTCTTTCATTGCGGCAGGTAGATGCTTTACAATCATCTCCATGGAAGCGAGGGCTAGCGGTTCCATCATAACATTGGCGGCTTTGCAGGTATATGCTTCTGCACTGTGGGAAAATGCATCAATGGCTGTGGCTGCGATCATGGAGGGAGAAAGCGCAGTCAGCAGTACGGGATCCAAAATAGCCACATCGGGGCCGGCAAAGGGATTGGCAAAAATATACTTGTAATTTGCTTCCCGATCCAACACAACCCCAATGTCAGTGCTCTCTGACCCTGTACCGCAAGTGGTGGGGATGGCAAACAGCAGGTTGCTGCGGCGGATCGGCTTGATTTGTCCCTTGCAGTATGCGATGATATCCCCGTCTACGTCCAACATGCAGGCAATTGCTTTGGCTGTGTCCATGGCGCTGCCCCCGCCAAAGGCGACAATAGCAGACACGTCATGTTCTTTGGCATAGGTGATGCCGCTGCGCACAGTCTCCACCGGCGCGTCAGGCAGAGAGCCATGGAAGACACAAGGCGTGAAGCCTCCGCTGCGGATGCTGTCCAACAGAGAATTCAATAACCCAAGGGAATAGGTTTTATTGCCGCACACCACCATGATATTTTTGCCTGCGCCCCATTGGTTTAAAAGTTCCCCGGTTTGATGAACACTGTTTCTTCCCGCCACTACGAAAGACGGAGCATGAAAATTAAATTCGGTTAACATAAGAATTCCTCCTTACAATAATTAGGGACCCGCTACAAAATACCCAGCATAAAAGCTGCCAATTGTGTCTGCGGACAAAGATGGACAAAACAAGGAAAAATAGAGGTGCAAGTACATCGAATTATGACAGATTCGGTAAAACAGATCCATTCGATTGAAAATTTTGAGAATTTTATTGTCTCCCCATGAGAATTTTCTTGCGAAGGCTTATTCCATTTCGTGGGGAGACGTTTCTCAGCCCACTGGCTTTTGAGATGGACATACTGAACTCATCAGAATAGCCAAAAAAGAAATGGTTTTTTTATCAAATGATCCAAATTTCACTGGTTTACCAGATGTTCAGGCAAAAGGTGTCCGTTATGGCAAAGCGATTGCTTGTATTTTAGCAGGCACGCAAAGCGTGACCAAATATAAGGAGTGTGGTTTTATGCTGACGCAAGAAAAAGAGCGGGAACTGCAGAATTTTGCCCGTGAAATTCGGATCCAAACCATCCGACAGATTGGGATTCGGGGATTTGGACACATCGGTGGATGTATGTCAATCGCGGATCTACTGAGTGTCCTGTATGGGGAGGACATGAAGTACGATCCCCAAAATCCTTCCTGGGAGGGCCGGGACTGGTTGGTTTGCTCCAAGGGCCACGCGGGACCGGCCATCTATGCGGCACTGGCACTGAAAGGCTTTTTCCCGATGGAGTGGATGGAAACGTTGAACCAGCCCGGGACAAATTTACCCAGCCATTGTGATCGCCGGAAGACGCCGGGTATTGATATGACCACAGGCTCTCTGGGACAGGGGCTCTCAATTGCAGCCGGCATCGCGCAGGCATACCTTTTAAATGAAAAAAAGAACACTGTTTATTGCATTATGGGAGACGGGGAGTCCCAGGAGGGCCAAAATTGGGAAGCCATCCTGTATGCGGCACAGCAGAAGCTGGGAAATCTTATCCTCTTTGTGGATGACAATAAAGCCCAGATTGACGGCTACGTTAGTCAGATTAATGAGATGGAGAGCTATGTAGACAAATTTAAGAGCTTCCACTGGGATGCTGTTGAGATCAACGGACACGACTATAATGCCATTCATGAGGCAATTCTAAATGCCAAAGCGGTTCAGGATAAGCCCAGCGCCATTATTCTGCACACCATCAAAGGGAAAGGCTGCACATTTGCCGAGCGCACCTGGTGCCATCATATTTCTGTGTCCAAAGAGGATATGGAGGAAGCGCTTCAGGCGCTTCAAGCCTGATTTTGACAAAAAAAGGAGGAACATTTATGGGCTATCAAGTAATGAACAAGATTGAAATGGAGCCGTCCGGTCTGTCAGAGACTTATTTTCATACCATGATGCGTTTGATGGGTGAATCATGGAGCTGGAAGCTGACCTAGGCGTTTGCATTCTCGGCGGCGGATACAAGGAAATGGAACAAACCTACCCGAAACAGCTGTTCAACTGCGGGATTCAGGAAGCCAATATGGTCGGGGTCGCCTGTGGCTTGTCCGCGGTTGGGAAGATCCCCTTCTGTCATACCTTTGCACCGTTCTTGGCTCGCCGTGCCAATGATCAGATTTTTATTTCTGCCTGCTATGCAGGGGCCAATATTCGCTTGGTTGGATCTGATCCTGGCGTAATGGCTGCTTTCAATGGGGGTACGCACATGCCCTTTGAGGACGTTGCGGCTTTGCGCGCCTTCCCCGAATTGACAATTGTAGAACCCACCGATAGCGTGATGTTGGTCAACCTGATGGATCAACTGGCAAAACTCCAAGGTGTCTATTATATCCGTATGGCCCGAAAACCCATGGCCAAAGTTTATCAGGAAGGCTCTGATTTTACCATCGGAAAAGGCTGTGTGATTCGTCCGGGCTCGGATGTCACCATTGTTGCCGCTGGAATAATGGTCGCCGAAGCGATGGAGGCCGCAGAGTTGCTGGCAGCCGATGGAATTTCTGCCCGTGTGGTGGACATGTTTACGATCAAACCCATTGATGAAGATCTTTTAACAACCTGCGCGCAGGAGACAGGTGCAATTGTCACAGCTGAAAATCACAACATTATTGGAGGCCTGGGCAGCGCAGTCTGTGAGACGCTGGGCAGCAATTGCCCTGTCCCTGTTGAGCGTGTGGGCGTCAAGGACAGATTCGGCGAGGTTGGCCCCATTGACTATTTAAAACAGGTCATGGGCCTTACTGCCCAGGACATTGCCGTGGCAGCAAAAAAGTCAATTTCCCGGAAATAAAGTCGGAAGAAAAGGAGAAAACACGCGATGAAAAGGACAAGAGCCGTATTGGTTGCGCCTAAGCAGTTTGATTTTGTTCAGGAGGAAATCCCAAAGCTGAAAGAAAATGAAGTGCTGTATAAAACTATCAGTGTAGGGCTGTGCCATTCTGACATCCCCGCATATCGCGGAACCAGCGCCATGGGCTTCGGAAACAAACATGGCTATGACGCAATGATCAAGAACCCTCAGTTCCCCATGGGAATTGGGCATGAGCCAGTATGCGTTGTCGAGGATGTAGGCAGTGCCGTTACATGTTTCCGACCGGGCGATTTGGTGACGGGCGTACTCAGTACCTGTATTGCGGATTACAATGTAGCAGCCAACGCACAAATGATCAAGATCCCGGAGACATCAAAGCCGATCGACGCCTGCCTGGGTGAGCCGATGATGTGCGTGGCCAACATTGTGCGTGCCGTGGAGCCGAAAATGGGAGACCGGGTTGCTGTGATAGGGTGCGGTTTCATGGGGCTTATGGTTATTGCCGGACTGAAAAGTCGGGCTCTAGGCGATATTGTTGCCATCGACTTGGATGAAAAGCGCCTGGAAATGGCGGTCCAATACGGAGCGACCAAGACCATTAATCCTAAAAACGTGGATGTGGAGGACGTCTCGTTTGAACTGACCCACGGGAGGATGTATGATTGTATTGTTGAGATCACCGGGAGCTTGCGCGGATTGCAGACCGCTCTTTCGGTGGCAAAAATATCGGGCCGCGGCAAGATCCTTGCACCGTCTGTGTATTCAAAAAATGAGACATGGACAGAGGAGATGGCCTACAATATGATGTACCGTTCTCCCATTATCCATGTGGTTCATCCTTATTATACGAATGAATACATGCATACTCTGGAAATCGGAGTGGAAGCTTATGTCAAGGGTGTATTCCCCACAGAGGAATTGATCACCCACCGTATCCCATTCGAACGGGTTGACGAAGGCTTCCGGCTGCTGGATACGAACCCGCCCGGATATATTAAGGGAATTATTACATTTTAAGAATCTGCAGATTGATGAAAAAAGGAATAGAGAGGAGCGCCCATGAAAGAAACTGAATCCATCCAAACTGTGGATACAAATATTAAGATTCCTTTTTGGAAAGCGGCCTGCTTTGGGTTAGGAGATTTCGGAAATAACTTTGTTTGGACCTTTGTGGGATCCTATCTGATGATTTTCTATACAGATGTATTTGGGATCCCAATGGCGGCTGTCTCCTTGCTGATGCTGATTGCACGGGCATGGGACGCGATCAATGACCCGATTATCGGAGGTCTGTCCGACCGCACCAGGACCCGCTGGGGCCGCTACCGGCCTTGGGTGCTGCTGATGTCTTTCCCAACAGCAATCATTACGGTGCTGACGTTCTGGGCACACCCCGATTGGTCTAATACATCCAAGATTGTCTATATGTATGTGACATATGCACTGCTGGTATTCTGTTACACAGGAGTGAATATTCCATACAGCGCAATGACCAGTGTTTTAACTCAGAATACGGACGAACGGGCGAAGCTGTCCACTATGCGGATCACCCTTGCCAATATCTCTATTGCCGGAATTGGGATCATCGTTATTCCCATGGTCTCTGCTTTGGGCAAAGGGGATGCCGCGATGGGATACCGCCTGACTGCGGTCATTTTTGTGCTCATATTTATGTGCTGTTCCGCAGTCGTGTTTGCGACGCAGAAGGAAGTCGTTCCTCCTCCGGTCAAGCATAAGTACCCCCTTAGGGTTCAATTTAAATCCATGTTGGCAAATCGCCCATTTTTGATTGCATTCTGCGGCCAACTGCTCTGGGGCTTTTTTATCCACGGAAGAGGTTCCATGTATACTTACTACTTCAAGTATGTCCAGGGCGACGCAGGTCTGATGTCTCTATATAATCTTGTAGGACTTGTCCCTCTCGTTGCAGGCTGCTATCTGTTTAAAGCTTGGTATAATGTCGATGGCAATAAGGGGCGTGTCACCGCTTATGGATGTATCGGAGCCGGTATCGCCATGATCCTTATGCGATTTACCTCACCTATCGGTTCGCCTGTACTATTCTATGCGCTGTGTGCAATTTCTAAATTCTTTGAAGGGGTTTTGGCTTCTGGTATTTATGGCGTGATTCCCGACACGGTAGAATACGGGCAGCTGAAAACCGGGGTTCGAAACGACGGCTTTTTGTCTGCATTTATCTCGCTGGGAAATAAATTTGGCATTGCATTGGGCAGTGCCGGCGTGGCGGCCATTCTGGCAGTTTTGGGGTTCCAAGCGAATGTGACGCAGACTCCTTTGGTCAGCGGCACCATCAACAATTTCTTTACTGTAATTCCAGGAATCTTGTCTGTTCTGTGCGGAATTGTCTTCTTGTTCTACAAAATTGACCGAAAGACCTTCAATGATATTTTGTCAAAGCTGAACGACAAAGTGCAATCTAATGACCCAGATCTTGTTTAAAGTAAACTCGCTTCAACTAGATTTTTAGTCTCATAGCGGTCAGTCCGGCTCAAATGCTTCCAATTATTAGGATGGTATTTGAGTCGGGCTGTTCGCTTTTGGAATTTCAGATCATGAGACCATATTGCGGCACGGTTTCGATTCCTGTATGCTATAATAAAGAAAAACTGATTGTATGGTCCAATCCTCAAATTTGTCTTTCTCAATGTTTCGGCAAAAATCAGTTTCAGAGCCTCCCATACTAGACCATGCTCTTTGCAAGCAAGCAGTGGGTTCCACATGTGCAGGCAAAAAAACGATAATATACTTGCGACAGGAGATGATGTCTATGCTACAATCGCAAATTCATTGCCAGCAACAAATCCTATCAGCCGAAATGAGACAATCACTAAAAATCCTGCAGTTACCAATGGCTGGACTGCAGGCAGAATTAATCCAGTTTGCAGAAGAAAACCCAATGGTAGATCTGGACCAATTCTATAAAGATTGGCAGAACGGGGACTCCAATTCGCTTATGACTTTTTGTGAGGATTTTTCCGGTTCCATTTTTGAGACCGTGATCCCGTCCCGTCAGGCGGCCAATGAAAATGATTCTGCTCAGACTGCTGATGGCGGTTCAATACAACATCAGGAAACCTTTTCAGAGTATGTGAAGGAACAGCTTCCACAAATTTTGAAATATCTTCCATTTCGCTATGCGGCATGGTGCGAATACATCATTGACAGCCTGGACCATCGCGGATATCTAGACGAACCGCTCGATTTGTTGGCTTCCTTCATGGGAAGTTCAGTGGAAGAGGCCACGCAGGCTTTGTACGCTGTGCAGAGCTTAGCTCCGACCGGAGTGGGTGCTCGCTCTCTGGAGGAATGTTTAACCCTCCAATTAGCTCACAGTCCCTATTTTAACAAATATACTCTGAACATCATTCAGGATTATCTTCCCCTTCTGGCGAAAGGAAATATAGAAAAAATCTCAAAAGATCTGAAGATTCCTTTTGCTGAAGCACAACGCTACTGTCAAGTCATTCAAGCATTTAACCCGATTCCCAGCAATGGGTTTTTGCAGTCCAGCGATTTGCCCGTCTATATAATTCCGGATGCTGCTGTGGAAATCCAGGGCCAGGAAATTACGGTGTCTTACAACCAGCGGGCTCTGCCTAAAATTTCTCCGCTCCCGGAATATCTTGCTATAATAGAACAGCAGAAAACAACAAAATTAGGTGCTTATTTAGAAGATCAAAATCATCGAATCATAAGGATGCAACAGGATCTGGAGCGACGAGAATCTACCCTGATCAAAATGATTCGTTTTATTTTGGACAGACAAAAAGAATACCTCTTGGGGCAAGTCCCAGCCCCCGTTCCTCTGTCTGTTCAGGAAATCGCCCAAGAATTGCACTTCCATCAAAGTACCATCAGCCGCGGCATCAAAGACAAGTATATTTTCTTTTCTGGACACACGGTCCCGCTTCGGGAGTTTGTAAGCGGCAAGGTAGGAAATGGAGCGCCCGTAAACAAAAGAATGCTGAAAATCTGTTTTGACCGCATTATAGACGCAGAAGATAAATTGCATCCTTTGTCAGACGAAAGCTTGCGTCGAGTGCTGTCTTCCATGGATATAGAAGTGTCACGACGGACGGTGACTGAATACCGAAAAGAATTCGATATTCCATCCGCGGCATATCGGAAACGGAAAGAACGATAAAATTCTGAAAAGGTGGAGATTCATAAACGCCTCCATATATAAGCTAATGTTATCATTTTGTTATCGGTATTGATAACACTTGCTCAGTAG
>OLPW01004353.1_pt1 | contig 10123 bp, 9 predicted proteins | sample 1672161 | NCBI WGS metagenome assembly OLPW01 (sample SAMEA3136654, study PRJEB25190) | human gut metagenome
AATGGAAAAGCCCGCCATGTTCACGCCCATATCCGTCGGACTCTTATACGGGCATTCGCCGTAAATACGCTCGAAAATCGTGCGCAGCACCGGGAAAATCTCGATGTCGCGGTTATAGTTCACCGTCGTTACGCCGTAGGCTTCCAGATGGAACGGATCGATCATGTTCACGTCGTTCAGGTCGGCTGTCGCCGCCTCATAGGCGAGGTTGACCGGATGCTTGAGGGGCAGATTCCAGATCGGGAAGGTTTCAAATTTGGCGTATCCGGCCTTCACGCCGCGCTTGTGCTCGTGATAGAGCTGGGAGAGACAGGTCGCCATCTTGCCGCTTCCGGGACCGGGCGCGGTCACGACGACCAGCGAACGCGTGGTTTCAATATAATCATTGCGGCCATAGCCTTCGTCGCTGACGACCAGCCGCACGTCGGCGGGATAATTGGGAATGCGGTATTGACGGTAAACCTTGAGGCCGAGCGCCTGCATGCGCTTTTCAAACACGTCCGCGGCAGGCTGACCCGCATACTGCGTCAGCGCGATCGAGCCGACATAGAGACCGAAGCCGCGGAAAACGTCGATGAGCCGCGCCACGTCGGTATCGTAGGTGATGCCCAGATCGCCGCGGCGCTTGTTCTTTTCGATGTCGCCCGCGTTGATGGCGATGACGATTTCCGCCTGATCGCGCAGGGCCAGCAGCATTTTGATCTTATTATCCGGCGCAAAGCCCGGCAGCACGCGCGACGCGTGGTAATCGTCAAAGAGCTTGCCGCCAAATTCCAGATAGAGCTTGCCGCCAAACTGGTTGATCCGCTCACGAATATGTTCGGACTGCAACCGGATATACTTTTCGCTGTCAAAACCGACCTGATTCATCTGTCTCTCTCCATTCCGTCAGGCTGTGCCTGTCTCCCTCAAATCCTGATTCAAAAACCACTTCGACTGTTTAGTATATCAAACTCGCTGGCGGCTTTCAAGCTGAAATGCAAGAAAGTTTTTGACAAAAAGCGGGCTGAGCCCGCCTGCACTTCCGCCAAAGGTTTCAAAATTCAAAAGGTCTGCACACACGTCCAATCTTTGCGCAGTTTTCTGCGCATAACAACGCGCCGCCCTGGGAAAAGCAAGGCGGCGCGTTATCAGATTCTATTCAGTTTAAGGATGAACGGAATGCCTTATTCCGCGATGGCTTCCGCCGCCAGCTTGCCGGCGGTCAGCGCCCAGCCGTTGTTCGCGCCGGAGGGCGAATCGTCGCCCATCACGCCGCCGACCACAACCACATCGGTGGTCATCTCGATGGTTTCGGTGGAGAGTTCCTTTTCAACCGGAACCGCGCGCAGCGCGTCCGCGTCGCCGCCCGCCTGCGCCACAGCGTCCGCCACGGCATTCACAATGCCTTCGGACGTGAAGGTCGCGCCGCTCTTGGCGTCCACCGCGAGGCTCTGGCTGGCGACAATCTCGCCCGGCAGATCGTTGATCGCCGCGTCGGCCAGCGCCTCCGCGCGCGTCAGGAACGGGTTCCGCAGCTCTCCCGCTCGACGATGCGGTGCGGAATGATGCTCTTGGTCGCCATCAATTCCGGATGGTCGATATGGCTGATGAGCTGGCTGGCCGCCTCGATGCCCAGCTGGAACGAATTGAGATCCACCGACGTCAGTCGCGGCGAGGTCAGTTTGGCGAAGAGCGAATTATTGAAGGAAATAATCGAGATATCTTCTGGGATGGACAGCCCGCGCGTCAGGCACACGCGTTCCAGCGTCACGCCGAGCAGATCGTCGCTGACGACGATGGCCGTCGGCCTGTCCGCCCGCTCAATCAGCGCGCGCAGGGCGGCGTCCTCCATATCCAGCGCGGTCATCTCCACGCAGTAATCCTCCCTCAGCGGCAGACCCGCCAGCGCAAGGGCGGACTGATAGCCGCGCTTTCTGTCGGCGGTAAAGAGATAGGCGTTGTCGCTGCCCAGATAGGCGATGCGCCGATGTCCCCTGCGGATGAGGTATTCAGTCGCCTCCTGCCCGGCCAGAAAGTTGTCGTTGTCGATATAGACCGTTTTGTTCGCATAGGCGTAAGCTTTGCCAATGAGCACATACAGCAGGTTCGCCTGCACCAGATAATCGATGACGGTATCGCCCTGACGGGAATAGAGCAGAATAAACGCGTCCGCCGCGCCGGAGGAAACCAGCAGCCGAACCGCCGACAGAATTTCGTCGTTGTCGCGGCCGGTGACGATGGTGCTGACGTATTGATGCGCGTTGCAGAACTGATTGATGCCGCGGATCATTTCCAAATAGAAGGGATTTTCGTAAACTTCCCTTGCGCTCGGCGGCAGAATCACGCCGACGGTGCGCGTCGCGGGCGTGGAAATTCCTTCCATCGCATAGCCCAGCTGTTTGGCCGCACGGCGCACGCGCTCCTTGGTTTCCTCGCTGATGGAGGGATTATTTCGGCAGGTTCTGGACACGGTCGATGGCGATACGCCTGCCAGCGCCGCCACATCCCGAATGGTTACGGCCACAAAAACCGCTCCTTTGTGCAGAAGATAGGGCAAAAGCGGCGCATGCACCGCCCGCTTTCGCTTCTGCCCTTATTGTAAAAGAGGACGCGCGCAATGTCAATCATGCGGGCGCAATTTACGCAAAAAATTTGCGTAAATTTGCGCAAGATGACGAATGGGATCGAAGTCTGTTTTCTCCTTCCCGGCGAAGAATTCGCAAAATGTCGATTTCTCAGCTTTTTCTTTTGTAAAAAAAGCCGAGAAAGGCCAAAAAGACTCTTGCTTTTCTGATGAGCTTGGTCTATAATGAATGCATCGACGTTGCACAGAGTTTCGCAAACGTCATCCATACGTATGTTTGAAGCGGGAGGACGCTTCGACCATAAAAATTTTCTACAAAACGAAAGGGGTAACTATCATGAAGAAAATCATCGCTTTTGCTCTGGCCGCGTGCCTGTGCCTTGCTCTGGCCGTGAGCGCTTCGGCCGACGGTTCGGTTTACTATCTGAACTTCAAGCCTGAGCAGGACGCCCAGTGGCAGGAGCTCGCCAAGCTCTACACCGAGCAGACCGGCGTGCCGGTGACCGTCGTGACGGCCGCTTCCGGCAACTATGAAACCACGCTGATGAGCGAGATCGAGAAGAGCGATCCGCCGACGCTGTTCCAGGTCAACGGCCCGGTCGGCCTGGCCAACTGGAAGGACTACTGCTATGATCTCAAGGATGCGGACATCACCAAGCACCTGACCTCCGATTCCTTCGCGCTGAAGGAAGGCGACACGGTGTACGGCGTGGCTTACGTCATCGAGACTTACGGCCTGATCGCCAACACCAAGCTGCTGGAGAAGGCCGGTTACAAGGCTTCCGACATCACCAACTTTGAGACCCTGAAGAAGGTCGCCGACGACATTCAGGCCCGCAAGGACGAGCTGGGCGTGGACGGCGCTTTCACTTCCGCCGGTATGGACGGTTCTTCCGACTGGCGCTTCAAGACTCACCTGGCCAACATGCCGATCTACTACGAGTACAAGGCTGACGGCATCGGCTCCACCGAGGCCATCAAGGGTACCTATCTGGACAACTACAAGGCCATCTGGGATCTGTACATCACCGATTCCACCTGCGACCCGAAGCTGCTGGCCAGCAAGACTGGCAACGACGCCGTGGCTGAGTTCGTCGGCGAAAAGGCCGTGTTCTATCAGAACGGCACCTGGGCCTGGAACGACGTTTCTTCCCTCGGCGCTGAGAACGTGACCATGCTCCCGATCTATATCGGCGCGGAAGGCGAAGAGAATCAGGGCCTGTGCACCGGCACTGAGAACTACTGGTGCGTCAACGGCACGGCCGAGCAGGAAGACATCGACGCGACGCTCGCGTTCATGAACTGGGTCATCACCTCCGACGAGGGCCGCAAGAGCATGTCTCAGGACATGGGCTTCGTTACCCCGTTCGACACCTTCACCGGCGAATATCAGTCTGCGAATCCGTTCGTGCAGATCGACGCGCAGTACACCGCCGAGGGCAAGACTCCGGTGAGCTGGAACTTCGCGACCATCCCGTCCGAAGCCTGGAAGGATGGCGTCGGCTCCGCGCTGACCGCTTATGCTGCTGGCACCGGCGATTGGGACGCTGTCAAGACCGCGTTCGTGGATGGCTGGGCGACCGAGTATCAGCTGAGCCACTAATCACCTTGCGCCAAAAGGGGCGGGCATTTCGCCCTCCCCTTTTTCTTCATTCATGCACTGCCCACTAGGGCAGTCTGCAAAGTGGCGTGCACATCACGCTTCTTTGCAGGCTGCCCCATTCCCCTCATCCGAAAGGATTCAAGTATGGAGAAAGCAATCAAAAAGTATTGGCCGTTTTTCCTGCTGCCGACATTGGCGGCCTTTATCATCGGCTTTGTGTGGCCGTTCCTGTGGGGCATTTTCCTGTCCTTCCACAAGTTCACCACCATCAGCAAGACGACGTTCGTCGGCCTGGATAACTATTTTAAAGTCTTTCAGGACAGCACGTTTGTCTCCGCTTTCTGGTTCACGGCGAAATTCACCGTCGTTTCCACCCTTCTGATTAACATCATCGCCTTTGCCATCGCGCTGGCGCTGACCCGCGGGCTGAAAGGCACGAACATCTTCCGCACGGTGTTCTTCCTGCCGAACCTGATCGGCGGCATCGTGCTGGGCTATATCTGGCAGATTCTGCTCAACGGCATTCTGACCAACCTGGGCAAGCCTCTGCTTTCGCTGGACGCGCGGTACGGCTTCTGGGGCCTCATCATCCTGATGTGCTGGCAGCAGATCGGCTATATGATGATCATCTACATCGCGGGCTTGCAGAACGTGCCCGGCGATCTGCTGGAAGCCGCCGCCATCGACGGCGCGACCGGCACGCAGGCGCTCTTCAAGGTCAAACTGCCGATGGTCATGCCGTCCATCACGATCTGTTCGTTCCTGACGCTGACCAACTCGTTCAAGCTCTTTGACCAGAACCTCTCGCTGACCGGCGGCGAACCGGCCAAAGCCAGCCAGATGCTCGCGCTCAACATCTACGATACGTTCTATCAGCGCAGCGGCGCACAGTGGAAAGGCATCGGTCAGGCAAAGGCCGTCGTCTTCTTCCTGCTGGTCATCGTCATCGCGCTCATTCAGCTCTATTTCACCCGTCGCAAGGAGGTGCAGCAGTAATGGCCAAATATCATGACGGCGCTGTTTCCGGCTCCCGCCGCATTATGGATGTGCTGCTGACCGTACTGCTCGGCGTGCTGTGCGTCGTATGGCTCTATCCGGTGCTGCTGATCCTCATCAACTCCCTCAAGGATGAGCTCGCCATCTCCACCGCCACCGTGTTTGAGCTGCCAACCTCGGCAACCTTCGCGGGGCTGCACAACTACGTCTACGGCATCACCCAGCTGAACTTCCTGCAATCCTTCGGCTATTCGGCGATCATCACGGTTTCCTCCGTGCTGCTGATTCTGCTGTGCTGCTCGATGTGCGGCTGGTACATCACCCGCGTGACCTCCGCGATTTCCAAGGCGATGTATCTGCTGTGCGTCTTCTCGATGGTCGTGCCGTTCCAGATGGTGATGTTCACCCTCTCCAAGACGGCCGATACGCTGAAGCTCAATACCCCATTTAACATCTGCGTGATTTACCTCGGCTTCGGCGCGGGTCTGGCGGTGTTCATGTTCACGGGCTTCATGAAGTCCGTCCCGATTGCGATTGAGGAAGCCGCGATGATCGACGGCTGCAACCCGCTGCAAATCTTCTTCAAGGTCGTCTTCCCGATTCTCAAGCCGACGATGATTTCCACCGCGATTCTGGAAACCATGTGGGTCTGGAACGACTATCTCCTGCCGACGCTGGTGCTGGATATCAAGAAATACCGCACCATTCCGATGGCGATTCAGTATTTCCGCGGCAGCTACGGCCGCGTAGAAATGGGTCCGATGATGGCCTGCATCATGATCACGGTTCTGCCGATCATCGTGATGTATCTGGTCTGCCAGAAGTACATCATCGACGGCGTGATCGCCGGCGCCGTGAAAGGCTGATTTCGCTACACAGGTTACGACAAAACGCCGACCAGTTTGATGCTGATCGGCGTTTTTTATATTCGGTTGTTATCCTCCAAGCCCGACCCGCCGAGCACCGTCAGCACGCCCGGCTTATCCAGCGCATACTGTACCGTCTTGATGATGTCTGCTTCAATCTGCGCGCAGTTTCTCTTTTCCCTCTGCCGGGCTGGTTTGTCGGCCCAAAATATGATACAATGAGTCTATCTGGGGATGAAAGGAGCGGCTTCTATGCCGGGAGATTGGAAACAGGCGCTTGAAGCGCGCCTTGCGGATGTGCCCAAGGGCGAACTGCTCGTTTGCGCCAAGTCAGACACGTTGTTCTTCTCTCCGCCTGCCTGCGCCTGCATCGGACAGGATGACAAAGGTCGGCTGGACATCTGGCCGCTGTATCCCGGCGTAGAACTGACGCTGCAAGCATACAGCGCAAAATTCGTCGCTTTTCACCACGACGTTCCCGGCGCGACGCTGCTGGAAATCAACCATTGCTATGCCGGGCGCGTGGGCTGCACCAGCGACACAGGCCTGGCGCTGTATCTCGGCGCGGGAGATCTTTCCCTGCACGGGCTGCACACCTGCGTGGAAACGGTCATGCAGTTCCCTTTCGACGGCTATCTGGGCTTCAGTTTCCGCATCGACACCGCACAGCTGGACGCAAATCCGCCGGAATTCATGCGCGACGCGGGCGTAACCGGCGCGCAGATTCTCACCCGCTTCTGCGGAGAAAACGGCTTTTCCGTGTTCTCCTCGGCGGAGCAGGTCGGCGCGCTGCTCGACCCGCTCTACACTCTGCCGGAGCGACTGCTGATTCCCTATGCCAAGCTCAAGTTTCAGGAGCTGATGCTGCTGCTCAGCGTGACGAACGCGCCCCCTGCCACGCAGAGCGCCTATAAAACCGAGCAGATCGCGCTCATCCGCCAGATTCACGACCAGATGATGTCGGATATGAGCCAGCGCTGCACGATTGAGATGCTCTCTCAGCAATACCACATCAACACTTCGACGCTCAAGAGCCTGTTCAAAACCGTCTACGGCCAGCCCCTCGCCGCACATATGAAGGAACACCGCATGGAATACGCCGCCCGTCTTCTGCGCACGACGACCGATTCCCTCGCTGAAATCGCCGAAAAAGTCGGTTATGAAAGCCAAAGCAAGCTGACCGCCGCGTTCAAGAGCGCCTACGGCGTTCTGCCCAGCGAATATCGGAAAGAGAAAAAAGAAAACGGCCGCTCTTGACAGGCAGCCGAAACGATACTGCGAATCATCATCCAAAAATGCTTCCTCTGTTTTTTCGCAGAAGAAGCATTTTTCATTGAAATGCAATTTACAGGTTATGCACCCGAAGCGCGCGAATCGCGTTGAGCACGGCCAGCACCATCACGCCAACGTCGGCGAAAATCGCGACCCACATATTCGCGATACCCAGCGCGCCAAGCGCGAGGCAGGCGAACTTGACGACCAGGGCGAACACGATATTCTGATAAACGATGCCGATGCACTTGCGGGAAATGCGGATCGCCTTCGCAATCTTCATCGGATCGTCGTCCATCAACACGACGTCCGCCGCCTCGATGGCCGCATCCGAACCCATCGCGCCCATCGCAATGCCGATATCCGCGCGGCGCAGCACAGGCGCATCGTTGATGCCGTCGCCGACAAACGCCAGCTTATCCTTGTCGCCCTTCGCGGCGAGCAGCTTCTCCACCTGCGCCACCTTATCGGCAGGCAGCAGATCGCTGTGCACCTCGTCCACGCCCAAATCTTTGGCGACCTGTTCGGCCACGCGCCGGGTGTCGCCAGTGAGCATGACCGTCTTTTCCACGCCGGAATGCTTGAGCCGCTCGATAGCTTCCTTCGCGTGCGGCTTCACCACGTCGGAGATGACGATATGGCCCGCATACTCGCCGTCAATGGCCATGTGAATGATCGTGCCGACGCTGTGGCAGTCGATGAACGCAATGCGGTTCAGCTCCATCAGCTTGCTGTTGCCCGCCAGCACGTCATGGCCGTCCACTTTGGCGGAAATGCCCTTGCCGCTGATCTCCTGAATGTCGCTCACGCGGTCACGGTCAATCTCCTTACCATAAGCGCGCTGCAAGCTCTTGCTGATGGGATGAGAAGACGCGCACTCAGCCAGCGCCGCATATTCCAGCAGCTTCTCGTCCTCCATCTCGTTGTGGTGAACGCCGCTGACCTCAAAAACGCCCTGCGTCAGCGTGCCGGTCTTGTCAAAAACAACCGTCTTGACCTGAGACAGCGTTTCCAGATAGTTGGACCCCTTGATGAGCACGCCTTCCTTACCGGCGCCGCCGATGCCCGCGAAGAAGCTGAGCGGAATGCTGATAACCAGCGCGCAGGGGCAGGAAATGACCAGGAACGTCAGCGCGCGGTAGATCCACTCGCCCCACTGAGCGGAATTGCCTGTCAGCAGCCGCACGACGGGCGGCAGGATCGCCAGCGCCAGCGCGCTGTAGCAGACGGCAGGCGTGTATACGCGGGCGAATTTGGAAATGAAGGCTTCGGATTTCGACTTATGAGAGCTGGAATCCTCAACCAGTTCAAGAATTTTGGAGACGGTGGACTCGCCGAATTCCTTCGTCGTCTGAATGCGCAGCACGCCGGTCATGTTGATGCAGCCGCTGATGACCTCGTCGCCTTCCTTCGCATCGCGGGGCAGGCTCTCGCCCGTCAGCGCGCTGGTGTTCAGGCTGGACGTGCCGGAGAGAATCACGCCGTCCAGCGGCACTTTTTCGCCCGGCTGCACGACGATCACGCTGCCGATTTCCACCTCGTCCGGAGCGACCTTTTCCAGCTGGCCGTCGCGCTCGATATTCGCGTAATCCGGGCGGATATCCATCAGCGCGCTGATGTTGCGGCGGCTCTTGCCGACCGCATAGCTCTGAAACAGCTCGCCAATCTGATAAAACAGCATAACGGCAATGGCTTCCACATAGTCGCCGCTGCGCTCATAAATCGCCAGCGCAAACGCGCCGATGGTGGCGACCGCCATCAGGAAGTTTTCGTCAAACACCTGACGGTTCAGAATGCCCTTCCACGCCTTTTTCAGAATGTCGTAGCCGATGATCCCATAAACGACCAGATACAGCGCAAGCTGTAAAATGCCGGTCACCGGAATCAGCTTGAGCGCAATCAGCATCGCCGCAGCAATCAAAATGCGTGTGAGCATTTTTTTCTGCTTTTTGTTCATGATTCAATCTCCTTCGATTAAGCAACTGTTTAATGTTTTTCGGAAAAACTGCGCCTCATTCCGTCTGAAACGAGGCGCTGAAAAACGTTTAAGCTTAGTCCAGTTCGATTTCGCAGTCCGGCTCGACCTTCTTGCATGCCTTGAGCACATCCTGCATGACCCGCTTCGCGTCCGCGCCTTCGGCGAACTCGACGATCATCTTCTGGGTCATGAAATTGACGGTCGCGTTTGCGACGCCGACGGTCTTGCGGGTGGCTTCTTCCATCAGGTTGGCGCAGTTAGCGCAGTCCACTTCGATTTTATAGCTCTTTTTCATCTTCGTTGACTTCCTTTCTGTTCGGCCCAATGATTTATCGATTAAGCACTTGTTTATTTGATATAGCCGTAGTATAATACGTTTAAGCCGCAAACGCAAGCCCTTTTTCGCAACATTTTCCTTTTGGGCGAAAGGTCCTTCCGTTTGGGCGAAAACGCAAGTCAAGGGAGAACGGTCTATGAGCGAGCATCATCTGCATCCCGCGCCGCAGGATACCGCGTCCTTTCAGACGGCCGCGCAGCTTTTCAAGTATTTGAGCGATCCGACGCGCGTGCGTCTGTTCTTTATTCTCTGCCACAGTGAAAAATGCGTCATTCAGCTTTCCGAGTGCATGGAAATGTCCTCGCCCGCGCTGTCGCACCATCTGCGCCCGCTGCGCGCGGCGGGACTGATTGTTTCCCGCCGCGAGGGCAAAGAGGTCTATTACCGCGCCGCTGACACAGTCGAAGCACAGCTTTTCCACAAGATGATCGAGCAGGTGCTTGAAATCGCGTGTCCAGGGTAAAAAGAAACGTTGGGGCTTTGCCCCAAACCCCAGCCGGAACCT
>OLPW01004357.1_pt1 | contig 10117 bp, 8 predicted proteins | sample 1672161 | NCBI WGS metagenome assembly OLPW01 (sample SAMEA3136654, study PRJEB25190) | human gut metagenome
TGAACATGAGCGCCGAGGAATGGCGGAAACAGATCAACTACCTGCGCGTTCTGCTGGAGCTGATTGCCAAGAAGAGCGATGACAGCGCATCCGGTGTGGCCATGTTCGCCCAGAATGAGGTAGCTACCCCGGAGACCGCAACCCCCGAAACTGCCACCTATGCAGCCCCCACCACCCCGGCCAACCGCAGCGAAGCCTTGGCTCTGGTGAACGCCGCTGTGGCCGCTGCCAACGAGCATGCTGCCGACGCCGTTTCTGTTTACGAAGCCCGCACCGAGCAGGATGACGCTGCTACTGAGCAGCCGATCACCCTGACCGAGGAGCAGACCAACGAACTGGCCGATGCCCTGGTGGACGGCGAGTATGTCCTGAACTCCCTGGACGAGGATTCCTCCGCCCAGCTGTTTGATATGAACAGCCTGATGGCGGACTTGACCGATCTGGTCGACACCACCGAGGTGGAAGAATTCGTTGAGTACTACGGTGAACTGATCGATGCTTTGGGTGACATTGCAGACCAGCTGCCCCCGAACCTGAAAGCCCTGTATGAGCTGTTGCTCCAGGTCGCCACTAAGGAAAACATGATCTATCTGGTCAAGTGCCTGCCCTACCTGAAGGACTCCGAGGCTGGTTTTGACCTGCTGACCTTTACCAACAACGCCGACGGTTCTGTTACGATGGAGCCTGTCACCCGCACCGGCTTTGGTGACCGTTACAGCCACGGCTTGCGCGTCTTTGCCGAGACTACTGATTACTTCATCATCGGCACGGCCAGCCCGTTCTATGGCAGCCAGCTGTGGCGCACCAAGAACACCGCTGTCAAGCCCGAGCCGGCTCCCAGCGAGAAGCCTGCCGCTACTCAGAAGCCCACTACCGTGACCGCTACCGCGGCCGAGACCACCGCACCGGTGGTTAAGACTACGGCTACCATCCCGCAGACTTCGGATGATATGCCTATCGTCCCGCTGGCGGTTGCCTGCCTGGGCGCTTTGGGTGCCTTTGGCGTGGCCTTTGCCCTGAAAAAGCGTAACCACCAGTAACCCGAACCGCAATTTCCCATAAAGCTGAATCAGCTTTTTCTGCATGCTGACGTCCCCGTCGTTGCCCCAAGCAACCGACGGGGACGTCTTTTTTTGCCAATTAACTAAAATGGCCGCTTAAACATTAGCTAAATTCGGGTTGACCTGCCCGAGACCGGGGGAGTATAATACAGGTACATGCAAACCGTAGGGTATCCACCCCTACCATTTTGCCTGGACGCTGGCTCCCGGCGAAAGCTTCACCGCGCCGGAAGCCGCCTTTATAGCAGCACCGGCTTTGTGCTGCACACCCTGGGCTTGCCCCTGTGGAGGGGACTACGGCGAGGTGCCTGCAAAAGACCTTCTATTTAAAAAAGGAGCAACCTGTTTATGGCAATCATCAAACTGACCCCCAGCTGCAAAGACTACCTGTGGGGCGGCAGCCGTCTGCGCACCGATTTTGGCGTGCAGAGCGATCTGGACCCGCTGGCCGAAGCCTGGGTGCTCTCCTGCCACCCGGACGGCCCCAGCTACCTGCCCGACGGTACCACCCTGGCTGATTATGCGGCCGCTCACCCGGAAGCCCTGGGCACCGATTGCGCAAAATTTGAACAGTTCCCGGTTTTGATAAAATTTATCGATGCAAGGAACGATTTGTCCATCCAGGTACACCCCTTCAATGAGTACGCACTGAAAAATGAGCACCAGTACGGCAAGACTGAGATGTGGTACGTGCTGGATTGTGAGCCGAACGCCTTTCTGTACTATGGCTTTGACCATGAGATCAGCAAAAAGGAATTTGCCGAGCGCATCAAAAACAACACCCTGACGGAGGTTTTGAACGCCGTGCCTGTGCACAAGGGGGATTGCTTTTTTATCCCGTCGGGCACGCTGCATGCCATCGGCAAGGGCATCGTGGTGGCCGAGGTACAGCAGAACTCCAACGTGACCTACCGCGTTTACGACTACGGCCGCGTCGGCGCCGACGGCAAGCCCCGAGCCCTGCATGTGGAAAAGGCACTGGATGTGACCCTGTGCACCCCGCCGGTAAAGCATGATTTTGGCGTACATCTGGCCCAGTGCGAGTATTTCACGGTGGATGCCAGAAACGGCGCCTTTGAGGGTGTGGCGGACGAGAAGAGCTTTGTTTCGCTGCTCATCACCGATGGAGAAGGCACCCTGACCAGCGGCGGCGAGACCGTGGCTGTGAAGAAGGGCGAGAGCTACTTCCTGCCCGCCGCCAGCGGCCCCTACGCCGTGACCGGCACCTGCCAGACGCTGGTGACGACCGTATAACGGAATAGATTTAAGCAATTTAGGGACAGCCCGTACTGCAGAAAACAGTGCGGGCTGTCTTTTTTTGTGTGAACCTGCGTGCGACGTTTTTTCCCCGTTGGCGGGGGTATACTCAGCCTTGAAATCAGCGGACGGCTTGTCCCACAGGCCGCCCGGATCAAACGGGGGAGGAACCGCCATGAACAAACGTCTGTTGGCAGGGCTTATGGCCTTTTGCCTTGCGGCTGGGGCCGCCAATGCCGTTTTTGCTGAGGACCCGCCATTATCGGGAACGCTACATACCGAGATCGCCACCAGCGAGACCGCCGCCCCGGCAGAGCCGACACCTGCGCCGCCCGGCCCGGCCGAGGAGGACCCGGCAGGGGAGAACACGACCGGGGACGAGCTGTACACACCCACGCCAAGCACGACACCGGCCACCACCGCCACGCCTGAAAGCGCCGACCCGCCGGATGACGAGGATGAACTGGCGGTGCAGGCGGTAACGCTGCGCAGTGTGAAGATACAGGATAACATCAAATCTACGGGCGAGCTGGTAGCGGTCGTCAACGGACAAAGTGACCCGGTGGACGGCGTGACCTACACCTGGTATCGCAGCAAGACCGGCGCGGATGGCAGCTGGCAGCAGGTCACGGGCCAGGCCGTCAATGGTTCAGACAAGAACCTGACCGCCGAACACCCCCACGCGCTGAACGCCGTGCTGGATACGCTGCTGGCCCGCCAAAGCGACCCCAGCGCCGCCGACACCGACCGCTACCATTATAAGGTGGATGTCGCCTCCGGCAGCGGCACCCTGCAAGCCGAGGCTCAGGTAAACTATTATGTGCAGCTGCAAAACGGCAGCTTTGAGTACCCGGTGGTCAGCGACGGCAATTTTGCAAGTGACCGTTTTTGTTACCCGAACGACCATCAGCGCGCCCACTTTTTGCAGACGCGGGATGCGGAAACGACCAGCAGCATTTACTGGTATACAACTACCGAGTGCAATCGCTGGGGTGATGGTGTCAAGGGAAAATTTATCGAGATTGCCGACGCGACCACGACCGTTTATACGGATACTGTTATTACAGGATGGGACCGCAAGGGTAATGCGATAAAAGAAACTTACACAGACCCCAACGACGTGACCCAGGCCTACGCCATCGGCAAGGCCTACGATGGCGGCCAGTTTGCCGAACTGAACTGCCAGGCTTACGGCGCCCTGTACCAGGACGTGCTGACCGTGCCCGGCGCAACCTTAAACTGGAGTCTGGCCCACGCGGGTCGCGACGGCACTGACACGATGGCTCTGCTGATCGCTCCGGTGGATGTGGCCCAGGACATCACCGACGCGCTGAAAAATAAGACCACCCGCGCCGCCATCCAGGAAGCTCTGAACGGCAGCATCACGGTGAACGGCGTGAACGTGCCCATCCGCAACTACATTGTGGACGGCAATATCTCGGATGGCTGCACCGCATGGGGCGTACACAACGGTACCTACAAGGTCCCGACGGGGCAGTACGTCAGCCGGTTCTTCTTTGTGGCGGTGGCCAGCGCCAGCGGCGACAGCGAGGAGGGCCTCAAGCGCGGCAACCTCATCGACCGCGTCTGGTTCAGCACCGACCCTGTGCCCCCGGCTGCGGGCAGCGGCATCCTGCGCGTTACCAAAACGCTGCTGAAAACCGACGGTACCGCCCTGACCGATGCCGAGCTGATACAGGCTAAAGAAAATCTGCACTTTACCGTGGTCAACTCGGACCGCCAGATCGTGGGGGACTTCAGCGGCAGCACGATGCAGGCGGATAGCATCAACCCCAACGTGCTGCAATACACGCTGGAGCTGCCCCTGGCGGACAGCAGCGGCAACACCTACAACTACGCTGTGACCGAGACTGCCCGCGGTGAACCCAGCGGTTACGATTGCACGCTGGTACGCACCGTAAAAGACGGCGGCGTGTGGACAGACGTGACTGGTACACCGATACACAGCGGCATTGCACTGACCGCCCAGGCGGCAACAAATATCCGGTTTGAAAACACCTACGCCCGCGCCACCGGCAGTCTGACCATCACCAAGCAATTGCCCAACGATGCCGACGATGCCCTGCAAGCTGACTTCGCAGAAACAGTCAACACCTTTACGATCGCATCCGTTGCCGCAGGCAGCTACACGCCGCAGTATAGCGCGGGCGCCCGCCCGGCGGATGCCCCGGCTGCCGTCAGCCCGGACGCGAGCGGCCGCCTGACGCTCTCCATCAAAGGCGCGGGCAGCGTGACCCTGCCGGGCCTGGCCCCCGCCGGCTACACCGTGACCGAATCCGCCGCGCCGAACCTGACCAACTACTACCTGACCACTCCCACCGCCGACCGAACCCAATCGCTGGATGTCACAGCAGGCGGCACGGCCGAGGCGCACTTTACCAACACCTACGAACCCTACCTGTCCGTCACGATCACCAAAAAAGTGGTGGGCGATATGGGCGATACTACGAAAAACTTCTCCTTCACCGCCACGCTGGACACCACCCAGATCCGCCAGGGCAGCGCGTACACCACGGCGGGTGACGGCGCGGCGCTGACCGACACCGGCTTCACCCTGCGCAGCGGCGGCAGTGTTACCCTCACCCACCTGCGCGCGGACCAGACCCTCACCCTGACTGAGAACGACCCCGGCGACCACACGGTCAGCTGGCAGCTCAACGGCGACGACGGCCCCACCGGCGCAACCTGCACGATGCAAGTGCCCCGGGCCCAGCCTGCCGAGATCACCTGCATCAACACCCGCAACGTGGGCATCCCCACCGGCCTGCACACCGGCGCGGCGCCCTACCTGGCACTGGTCGGCCTGTGCTGGCTGGGCTGGCGGCTGCTGCGCCGCAGGGAGGTGTGACCCATGCCGCGGGAGGACTTTCTGACCACTGACAAAGAAAAAGCACGTGCCAAAGCGGAAATTCGACGCTTCCTCACCCGCCTGGCGGTGTTCGCCGCGCTGTGCGGAGTGCTGTTCGGGGTCGTGTTCGGGCTGGCGGTGGTGCCGGGCAGCGCTATGGCGCCCCGCCTGTGCGGCGGCGACCTCGTCCTGTTCAGCCGGTTCGAGCGCGGCACCGCGGCCGGGCAGGTCGTGCTCTACCGGCAGGACGGCACGCTCCGCCTTGGGCGCATCGCGGCGCGTGGCGGCGATACCGTCACTGTGACCGACACCGGCGCGCTCATCATCAACGGCAGTACGGTGGCCGAGCCGGATATCACCACCCCCACCCAGCCGGTCGAGGGCGGCCCGGACTACCCCGTCACTCTCGCGGAGGGCGAGCTTTTCCTGCTGTGCGATGCCCGCACCACGGGGGCGGACAGCCGCCTCTACGGCCCCATCCCACAGCGGCAAGTGCTGGGCACGGCCCTGGCCGCCCTGCGCCGCAGCGGGCTGTAAACCCTGCTGCAACCCCAACGAAAGCAACATAAATCCATGTTGGAAGAGAGGAACCACCTATGAAGATCACCTACATTTCCCGCGCCAAATTCGGCAAATTTACCGCTGCCATCGCTGCGGCTGCCCTGCTGGCAGGTACCGCAGCGCCCGGCGTGCTGGCCGCGGATTACACCGCCCAGCTGACCAAAACCATCGACATGACCGCCGCCCCCGGCGCAGGCGTGCCCCACGGCAGCATCACCTTCACGGTCGACACGGTCGCGAACCTGCCCTCCTGGGCGGCCGGCACTGCCGTCAAAGGCATGGCCGCACAGATCAAATCCACCGAGCTCACCGCCGCCTTTACGGGCGGCACGGCCAACACCGTCACAGTCCCTTTCACCTTTGACAGCGACGACTTCACCGCCCCGGGCGACTACATCTTCTCCCTCACGGAGACCGCTGCCGGCATCACCGGCCTGACGCAGGACACCGCCGCCCGCTACATCGTGGTGCGGGTGGTCAACACCGATCCCACCGCGCCGGACGGCAGCCTGGAGATCAGCGAGGTCAACATCGTCAACGCGGACGGCACGGCCAAGGCGGGCGAGATCACCAACACCTACGCCGCCTACGGCCTCTCGGTGGTCAAGCACCTCAGCGGCAACTTTGCCAATGCCGGCGACGAGTTCACCTTTACCATCGCGCTGGACGACCCGGACGAAACGCCCCACGCCAGCTCGGTCACGGTAAAAACCGGCGGCGAATCGGCAGATTTCTCCACCATCACCGGCGACACCGTCGCTTTCAACGCGGACGGCACCGCTGAAGTCAAAGCCGACATCACCGGCGGCGAAAAGATCGAGGTCACCGGCCTGCCCGCTAACACGGGCTACACCATCACGGAATCCGGCGATACAGCGTCAAGTTACACCACCACATGGGACGGCATCACCAAAACCGGCAGCGACGACAAAACCTCGGACGCCCAGACGATGGCCGCCGCGGACAAGACCATCACGGTCACCAACAGCCGCACCGCACCCACGCCCACGGGCCTGCTGCTGGACGCTGCGCCCTACGGCGCCATGCTGCTGGCGGCGGGCACGGGCAGCGTGTTGCTGCTGCGTAAACGTCGTAACAGCGACGAATAATGCTGCTGGCGGCAAAACTGGCGCGGTGGGGTGACCGGCTGCTTACGCTGGCGGCGGCGCTGCTGCTGGGGGCGCTGGCGCTGTTTGGGGCGTGGTCGCTGTGGGACATCGCTGCCACGCGCCGCGCGGCCCTGCCGGAGCAGACGCTGCGGTTCAAGCCGCTGGCCGCCGCGCCCGCGGACAGCCCCGGCTTTGCCGAGCTGCGCGCCCTCAACCCGGACGTCTGCGGCTGGCTCACGCTGGACGGCACCCGCATCGACTTTCCCGTCGTGCAGGGGGCGGACAACATGGTCTACGTCAACACCGACGTGTACGGAGATTTTTCGCTTTCTGGCGCGATATTTTTGGACTCGCGCTGCCCGGCGGACTTCACCGCGCCCTACAGCATCGTCTACGGTCACCATATCGAGGACGGCGGTATGTTCGGTGACATCGTGCAGTTCACCCAAAGCGATTACTTCGCCGCACACACCACGGGCACACTGATAACGGACGATACAGCGTATAATATCGAACTGTTCGCCTGCGTGCGGGCCGACGCCTACGACCCCGTGCTCTACGACCCCGTGCTCTACGACCCCGCCCAAAGCCCGGACGCACTGCTGGCCTACATCAAGGCGCACGCGGTGCAGTACCGCACGCCGGGCAGCGGGCCGGTGGTGGCCTTTTCCACCTGCACCGAGGCCGCCACCAACGGCCGGGTGCTGCTGTTCGGCCAGCTGCTGCCCCAAACGTAAAAGGAGGAAATAAGGATGAATAACACCCAAAAACGCACGCTGAGACGCATAATAGTAGAGGCTGCACTGCTGCTTTTGCTGCTGCCGCTGCAAGCCCGCGCGGCGGAGTACAAATGCACGGCCGAGCTGCCCGTCGAGGTCCGCACTTCGGGCGCGGCCACGGCCGAGCGGTTCACCATCACCCTTACGCCCGAGGACGGCGCCCCCGCCCCCGCGGCGGACACGGTGCAGGTCAAAGGCAGCGGCACGGCCGGCTTTACGGGGCTGACCTACACCGCCCCCGGCGACTACCGCTACACGGTGTGCCAGTGCGCGGGCGGCACGGCGCACATGACCTACGACGCCACGGTATACACGGTGACGGTGCGGGTGACCAACCAGCCGGACGGCGGCCTGGGGGCCGAGATCTGGGCCACAGGCGGCAGCAGCGAAAAGACCGGCCTGCTGCTGTTCCAGAACCGGTATGACCCGCCCGCCGCGCCGACGCCCACGCCTGCCCCGGCCAAAACCACCCCGGTCCCCGCGCACCCCGCGCCCAAGCCCGCCCTGCCCCAAACCGCCGACCCCATGCCGGTTACCCTGCTGGCCGCGCTGGCCGTGCTCTCTGCCGGTGGGTTAATGGGTTTATATTATAATAAGTACGGGAGAAAGGAGAGAAAATAATAATTTAGGCAAAAGGCTCCCCTCAAGGGGAGCCTTATCCCCGCCCCCCCGGCCCTCGACCGGGGGTCTTTTTGTGTATCCCATTAAAATTTTACTAAACCCTACAAATTGTGGTGCAATGCGCTAAACCATACTATTACCACAAGCCGTTCACAAATTGCCGCGAAGTTGGCGGAATAATTGTGCATTTTTACGGCGAACAAAATGTGTGCAACTCTTGAAAAAAATTTGAATTTGGTGTACTATTATAGAAAATATCGTAGCAAAATGTACGCTGGGATAGATTTTACGAGTGGAGATACGGGAATTTTGAGTAAAAAGGCATTTAAATTTAACAAAACATTACTTTGTGTACTAATTTTGGCGACGGCCCTGTTGCTGGCTGGCTGCGGCGGGGCAAAGTCTACCCGTGCAAAAGCGGATGAGACTGTGCACACCGCGCTGTTTGATTTCACCTGCGGCCAGCCGGAAACGATCGAAAAGTTCGGTAATATCGCAATCCCTGAGGGGGGCAAGTTGGTACAATTTCACATCTCTGTGACCAATACCAGCGATGAGACTTACGACATTTTCAAGGACGATTTTCAACTGCAATGGGGCGATGGCGACAACGATTTCGGCGTTGCGATTTACCCTGTTACGCCTGAAATGTTCCCGAATGATACTAAGCTGGAACCTGGTGCCACGGTTGAAGGCAATATGCTGGTTGCCGTGCCCAGCGATACCGCCACGTTGACTGTCGCCTATCAGGAAGTTCTGGGCAACGGCAACGATGGCAACAACTTCTTTGTGGATCTTAGTTTATGAAACAACGCACCAAAGCACTTTTAGCGGCGGCCATCTCCGGCGCGGCCTTTGCAGGGCTGGTCGGCGGGCTGATCTTCTGGCTTCCCTCTTATAAAGAGAAAAAAGAGATGGAAGCCATCAAGCCCCAAGAAACGCAGAACGCCGCACCCACCACGGACGAACCCGAAGCGACCCCTGACCCGGCCGCCGAGGAAGCCGCCCAGCGGGCCAAATACGCCGACCTCATTGCCCGCAACCCCGAGTTCGCAGGCTGGATCGAGATCCCCGGCGTGGACATTGACCTGCCCATCCTGCAAACCACCGACAATTATTTTTACTTATACCACGACCTGGACCGCGCCGATGATAAGCGCGGCATGCCCTTTGCGGATTATGAGTGCGACATGAAAAACGGCCGCCATCTCATCATCTACGGGCATAACATGGGCGTTAATAATACCGACCGCTTCTCCAACCTGCAAAAGTACCGCGATGCCGATTACTACACCGCGCACCCCTACTTGAAGCTTGACACGCTGTACAAAAGCGAGATTTACAAAATCGTAGCGGTCTACGCCGTCACCTCCCGCGAGAGCGACGGCGATGTCTTCCACTTCAACCAGTATATCGACCTGGACGATGCCGCCGAGCAGACGTTTTTGGACGAAGTGGCCAAGCGCGCGTTTTACACCACCGGCGATTACGCCTACCCCACCGAGCGGCTGCTGACCTTAAGCACCTGCACCTACCAGATGGACGATGCCCGCATGGTCATCCTGGCCCGCCCCCTGCGGGACGGCGAGACCCCCGAGGCCGATACGGTGCACATCAACAGTGACCCGCTCCTTCCCGCCCGCTGGCCTGCGGGTAAATGATTTTCGCAATAACCGAAAAGCCCTAGGGCTTTTGTTATTCCTTGTATACAAGGAATAATGAGGTTTATGTACTGGCACGGTAGCCACCCCTCACCCGCTGCGCGGGAGCTCCCCTCTAGGGGAGCCTTTTATAGCGCAACAAATAAAGAACAATTTATTGTATTCCTCCCGCGACTATGGTATACTTGCCTTGTATATA
>OLPW01004358.1_pt1 | contig 10116 bp, 10 predicted proteins | sample 1672161 | NCBI WGS metagenome assembly OLPW01 (sample SAMEA3136654, study PRJEB25190) | human gut metagenome
AAGAAGGGATTTTTATGGCGGTTACCAATAATATCAGAGAAATCCGGGAACAGCGAGGCATTTACCAGGATGACCTTGCCGCTGCTATCGGATACAGCACCAAAACTGTCGGCAGGATAGAACGTGGGGACAGCACCCCATCTGCCGAATTTATGCTGCGGATATCAAAGTACTTTAATATGCTGGTGGAAGATGTATTCCATGTGGAAGATTGAGTCGGAGCAGCAATCCGGCTCTCCTTCTATTTTAGACAGCTTTTCATATCCTTATCAACAACAACGATAAAATGCCACACAGTTATTAACAACCATGTGACATTTATACTCTTAATACAATTTTGCACCTGCTGGGATTGCATCATCTAACATTACCAGATTCAGTTTTTCTTCTCCATTTACATTGTGAATTGCAGAAAGAAGCATACCACATGAATCTATTCCCATCATAGAACGTGGTGGAAGATTTACGATTGCAAGTAAAGTTTTACCTACAAGTTCCTCCGGCTCGTAAAATGCATGTACTCCTGAAAGAATAGTTCTTTCATTCTCGGTACCATCATCAAGTGTAAATCTAAGAAGTTTCTTACTCTTAGGTACTGCCTCACAATTTTTTACCTTTACAACACGGAAGTCTGACTTTGAGAATGTATCAAAATCAACCTGCTCCTCAAATAAAGGCTCTATTTCAATACCTGTATTATTTTCAACAACTGCTGCCACTTCTTCTGTTACTACTTCATTGTTATCCATTTGATTGTAACTCCTTTGCATTAATTTCTCATCATAATATGTAATGTCGGTTGAAACTGCATTACCATTAGCTAGTATACCATATACATACTACGCCTTAAAAGCAATATAAGTAAAGCTGTTCTTTTTGACACCATAAGTGTCCGTGAGAATCGCAGCCGCTTCTTCCAGATAAGTGTCTTTTTCCATAGCTGGCGCATGACGTAGCATGATTTGAAACCCATTCCGATGCTGATATACAAGAATTGATAGCCAGTTTTCTCTCATGCGTTCTTTTGAAAACTGTTCGTTCCGCTTTGCCTGATATTCTTTAATTCCATCTTTCAAGTCAGACATAGCCAAATCCACAATCACGCATATTAGTTCCCTTTTTTCCGAAAATCTTCGATAAAAGGCTCCTGTTGTTATTCCCGCATCTCGGCAGATTTCGGTTAAAAACACATCATCATAATTATGCTGTAAAAACTTCACTTCGGCGCTTTCAAGAATAAGTTGCTTTATGGAATCCACTTTAGGCTAAACTCCATCCAGCAGTTTTCTTGCGGATATTTACGAACTCCTGATAGATTCCAGCCTTTTCCATGAGTTCGCCATGGGTTCCCTGTTCGCTGATCTTCCCATCGGAGATTACCAAAATCTGATCTGCCTGCCGGATGGTATTCAGCCGGTGCGCAATCACAAGCAATGTTTTACCCTTTACCAATTCATTGATTGCCTCCTGAATATAACTCTCGTTATCCGTATCGACACTGGCCGTTGCTTCATCCAAAATTACAATCGGTGCATCTTTCAGTATGCAGCGGGCAATGGAAATACGCTGCTTTTCTCCGCCGGACAGGGTAGCGCCGCCCTCGCCAATCACGGTCTGAAAGCCATCTGGAAACGCCATAATAAAGTCATAGCACCGGGCTTTTTTTGCAGCCTCGTAGACTTCTTCCTCGGTGGCATCTGGTTTGCCCATACTGATATTGTTATAAATTGTGTCCTGGAACAAGTACACGCGCTGAAAAACCATGCTAATCTGTTCCATCAACTCGGCCAATGGCACATCCCGAATATCCGTTCCCCGAACTGTTACTTTACCAGATTTTGCGTCCCACAGGCGGGCCAGCAGATTTGCAATCGTAGATTTGCCGCCGCCAGATGGTCCAACAAGTGCGGTCATTGTGTTTTTCTTCATGGAGAAGCTGATGTCGTGCAGCACTTCCTTGTCCTGATAGGCAAAGGTCACATGATCAAAGCAAATCTCCGGGGAACTGTAAGCATTTTTTTCAATATGCTGTGTACCTTTGTCTGGCAATTCTGCTTCGTTCAAAACTGCTTCAATCCGGTCTAAAGCAGCGTTCATAACTGTAAGGCGGGATGCTTCGCCATATAAAGCCTTTAACGGACCAAACAGGTCAAATACGAACAGCAGGACACCAAGAAGATAAGGCAGAGAGAGTGCACCGCTTTGTTCAAGCTGGACGGAAAGAGCGAAAATGGCCGCAATCCCAATAGCATATAGAATATTCAGCCCCCTTGTCCACGGCGTCATTTTGCGTTCAAAGACCGTTGAAGTATCCCTGGAACGTCTGAAATTCCCGGTCAGTTCTTCGGATTTCTCGCCGATTAGGTTATAGCTCTTGATAACGCCGATCCCCTCGGCAAATGAAAGAACCGCGTCCGTCAAATATTCGCTTTGCTCCTGCCTTATTGCCGCTTCTTTCAAAGAAACCTGATTCATTCCTTTTGCAACAAACGAAGCAATCAGCGTTACAATGGCCGCAATCAGGCCAAGCCGCCAATCCAGGAAAAACATAAATACGAGTAAAATGAGAGCAGAAAGCATATAGCTCATCATGTTGCCGAGCGTACTCATGGCAACTTCCTCAATAAATACCATATCCGTACTGAGGACAGAGCTGATTTTTCCAATATTACCGGAAGTAAAATAGCCCATAGGCAGTTTGCGGAGATGGCCGCCAAGCTCCATCCGCTTATCCGTAAAAATCATGTATCCGGCAGCGCTTTGCAGTCTGTCACAAGAGTAATGGACAATAGCTTGTGCAACTACAACGGCCAAAAGACCAAGCCCAATATGCAGACAATTTGCACCGGTCAACGTTTTCTGATAGAATCCAGACAATACGAGAAACGCAAGAAAGATCGGCATTTTCGCAAGTATGGATTCGAGAAATGCACATACAAATGCGCCTTGAATCCGGCCCTTATATTTACCGGAGAGTTTCAAAATCCTTGAAAATAGTGTAAGCATTTAATTTCCCTCCTTTGCAGTATTTACTTTCCATTCTTCACTGTCCTGCGCCGCTTTCCACAGCTTTTTGTATTCCTCACAACTTGCAAGAAGCTCTGTATGGGTTCCGGTTGCAGCCAGTTTTCCGTGTTCTATCACGCAAATCTGATCGGCGTTCATAATGGCCGGCAGCTTATGAGCAATCACAAATAAGGTCTTTCCCTTTACCAACTCTGCAATCGCTGCTTCCATCTTTTCTTCATTTTCCGGGTCAGCATATGCTGTTGCTTCATCAAGTACGATGATAGGTGCATTTTTTAAGATTGCACGTGCCAGAGAAATGCGCTGGCGCTGGCCGCCGGAGAGCATTTTCCCTGCATCACCCGCCATTGATTGGATTCCCTGCGGCAGCTTTTCAAGAAATTCTGTGCATTGCGCCCTTTTCGCTGCTTCAAGAACTTCTTCATCCGTTGCATCAGGCCGCCCCATACGGATATTTTCAAGCAGGGAAGTATTAAACAAATACTGATCCTGTGCTACATAGGAAATCTGGCTGTTCAATGCCTCTAAGCTCATTTCCGTTATTTTCTGACCGCCGATAGAAATACTCCCCTGTTGCGGGTCATAGTAGTGGATCAACAGTTTCGCCAGTGTGCTTTTTCCAGAACCAGATTCACCAACCAGAGCTGTTTTTTGTCCGGCTCTTGCGGTAAAACTGACATCGTGGATCACTTCATCCATTGTTACCATCGGTTTTCCATCCGGTCCTGGCTGGGTCTTCTCATATCCAAACGTAACATGATCGAAACAAATATCGTGACTGTTCCCGTGAAAAGCGGCCTCTGTCTGCCTGAGCGGTGCTGTTTCCAATACCTGCTCCAAAGCGGCAATCTTATAATTTAGCTGCGGCATGGTCGGCAAAAATCCTAACGACTTCAAGAGCGGAATCCCAATACTAAGCGATAAACAAAGAATCAGAATCAGATCCGGCATAGAGGAAAAGCCCCGAAGGACAAACCATGCGCCCACAGGTAAGGTGAGGATAATCGTGCAAGGTAAAAGGCTGCTGTAAATTGCCATCCACGGCCACGCTGCTTTATACCATTCCAGCGTGTAATCCCGATAGTCGGAAATGTCCTTGCGGAAACGCTCGTAAGATTCAGCGTCTTTGTTAAATACCTTGACAACCTCCATACCGTTGATGTATTCAATGATCGTGTTGTTCATTTTCTGTCCGGCCATATAATATGGCCCCATTTTTTTCATGCCGACAGAATACATAATCATCATGGCTGCAAAACTGACAGGAATTGACGCAAGCGATAACAGCGCCAGCTTCCAGTCAATGAAAAACATAGCGACATAGATCGCCAGAGGAATCATAAGGTTTGCAATCCCCTCCGGCAGAGAATGGGCCAGCAATACTTCCAGACTATCTACATCGTCTACAAACAGCTTTTTGATCGTGCCGGTTCCTTTATCCTGGATAAATCCGAGGAGAAGCTGCTCAAATCTCTTTTGCAAAGAAGTACGCAGCCGAAGCAGCGTATTATAAGCAGCTTTGTGGGAAACATCTAAGCCCCACCCATAAAGAATTGCCTGCAAAACTAAGCAGACCAAAACACCGGCTACGCGCATGGATACATAGCCGCTATCCACGGATTCGCCCATAACAAGCGGGGAAATCACCTGATATGCCAGCACAAAGGGCAATACGCCCATAAGGACACTCAGCAACCCGATGAGTGTCGCGCCGTATAAGTCCTTTTTGTGTGGCCCCGCATACTCAAATACTTTCTTGAACATATCAAAGCCTCCTATCAGTTAAAATATTGTTTTGAAAGTGACAACAGGATTTCAGGGGTCAAGACCTGATTTTTAATAGAATCCTTGCTGTCAAGTTGTAGAACTTCCGAACAGGTACGAGTAATAAATTCAAAGTCATGTGATACCACAAAGATAATCATCCCAGCGTTTGATAGCTGTTCGATCAATTTGCTGACCCTTATCATAGAATCATAGTCAAGTCCGCTGGTAGGTTCATCAAAGTAAATCACAGGACTGTCCTTTACAATGGCCGCTCCAATCGTCACTCGTTGCTTTTGACCGCCAGACAGGGAAGCAGGGTGGCACTCCCGATATTCACCGAGTGCCAGTGCGTCCAGTGTTTTTGTAACCTTTTCGGAGCAGTCTGCATTGATACCTAATGATAGTTCTTCTTCCACACTACTGGAAAAAAGCTGATAATCGGTATCCTGCATAACCAGATACGATAAATTTCTCCGCCCACGCAGAGACAGCTTTTTCCCGTTATAGCAAATGGTTCCGCTTTTTTCCTTCAAAAGCCCTGTCATAATCGAAAGTAGCGTTGTCTTTCCTGCGCCATTGTATCCCAGAATACCAATTACATCACCCGAATGAGCTTCAAAATTGATATTTTGTAAAACATCAGCCCCTTTTTTGTAAGCAAAAAAAAGGTTACTTACTTTCAGGGTTTTATCTGGATTACAGGTAATCTTTTTGGCTTTATATTTTTCTGCATCCCGTTCCGGATAGGCTGTGCGCAATCCGTATGTGATGCAGGTTTCATCGGATAACGAGCAAAACTGCTCCCTTGTAAAACCTTGCTTAATTTCCCCGTCCTGGATTAGAAACGCCCGGTCAAGCAATTCCCGCAAATAGTAAAAGCGATGTTCTACAACAATAATCGTATAACCATCTTGTTTCAGATGCTTCATAATTTCCGCCAGACGCTTTGTGGCGGCATAGTCCAGATTGGCCGATGGTTCATCAAAAATATAAACTTTAGGCAAAAGAGCATAGACCGAACCAATCGCTATCTGCTGCTTTTCTCCGCTGGACAGATTGAAGATACTGCGGTTCAAATAATCTGCCAGTTTCAAATCCGTTGCCGCTTTTGCGATGCGGTCAACTGTTTTATTGCGGGAGAACCCCATATTTTCACAACCAAAGGCAAGTTCCCGTGTGGTATCCGTCATAAAAAACTGAGATCGTGGGTCTTGAAAAACTGTTCCTACTTTTCCGGCCAAATCAGACGGTTTTAAGTCCAACAGAGATTGTCCGTCCAGCAAAATATCGCCTTTCATTTCTCCGGGATAGAAATGCGGAATCAGACCATTTAGGGAGCGGATAAGCGTCGTTTTTCCACACCCGCTCCGTCCTGTCAGCAAAACACATTCTCCCGTCTGGACAGTCAGGCAAATGTCTTTCAATGTAAAGTCCGCTCTTTCCTCATAGCGGAAAGAAAATTTTTCAAACGTTATCATCGCTATATCCTCCATATGATGATTTCCCCGATAGAGGTATTGTCGAGGAATAACAAAGCTGCCAGAAATGCAGCTCCTAAAGCTATTACTGCATATTCCTTCCATGAAAAGCAGACAGGATTCAGTGCGTATCGCTTTTCTTCCAATTCCAAACCGCGGGTCGTGCCGGATGCTGCCAGCTCATCAGTTACTTTCAGGCATCGCATCAACAAAGGGATCATGATATATTCAACCGTGGAAATGGGATGGAGAATCCGTTTCCAGACCGTATCGCTGATGCCGCGAATGTCCATTGTATTGCGAATCATACGGTACTCGATCCGCAGTGTAGGTATGTAGCGGAACATCACTACCAAAGGAATGGTTACGGCCTGTGGTAAATGAAGCAGTTGCAAGGACACCATAAGATCATCCATTTGCGTTGTTCGCAAAACCCATAAGCCCATCATTGCGATAGGAATCAGTTTCAGAACAGTCACACCAAACACACTCATCATAACGCTTAACACCGGAACGGAGACATAGCGGAGCAGAGCGTTAAGATATGCGATAACGATGTAGAACAACAGCATTTTTGCGGCCCATTTCCCACCATTTCCGATTGAAATAAACACCGCAAATCCAAGAATCAAAAGGAAGCTGCCTACTTCTCCATTTAGGAAGTAACTGACACATCCAATCAGAATCAGTAAAAGCATTTTGCATCGAGGATCTAATACCGCTGTCCTTTTGAATCGCTTCTGTGTAATTATTTTCTTTATGTTTTCTTCCATACAAGCCTCCCAAAACGAACGGGGCCGCAATATGCGACCCCATTTTCGGATTTAAGGCAGTTCAATGACAAAATCATGCGTCTGTCGATCCTCTCAGGACTGCATACTGTTATTTTGCCGAAACAAGCCCAGCCTTGATAAAATGCTTCTTTAACGCTTTTTGCCCGATATATCCGCCGATCAGTCCACCCAGCAGTCCGGCAACGATGATAACAATGGGCATAAAACCGGATGTAATGCGAATCATGCCATCTATGTATTCCTGTGCGATACCGTTTTTCTCCATAGCTGCAACGAACGCACTTTGCAGGAAGTTCATAGGGCAAACAATGGCGCCGAATGAAAAAATCCCGCTATAAATGGTGTAAGCAATGATCATAGACTTCATACTGACTTTCTCTCTGGCCATAATCAGGAAATCACAAATAACTCCGCCGACAATCAAAGCGGCGCCAATCGTCCAGAATCCACCGACCAGCAAAAACAGGATGCCTTGAATCACACCGTTAATGGTGAACACTCCCTTTTTTGGCACCTTTGCCAGCAGCAGCATCATTACAATGCCGTTGGGGATTGCGACAACACCAGGATAAAATACATTTGTGACGGGACCGGCAATGCTCATTACAGAACTGATAATCATGCAAATGATCCACATGAGTGCAGTCAGAACGCCGATCAGGATAAAATCCTTTGCATTCAACTTATTGTTCATGGTTATTCCTCCAATAATAAAATGTGGTGTGGTTAGCATTATCTAACCGCACCACATATTCTACCAATTCCCATTAATGAATCCAACCCAAAACCGATTTCATTCTACCCAAAATCAGTATTTTTTCGAGTTCAGCCAATCGTATTTTCTGTTTTATAATTCTTAGGAATTACTCCATATTTCTTTTTGAACGCAGCCGCAAAGTTGCTCGGTTTTGAATATCCTACCAATGCGGCTACCTGGCTCACATTTAAGCTGCTTTCCAGCAGCAGACTTGCAGCCTTTTCCAATCGCTGATCTATAATATACGCATGAACGGATGTTTCGAACATAGACGAAAAGCCCTTCGTCAATTTTGAAGTGCTGATACTGACTTTCCTTGCCAATTCTTCACAACTTGGTGCAAAGGCAAGCTGGCTGTCTATAATTCTCTTTGCCTCAATAATCGCATCCCGGTCACTCTTTGATATGCTAATGTAGTTCGATGCAAGAATACTTAATTCCAACACTTCACTCAAATATACAGACAAAAGTTCAAAAATCTTACTTTCAAGGAACATATAACCCACCCCGCCCCGATACTGAGTAAAATCTTTTAGTTCTGCAAAGATGTGTTCCATGTATGGGGTAATGTTTATTTTCGATATTACAGTCAGCAATTTTTTCTCGTAAGCGTCAATCTCGCTATCTTCAAAGTAGTCATTCAGAATCTTGTAAAAATAGGGCAGAGGTATTTTTATATTCTTAAAAAGAAAATCACTTTTCCCAGAATAACATAGGTACTCCATTTTCCCATGCCCCCGGTAAATGCAGGATTCGCCTTTTTGTATGCTGGCACTTTGTCGACTGCCCTCAATATTCCATGAAACACCATCATTGAAGCAAAATAGAAGCTGAATATATTCTTCGCTGTTGACGCCTTGCACATTCATATCTGAATAGTAGTTCATTTTCCAGTCTGAAACAACAGCTCCTTGTTTTGTAACAATCTGAGAAATCTGACCGGTTCCCATATCCGTCGGAATATCTATTGTCACTGTCTGCGGGGAGTTGGAGAGCAGATCCCGGTATAGATTATTCATATATTGGTTTGTCATGCGTACACGCCCTCCTTTTTGAGTTAGCCAGAACTAATCACAGTTTACAACACCTGACCTAAAAAGTCAATTCGCCTCTCCGGAAGACGTACCACCATTTCTGATGATACGTCCTCACATCTATCTGGCTTTATCTTCCCTTACCTTCGCTGTTTCCTTATGTGCCGCTTCCTGCTTCACCTCATCCACACCTCTAGCCTCAAATGCATCTGCATTATACTGATACTCCTGTGGCTCAGCGACCATTGGTGCATATACAACCTCTGCTTCTACTCGCTCAGCTTCTGCCCTCTCCGGCTCTGTCTGTTTCTGCTCTTTCTGTGAATAATCCACCTCTGGCTTGTCAGCAAAAGTACGAAATGCATTGGTTACTGTCTGACCGGCTTCACGAAATCCTTTTGCAAGAAGTTCTGTCTTTGCTATATCCTTATCCGTTGTCTTGATTGCACCTCTTACATTCTCTCTGATATCAAGAAGTCTTTTCTTAATTCCTAAGAACTCAGACAACCTGTATAATGCAGATCTTCCCTTTTCTTTTGCCTTATCGACTATGCTCTTAACACCTGTGACAAATACCTGAGAGATTGTTTTCATCATTGACCAGCCATGATCAATACCGATTACTTCTAACTTGTTATTCATTTTCTTCTTCCTCCATAATCTGCATATTCTTTTCATACATCTCCCCATACCTTTCGGTCTGTTCGCCTTTTCTCTCTTCTTTGCTGCTGAAATGTTTATAAGCAAGTTCATCATATATGCGATCACCCTCTGCTTTAGCTTTCATAAGGCATGCCAAACAGATTGTTACAATAATTACTGCTACTACTATAAATACTTTCATATCCAGCCACCTCTCTTTTTGTGAGATGACTTACATTCGGACCAAATCAGCTTCCTTTCTGCCATCTCCTGCTCCTTTCCAATAAAAAAGGCAGGACAAACAGCCGGATACACTTTTCAGTGCAAAGCTAATTTAGTCCTACCTAAAATTATTACTATTCAATTTTCACCTCTCTTGTGTACACAAATTACATTCAGAATTTATATTCTGAAGCAACTATGTATTCTCATAAATTTCGGATTTTAAATAACAGCGCTGCCTTATCTACCGATTAAATGGTATAAAAAATAGGGACTAAATCAGCGTGAACCCATTGTTTTCAAGGTTTTCTTCTAACTTGTCCCTATTATATCGCATTCATCATGCTGAATTATCTGTGCTGTCCAGCCTGTGTATTTGCCATGTTTCTTTTTGA
>OLPW01004361.1_pt1 | contig 10113 bp, 2 predicted proteins | sample 1672161 | NCBI WGS metagenome assembly OLPW01 (sample SAMEA3136654, study PRJEB25190) | human gut metagenome
TAATTTATTGAGCTTTTATTTTTTCCTGTCGGAGGTGTAATTGTAAGCACTGATGATGCATTATCATCTTCCGAAGTTCCTCCCTCTAATGTTGCTTTTGTATCTCCTGCCTTATAGTTACCTGAATTACTAACATATTGTTTCAAAAATCCTAGATTTTTTAGACCTATAATTTCAGAATAGCTTTCTAAGCCTACATCTTCACTTGTTACACTTCCCATAAGCCTGCTTACATTGAATTCATAATCTACAGATGAGTTTTTACCTGTTATCTTCGCATTCTTTGGTGTTAATTCTGCATCAACTTTTGTTATTATGTATTCTTTTGAAAATTTATTATTATTTTCAATTGTTTCTGGGCTTAAGTATGTTGTTTGATCACATTTTGAATTATCAAATCCAACTATTTCTCCTTCTTTTAATGTACTATGTACTTTACTCTCCGGTTCTGTTGTATATGTAGTTTTAGAATATGATAAGTAGTCTATTATTTTAGTTACTGTAGTAGTTGCTGGTGTTGCATCTCCTATATCACCATATTTGTAGTAATTTGATGTAGCATAATCTACTTCTGATTCATTTGTAGCTGTTAATTTATATGTTATAAGTAATTCTGCACCATATAGTTTTTCTGTACCTATTTCTATTCTTGCAAGTGTTTTATCTATTCCTATTAATTCTTCTGCTACATTTTTATTTAATGGATTTCCATTCATGATGGTTGTACCATTTTGTAATGTTAATTTAACATTTTTTATTTCTTTTGATAATTTAATATCTACATGTGGTCTTTCCATAATACCAAAATTCATTTCAGTACAATCTGTTTTTAAATTGCTTATTTCGTTGTTTTGTGTCTGGAATTCTAATTCTCCTCTGTATTCAAATTCAATTTTCATAACTGGAGATTTAGCATCTATAACTACTTTGTCTTGTCCTGTTGTATAGTTACTTTCCCAATCTGATGTTGTTCTAGCTTCTACCATATCATAATATGTATTACCATTTTTGTCTTTAACTATATTTCCGTCTTTATCGTAATATGTTCCCATCCAGTCTGTAGCAATAGATTTATTATTTCCAATATCTCCTAAGAACCACCATTTGTCGCTTTCTTCGCCTTTTGATTCACTTTGCATAGCACCTTTTGCTGAACCCGTTACAACTGTAGATTTATAATATAGGCTGTTTATCCTAGTGTCATCTTGTGTTTTTGTTTCAACCTTTCCGCCATTTGTCACAAGACTAGTTATATCATTTCCTTTTGCATCTTTAAATGCTACTGTTCCATCACCATAAGTGAATTTCAAGTAATATTCTCCTGGTACTACACCTTTGAATGTGTAATTTCCATTTGCATCAACATTCGTTACAGCAATAGTTTTTGCTCGACTCCATTTTCCAGTTTCATCTTGTATTTGATTGTTTTCATCATATAAATATGCTACTGTTCCTTCTTTTTCGTCTTCCCTACCATTGTCTTTAGCGTTTATCAAGCTTACAACAACATCTTTTAAGTTCTTTTCGCCAGTATCATATTGACCATTTCCTACCCTTTCTTCTTTGTGTGATGTTCCGTTTAGATTTTCAACTTTACTGTCTTCAAATACTTTTCCTGATATTGCTCTTGTATCCATTAATTGCCATTTGATAAATAATGCTCCACTTGATTGCTTCTTTCTCTTAGTTTCATGTGTATATGTGTCTTTATTTTTCCAGTTTTTGTCTTTTCTAGTATATACGTGGTATGCATTAGTTGTTGCAATTGTAGGTGCTGTTTCATTTTGATCTGTGTCTTGTCCATTTTCTACTAAACTTGTTAATACTTCATCTTTTACCCTAAACTCAATATATGTTGATTCAATTTCTAATGGTTTAATTCCACCTTGTCCAGATTGACGGTCATATTTCTTATTAGAGCCTGCTATTGCAAATGATGCTGTACCATCTCCATTATCACTCCATCTTGCAAAATCTGAAGTTATAACTTGAGTATTTGCATCTCCCTCTGTACGTTCGTTTTTGTCATGTTCGGTTTCTAGTGTATATCTACTTGTATCATATGTATTTGTTAAACCATTATCTTTTTCATCTAAATATAAGCCTTGTTCTGTATATTTGTCTATATAGTTTTCGGTTGTGTTATTTTTAACTTCAATTTTATATACTACATAAATCTTATATTTATTTATTTCATTATCCTTATCACTTCCCATTAATCCATTTGCTAAATTATATTTTATATCTGATGGATATATGGCTTTAGTAAATGTTCTTGATGAGTTTTGGAATTTGATACTTGATTGAACCCTATTGTCAACTGTTACTGCATCATCACCATATTTATAAGTATATGTGTATCCACCTTTTACAATTCTTACATAGGCTATTGATTCTTCAACACTATATGGCGTTTCTGGTTTTTGAATTAGTCCAAGATTTATATTTTCTATAACAAATCTGTCATTATCGTAATATGATGTTATTAATTTATGCTCTAGATCTGTACCCGCATTTCTTGATTCAACTTCATCATTTTGTTTTAATACTTCACTAAATCCTGGCGTTTTTTCTTCTGTATATGTTACTGCTCTTCCTGGATATGGTTCTTTTGTTCCTGTTAGGTTAGCATCATATAACTCTTCATTTTTTATTTCTGTTGCTTGTGCCTTAGAGTTCTTTTCAAGTTTTTCTATGCCTCCTGTAAACGGATTTACAACTACATATCCATATTGTCCATTTTCATTTGGAGCTCCATTATCATAGATGTATTCTACGTATGAATGTACTAAATCCCAGTATATCATGTCACTTCCATCTGAGTATGTGGTAAATTCCCAGTAACCGTCTTTATTAGTTCTTGTCATTGCTCTTACTTTTCCTGTATCTTTATCTACTAGGTTGACTTGTATTCCTTCTTTTGGTGTATCAGCTTTGTCTGGATAATTTTTGCTGTCATCATTATATAAATGATTATATGTATCTGATACCTTATTTGGAGGCAATTTATCTTCCCAAACTGTTCCACTTAATTTGTCTACAACTTTCTTGTCTTTTATTTGATAATTTATAACATTATCATCTGTCGAAATTGTTATAGTTCCCTTATATACCATTCCTGTTGTTTTGTCATATCCATCTTGTTTTGTTATATCATATCCTCTTGGAGTCTTTGTTTCATATATTTCATACGTACCATTTATAATCTTTTTAATGTTAATTACTCCATTTTTATCAGTTGTAAAGCTAGTTGCTTCTTTATCTGTATTCACTAAATACTCATCACTTTTTGATTTATAATAACTATATGTATTTCCTTCATCAATTTTTTCATAAGAACTATCATTTCCTACCCATAAATTAGATTTTCCAACATACTGTGAAGATATTAATTTTAACTTAAATTCAGCACCTTCCAAATTTAGATCATTATAATTATCATCTACCTTAGTTATCTTTAAATCTCCAGATGACCTTAAGTTTCTAACATTTGCTGTATTATTGCCAACCTCAATACTTACTGTTGTATCTCCTTCTATTTGTATAGTATCTGTATAATATTGGTCTTGCTCTTCATTTTCAACCTCGATTAGTGTATATGGTCCAAGGTCTGTATATAATCCCGAAACCGTTACTTCTCCATTTTCGTCTGTTGTAAATACTGTTGCATCTTCTCTATTTGATGTAAAGTCAACTATTTCCTCACCTTTATCATTTGTTGTAATATATACATATTCTCCTTCTTTCCATCCACCTTTATCTATTGCACTAGATTGTAGAATAAATTGAACTTTTTGTAAATTTTCTTCTATATTTGGTGAACTTAGGTTATTATTTCTATAAAATCCTTTTTTCTTAATTGTTAGATTTCCTTTTGGTCTAAGTACTTGAACATATTCTAGGTTTAAGCCTACAGAGCTCATATCTCTAGCTATTTCGCAAGTTCCTAACAATGTTTTAGATCCATCAAAAGTTCCTTGTCCTTCTAGAGCATATTCGATACTCTTTGTTTTTATTTCATAGATTGAATATGTTCCAACAGGTAATCCTGTTATAGAAATTTTTCCTTCTTCTGTAGTTGTATATATACTATCTGTTGTTCCTCCAAATATACTTCCAATATTACTCCACGTAACATCTTCATAACTTTCTTCTCCTGTTAGCCAACCTTCATAATGTTGTATAGTTCCATCTATTGTTTCTGTTACATTACCATATATGGCAATTTGAACATCCTCAACAGGCTCACCTTTTTCATCCTTTTTAGTTATTTCAATGTCTCCTCTTGTTCTGTCATTATGTACCAATGCACTTGAACTTAGTCCAAGTTTTACTGTCTCACTATCATTTTCTGCTAATGATGCTGTTGTTGCAAATCTTATGTTTGAAACATCATGATATGTTCCTGTTGCAGTATATCCATCTTGAAGCTCTAAATCATAATACTGATCACATTCTGTTTCATATATTTCATATGATCCAGGATACAATCCAGAAATTGTATAAGTTCCACCTTCTGTCTGATATGAGCCTAGCCAATCATGTGTTTCTTTGTGAACACAGTTTTTATATGTTGTTTTATAATTATAAGTAATTAAATAATATTCTGTAACCCAATATCTGGTTGTTACTGTCTCTGGTGTTTTTCCATCATCCTTGTAAACTGTATTTCCATTAGAGTCTGTGTTGTTACTTGTGCTATATTCCCAATGTCCAACTTTCTCTGATTTTACATTATAATATGATGTATATGTATATGAACCTAATTTTTTTCCTGCACTTATTTGATTCATATCCTCTATTTCACTACTAGATACTTCACTCCATTTTTTACCGTTTAATTCATCTTCTGGCCATTCATTCTTCATAGAGCCACTTCCTTTTGTGACTCTCTTTATCCATTGTGGTTTTGAGTCTTCCCAAACCCTAAAGGACATTTCTCCTCCGCTCTTTATTAATTACTAAATCTCCAACATCTGGTGTATGCTCTTCTTGGGTTTTCTTTGGTCCCTTGTTCGTTATTTTTAATGTATATATAGAATCTTTTTTATTTACTGTAACAGATTGTGGTGAATATGTTACTGTATAATTTTTTGGAACATTTTCTGTAATTGTGTATTTCATTAAATTTCCATCTTCATCATATCTCTTTAATCCAGAAAAAGTATATGTATTTGATGTTTTTATTGTTTTAGTTATTGATGTAGCTCCTGCATCGTTCATTGCATGACCATCTGCAGTTAAAGTAACTTTTATAGATTTTGGTCTTGCTTTAGAATTTCCATCATCCCATATTTTATTTACTTTTATATCTATACTATCATCTAAGGTTGCTTCAAAGGTAATTTTCCCAGATTTTACAGTTGCATCAGTTTGTGTATACCATACACTTCCTTGAACAGAATTATATTGATTACATATAAATACTCTTCCTTTTTTATATTTAAGTTCTTCCTGTTGAAATGTAATCTTAACTCTATTACTATTTCCAACATACTCTCTTAATTTACTCTTTTTTACATAAACATAGAATTTTTTATTATTTAATGCATAGGCTCCGCCACCATTCTTTTTTAATTCATTAAAATGGTTATTTATGTTCTTTTCACCCGCAATTCTATATCTTGTAGAACCTGTTCCTACAACAGATGTACCATTTATTTTAATGTCTGTTATTTTAGCACCACCAAATTTCATTTTATATGGTCCCATAACAACATATTCTGTACCATCAACAGTTGCATATTGGGCTTTTGGAACATTTGTACTAACTTTTGTTATTTTTTTATAATTTATATATTTTTGTCTAACAGATTGATATGCTGTTTCCCACCAAGCTGATGAACCTCCATAGGCACTACCATCATAGTTATTACTCTTAAGAGTTGTTGAATATGAAAGCTGCTGTTTGCTTAGATTAAAACATTTCATTAATGCACTTCTTACACCTTGAATATTATTTCCAATTGACATTGAAGCAGCAAAATTTCTAATATTTTTAGATGTTACTTTTGTAAATTGCTGTCCTCCAAATCCTTCATTATATATAGCTATACTGTTAGCTGCTATTGTTCCAAGGTCACTATCATAATATGTTTCATATACTGCTCTTATTGTACTTGAATAACCAATATCAGCGTTTGCTTGACAACAAGAATTCCAAGCATCATCCCATCCTCCATAGGTGCTTCCGCTAGTATTTATTGTTTTGCCTAAAAACCAATTTATATCTTTGCAATTCCAATTGCTATAAAATCCAATGGTTCCATATCCATCATAACCACTTGCACCAAAACTATATTGACAACCTAATTGTATAAATATCAATGTAAAAATTATTCCTATTATTAGCTTTTTAATACGTTTCATTTTTCCTCCTTTCCTTTAAAATTTTCTATTTTATTAGTATTTTTTTCACAAATACATACGCAAACAGTCCCATAACTATAAATGTTACTAATACTATAACTATATAATTTATTAATGCTCCTGTGCTTACACTTATAATTACATTTGCTGAGCCAATACTATCATTTTTGTTTTCAGTTCCCTGTGAATTAGAACTTTTTTCTATTTTTGCCTTATTATTTATCAAACCTGAATTCGATTCAGTCATTGTTTTAGTTAATGTTAAAGTTAATTCTCTAGATTCTCCTGGTTTTATAGGTGTATTTGCTAAACTAGAATTGTATAAATTTGCTCCTGATTTATACCAGTCTGAATTCATACTTGACTTAAATGTTAGTGATGAAGGTAAAATATCTTCTATATTTTTTGCATATCCTTCTACTTCTCCTACATTTGTAATTTTTATTTTATATTCTATTACTACCAAAGAATCTTTTAAATTTTTTGCTTTTATTTCTGCTTTAGCAAGTGTTGTTCCTTCTTTTTGTTCATAAGTTTTTGTTCCTGTTGAATTTTGAACAACTATTTTACTTACATATTTCTTTATGTCTAAACTAAATTTATTTTTGTTAATTAATCCAATATCTATATTGGTTAAATTGTTTTCTAAAGATAAAACATCTGTTGCTCCAACTGTTGCTCCGTTTCCATCTATTGTAAACTGTTTATCAATAGCATCTGAATTTTCACTTTCAGATATTCCATTTGCCTTATAAGTTGTTACTTTATATACCGTAGTATCATAATAAAATACTATTATATATTCTCCTTTTACTAAACTTAATTCATAATGCCCATTTTCATCTGTTTGCGTCGTTTCAACTGTACTATTGTTCTTTGTATTAATTGCGCTTACTTTCATTTGTGCTACTTTCTTTTCATCTAAAGATTTTTTTCCATCTTCATTTTCATCAATCCATGCTGTACCACTTATTTTGTATTTGTTTGGTGTAGCATTACCAGAACCGTCTTGATTACCTGAATTATTATTTGAATCGTTCGGATTATTTGGATTACTTGGGTTATTTGGATTATCCGGTTTATTTGGTGTATCTGGGTTATCTGGATTGCTTGGATTACTTGATCCATCATCATCATCATCTAGTTTACTAACATTAAATGATATACTCTTTGAATAAGAATTTTCTGTATTATTTTCATACGCTTTTATTGTATTTGTTATTTTCTCTGTATTTCTTCCATCTACCTTAGCTTCAACAACAATCGAAATCTTTTTACCTGATAGTAATTCTAAATCATTTAATTCAATAGATGAATCATTCATTTTTGATACTAAATCTTCACTTTCTTTTCCATAAATATATGCTTTTTGAATATCTAAAGATTCGTCTAAATCGTATGATAGACTTATGTTTGTATTATTACTATCATTATTTTCTATATTTGCAATAAATTCAATGACATCATCATTATTTAATTTTGTATTTTCATTTATAGCTACACCTTGTTTTAATGCCTTTATATCTACATCGATATTAGTGTGATTTTTATAGATATTTCTTTCGAATTTTGTTGAATAATTTTCTACCTTATCTGACATTACAGTTGCTGTTGCTGTTATCCAAGACATTACTTTATTTTCACTAACTTTTTCGGCAAATACAATCATATTAATTTTTTTACTACTATTTGCTTTTAAATTTAGTATTTTAAAACTTACTATTGCCTCCCCACTTTCATTTTTTTGTATTTCATCTAATACAAGATTACTATCATCATAAACTTCTTCATCTTTTTCATTAAATGATATAAATAAATTTGAAAGTTTAAAATTCTCAAGTTTTATGTTATCACTTAGTTCTTTACTTAGTTTTACTTGAATCTTTACATTATTTAAGTCCTCATTTTTCAAATTATTTACAACTAGACTAGCAATACAATTTCCTCCTTCTAGCCATTGATAACTTTCGTTGCTAGTATTTTTTAATATAATTTGTAAATTAGCTGATTTAATTGTATTTTTACCAGTTGTAACATTTTGATTAATACTTCCATCTTCTGATGCTAAATATATTGTTCCATACATATCGCTTCCATCTATTTTGCTATCATTCAACATATATGTAACTGCTTTATATGAAAATTCTACACTTTCCCCATTTTTTTAAAGTATTAATTTTTCCTAAATTTATTTCATTTTTATCTGTAATTTCATACCAATTACTTTTAACTTCTGTATATTGAGTTGAACTTGTATGTTTTTGTACAGTTTTTTCAACTATGTCCCATACATATCCATTTTTTTGTACTGCTTTTACATTAATATTTGAACAGTCTTTTCCACTATTATTAGTTAATTTTATTGTATATTTTACAGTTTCTCTTTCTTTTATATCTGCTTTATCTGCTAATGCATCTTCCCCAACTGTTGCTGTTATATCTACTTTAATGTTTTCATTTTCTACTGTTTTTTCTGTACTAGTTTCGGTACTACCTTGTTTTGTTGTTATTTCACTTGTTTGTTCAACACTATTTCCTTCTTCTGTCTTTAAAACAATTTTTGAACTATTTTTTTGTTCAACACTGTTTACACTATATGTCACATTAGTATCCAAATCACCTTGAACATTATATTTTAAATCTCCCGGTATATTTAATCCTGTTTCTATTGCTAATCTTTCTTGTGGTTCCATTTTATCTATAACAATTTTATATTTTACAGCACCATTATTATTTTCTGTCCAAGAACTATCATCTATTGCCACATTTTTATTATTTGTGTAATAAATTTTAGCATTTGAATTATTTGTATTTATAGAGTTTAGTTTTGCATTAAAGCCATTTTCGTTATCACTTGTTGGTATATCTCCTGTTAAAACTATATTTTGTATTTCTTGTTCATAGTTATTAATTAATGCTGTTTGTAGTTTTGCATCTTTGCTTGAAGATTTTACGTCTAAAGATCCATAAACTGTTTCTGTATCTATAGTTTCTACATTTTCATTTTTATTATTATATCCCAAGATATTATTATATAACATTAATCCATATTGTGATTCTAGCATTAGATCTGCACTTTCTGTTTTTTGTGCATTTTTATTTTCATTTGTATATACCATTTCTATTTTTGTATTTTGGCTTGGTGTTAATTTGCTTGTTTTTACCTCTAATTTTAAACGTATAGTTGTTCCTCCTGTTGAATCATAATTTAGTTGTTCTCCATTTAATTTTATATTTACTTCTGATTGTTTGTTTTCGTTTTCAGATGTAACTGCCTCTCCTGCTTCTAATCCATTTTTATATAATACCGCATATTGTGCTGATATTAGTTCTAATTGTTTTGGTAATCTTATTGTTACATTTGGGTTTTTATATAAGTCTTTGCTTTCATCATTTGCAAGTAGTACTGCATCTACTGTTATTGTTTGTTTGTCTGATAATGTGGAGATTTTATTTGTGTCTAATTTTATTTCTGCTTTTGATTCTGTTTCTTTTAAATTTATCACTGCTTCTGTATTTTTTTCGTTAGTAGAAACTTTTTCTTTTATTCCACTTATTTTTTCAATTTCTTCTCTTGAATATCCATTGCTTTTTATTGTTTTTGTGTTTTCAATGTTTAATATTCCTTTTTGTATAGGTACACTTGTTTCAATATTTATAGCTTTTTCTTCTGTAGGATAATTTATTACTATTTTTCCATTTTCATCAACTATAGAATCTTTATTTATATTTGCTAAAATTGTT
>OLPW01004381.1_pt1 | contig 10080 bp, 8 predicted proteins | sample 1672161 | NCBI WGS metagenome assembly OLPW01 (sample SAMEA3136654, study PRJEB25190) | human gut metagenome
CGTCAAGACCTGATATTTTGGGCATGTCAATGTCTAAAAACACAACATCAAAATAGTCTTTATTATTCTTCATCAGTCCAAGCATATCATTTCCGTCTGTATATAGATGGGTTTCAATTTCAACATTTAAATTTTTAGATGATCTATGTAATTCTTCTTCTATTGTTTCTAACGAATCCTGCTGGTCATCACATATTGCAATACTGAGCATCTTTGTCCCCCTTGTATGATTGGTTATTTCCACAGAATTATATCATATCTTATGTTAGAAAAAAAGACTATTGCAAGTCTCTGATACGCCCTGCAATAGCCTTTTACATCTTATATTATGTTCTTATTCACCATCGTAGACGATTACTGCTCCATCATACTTTTCATTGATGAATTTCTTAATTGAATCTGACTTTAATACATCTACTAAAGCTTTGATTTTTTCGCTGTTTTCGTTGCCTTCTTTTACTGCAATTACGTTAACGTATGTTTTTGCTGCTTCTGAATCTGACTTTTCATAAGCTAATGCGTCTTTCTTTACTGTGTAATTTGCTTCTAATGCATAGTTACCATTTAATACTACATAAGCTACTTCGTTTACTACTCTTGGTACCTGAGCTGCTTCAAGTTCTACGATTTCAATGTTGTTAGGATTTTCTTCAATGTCATTTACTGTTGCCTTGATTCCTGCACCATCTTTTAATTTGATGATTCCATTATCCTGTAATAATAAAAGCGCTCTTGCTTCATTAGTTGTGTCGTTTGGAACTGCAATCTTATCGCCCTTGGCAATGTCCTTTAAGTCTTTCTTTGTTCCAGGATAAATACCAAATGGTTCATAATGAATCTTTCCTGCAACTACAAGGTGTGTTCCTTTTTCTTCGTTAAACTGTTCAAGATAAGGTACATGCTGGAAGTAGTTTGCGTCAAACTCTCCACTTTCTACTACGTTGTTAGGCTGTACATAATCGTCGAATACTTTTACTTCTAATTCGTATCCTTTGTCTTTAAGTAATGTTTTTGCTTCTTCTAATATTTCTGCGTGTGGTGTTGCCGATGCTGCTACTGTAATCTTTTTGTCATCAGTTTTCTTATCTGAACTTTCACTCTTTGATGAACCACATCCTGTTAATGCTCCTACTACTAATACTCCTGCTAATGCTAATGCTAAAATTTTCTTCTTCATGTTTTCATTCTCCTTCTCTTTCATATTTTTCATTTTATAAGTAACAGTGTTACCTGTTATTTTCTTCTCTTATCAAGTTTTGATGCAATAATCATTCCTATAGACTGGAAAACCTGAACCAATACTACAAGAAGTATTACCGTTACTATCATAATTTGAGATTCATATCTGTAATAACCGTATCTTATGGCAATGTCTCCAAGACCACCGCCACCTACGGAACCTGCCATTGCTGAATAGCCAAGAATTGTTCCAATGGCTATTGTAGCTCCGGTTATAAGTGATGTTCTTGATTCAAGTAATAGTACTTTTACTATTATTCTTAAATCACTTGCTCCCATTGATCTTGCTGCTTCTACAACTCCTGCGTCAACTTCTTTGATTGATGACTCAACCATTCGACCGATAAATGGAATTGCCGCAACAACCAATGGAACTACTGTTGCTGATGAACCATAACTCTGACCTACAATTAATCTTGTTAAAGGTATTATAAGAATAAGTAGAATCAGGAAAGGTATGCTTCGTATGATATTTGAAATTACATCCAGTACTTTGTAAACTGCCTTGTTAGGTCGAAGTCCGTCTTTGTCAAATACTGCTAACATTACTCCTAACGGAAGTCCAAACACATATCCTACTACTGTGGATAATATTGTCATGTATAGTGTCTGACCTATTCCCGTAATAATCATATCTGTAGTTGCACTAGTCCACATAATTATCCACCTCCTCGATTTCTAATCCTTTTTCTATAAGATATTGTTTCATCTCTTCTATTTTCTGATTGTCTTCGCGAAAGCCCAGTATCATTTCACCTTTTGCCACGCCTCCAACGTTTTTAGTATTTGCTTTCAATATATTTACCGGCTCATTAAACTTCAAAATCATATTTGCTATAACCGGTTCAAAAGCTGAACTTTCTGAAAAAACAATTCTGAGATTTTTCTTATTATTTATTTCCTTTGTTACTTTGCGGATACCATCTACGTCGCTGCCTGTATCTTTGTTAATCAACTCTCTTGCAACTTCAGATTTAGGATGTTCAAAAATCTCAGTTACTAATCCCTTCTCTGCCACCTGACCATCTTTCATAATGGCTACATGTGTACATATTTCTCTGACTACTGACATCTGATGTGTAATGATTACTATTGTTATTCCAAATCTCTTATTAATACTTTCAAGTAATTCAAGAATTGATGCTGTAGTCTGTGGATCCAAGGCACTTGTTGCCTCGTCACAAAGTAGAATCTTTGGATTTGAAGCTAATGCTCTTGCAATTGCCACTCTCTGTTTCTGTCCTCCTGACAACTGCGCCGGATAAGCTTTTGCCCTATCCTGTAATCCTACTATTTCAAGAAGCTCTAATGCCTTAGCTCTTGCTTCTTTCTTTTTCTTTCCCTGTATATATAATGGAAAACAAACATTGTCTATAACCGACTTCTGCATTAGAAGATTGAAATGCTGAAAAATCATTCCTATGTCTTCTCTCTGTTTTCTTAATTCTTTCTTTGACAGTGAACCAAGTGTTCTTCCTTTTATAAGAACCTGACCTTCTGTTGGTTCTTCAAGGAAGTTCATACATCGTACCAATGTACTTTTCCCTGCTCCGGACATACCAATTATTCCGTATATGTCACCCTGCTCAATTGAAAGACTTACATTTTTTAATGCTTCAACAGTTCCATCTTTTGTTTCATATTTTTTGCTTACGTTTTTAATTTCTATCTCTGACATGTCCTCACCTCTCTTCAACTGTTCTCTGTTGTGTAGCAAGTATACTATTGTTATTTATTGTTGTCTAATCAAAAAAATATACAGCTAGTCATAGTTTAATTCTATAGCAAGCTGTATGTTGTAATTTTTTTCTATATATTTTCAATATAAATACTTCTGTTTAGTAAAAATAACTAACAAATTTTCCATTATCTAAGAGCTTTGTCTTTGTACTTACTGATTTCTTCCAAATATTTCTTTCCCAAAGGACTTACCTGAACCCCCTTTCTCGCAATATAGCCTATTGTCATTATCTCATCTGACTTAAGCTTTATTGCGCAATAATCGGAACCGTTTAATTCTTCACACATTATTCCTGAACATAATGTGTATCCGTTAAGTCCTATCATAAGATTAAGAAATGTGGCTCTGTCATTGGCTTTTATAAGTCTCTTGTAATCGTAAGTGCTAAGTACTTCTTCTGCAAAATAAAAATAATTATTATGCCCCTGATCAAAAGACAAACACGGATATTCTTCCAGTTCTTCCAAAGTTATCTCTTCCTTAGATGCCAGTGGATGACCTTTCCAAAGATATACATAAATATGACATTTCAGCAATTCATGAAACTCCACTGCTGACTCGTGAAATAACTTAGTTAATACCTTCTTATTAAAATCATTCAGGTACAAAATTCCTATTTCACTTTTACAATTCTTCACGTCCTCAATTACATCGTAAGTCTTTGTTTCGTGAATTTCAAACTCATATTCATCCATACCGAACTGCTTGACCATTTCCACAAAAGCCTTTACCGCAAACGTGTAATGTTGCATGGAAACCCCAAACTTCTTCTTTGTGTTTTCTTTTAAAATATACTTGGACTCAATTAAGTTATACTGTTCAACTACCTGCCTTGCATACCCTATAAATTCCTCACCTTCCAAAGTTACTGAAATTCCTCTGTTGGTACGTTTAAAAAGTTCTACTCCAACCTCTTCTTCCAGCTCCTTTATTGCTGCTGAAAGGCTTGGCTGTGATATAAAAAGTTTTCTCGCCGCTTCATTCATTGAAGAAGCACCAGCAACTGTGATGGCATATCTTAATTGTGCAAGAGTCATAATAATCCTACTTTCTTAAGTGTATTCTTATTTTGATATATCAGTCTCTACTTAAGCATATCATTTTCTAACTTAAACTGTCATTTTCTACTTAAGGCTGTCAATTCCTGACTTAAGCTGATTTAATGCCTGCTCCAAAGTTTTTCTAGGACAGGCAATATTAATTCGCTGATATCCTTTACCATCTTCTCCAAAAATAGCTCCGCTGTCAAGCCATAAACCTGATTTGTTTATTATTAAATCTTCCAATTCTTCATTTTCAAGTCCTAATTCACCAAAATCAAGCCATATTAAATATGTTCCTTCCGGCTCAATCAGCTTAACACTTGGAATATTTTCTTCTAAATAATCCCTTACAAAATTAATGTTTTCAATTAAATATTCTTTCAAACTGTCAAGCCACTGTCTGCCGTTTCTGTAAGCACTTTCGCATGCCACAAGTCCTAAAGCATTAACCTGACTGTATCCTGCTGCACTTATTTGTTTTCTAAACTTCTTTCTAAGTTTATCATTTGGAATAATAATGTTCGAAACCTGAAGTCCTGCCAGGTTGAAAGTCTTGCTTGGTGCAGTACATGTAACTGTAATATTCTGAAATTCTTCCTTAATATTGGCAAAAGCCGTATGCTTGTTGCCCGGATAAACGAAGTCGCTGTGAATTTCATCACTTACAACTGTCACATTATTTTCCACGCAAATATCACCAAGTTTTTCCAGTTCCCATTTTTTCCAAACTCGTCCAACCGGATTGTGTGGGCTACACAAAATGAAAAGTTTTACGTTATTTTCCTTAACTTTCCTTTCAAAGTCCTCAAAATCTATTTCGTAATGACCGTTAACGTTTTTAAGGGAATTGTTTACAACTACTCTGTTGTTATCCTCTATTGTTTCTTTAAAAGGATAATATACAGGCTGCTGAATTATTACGCTGTCGCCCTCATTAGTAAAAGCTTTAACTGCCATTGCTATACCAAAAACTACGCCGGGTGTTTTTACTAACCAGTTAGGCTTTAATTTCCAGTCAAAATATTTTTCATACCATTCTGACAGTGCTTTAAAATATCCGCTTTTTGCCTCGCTGTATCCGAAAATTCCATTACTTACAGCTTTCTTTAAATCTTCAATCACTTCCGGAACTGTTGGAAAATCCATATCTGCAACCCATAATGGAAGTACATTCTCAGGCATTCCCCTTTCAATGGCAAAATCGTATTTTATGCAGTTTGTTCCTTTTCTGTCTGTAATCTTATCAAAATTAAATCCCATATGTTTCACCCGAACCTTTACTTATTTCTTCTTATTAAAAGTGCTTCCAAAAGCTAATGTTAATACGCCTAAACCTGCTAATGCAACAAGAATAATGATTCCCGGTATAAGTCCATTATTCTCTGTAGTAAATCCTACTGTTGCTGCCTTTAGGAATGTGTCTGCAATGTCCTTAGTTTCCTGTTCTGTTTCCTGAACTGTAGTTTCTTCCTCTGCCAGCTGTTCTTCAACCTGCTCAGGAACTGTTGTTTCTTCTGTTGCTGTAGTCTGTTCAACTGTTGTTTCAACCTGTTCTTTTGATTTCTTCTTAGATTTTTTCTTGTTCTTTGCAGTTGTAGTTTCTTCTGTTGCTGTAGTTGTTTCTTCTACTTTTGTAGTTGTTTCTTCTTTTGAGCTATCTTTTGAAGACTCTTTTTTTGTGCTTTTTGAAGAACTCTTTGAACTACTTTTTGTGCTTGTCTTTGAACTACTCTTTGTGCTTTTACTTTTTGAGCTACTCTTTGTTGTAGTCTTCTTTGTACTTGAAGAACCAGAACTACTTGAAGAGCTGGTTCCTGATGAACTCTTTGATGAGGAGCTACTGCTTAAACTGCTTGATGAATTTGACTTACTGCTGTCTGATTTATTGTTTTTAAATACGTAGCTATCAGATACTCCATCCCAGTCTGATGGAACTTCGTCACCCTTTGTTCCGTCAAATCCTCTCCATGGTACAGGCTTTCCTGTATGGTCGTCATATCCATCTAAATCACAGTCTTCCATTGGTGCTGCATATGCTCTTTCTACAAAAACAGGTGTTGAAAATGTTACTGCTGTTGCAACGGCTAATGTAAATGTTATTGGTAATAATTTTCTTAATATCTTTCTCATTTTGTACTCCTTTGGAAATTCCTACTTTGCTATTTAAATCTGATTTTCGTTAATCTGACTAATTACTGATTTTTGTTAATCTTTTTAATCTGATTAGTTGTTGATTTGTTTAATTCCTAATTATGCTGTTACTGCTTTGTTTTCTTCTTCGTCTTCTTTTTCAAATATTTCATCGTCAAGGCTGTCTTCCTGTCTTGCAACGATTGTAGCTGAAACCATTGCCCCTGTTATATTTGTTGCTGTTCTACCTGTGTCAGCCAAAGCTGAAATAGGAATTGTTAAAACAATAAGTTCAAGTGGAAGTCCCATTACTGTTAACACACTGGCTGTTGTTACAGTTGCTGTTCCCGGAACTCCTGCTGTTCCAAATGATACAAATAATGCTACAACTACTAATGTTATGTAATCTGTTAAGCTAAAGTTAATTCCAAGTCCGTAAATTCCGTATAGTGATACAAGAATTGGCCAAATACCTGCACATCCCGGCATTCCTATTGTTGTTCCAAGTGGTGTTGTCACATTTGCAACTTTTCCGCTCACACCTATTTTGTCTGTAAGAATTTCTGTTGCTACAGGTAATGTTCCTGCACTTGACTGTGTTGAAAATGCAACAATCTGTGCCGGAAGAATTTTTTTGAAGAACTTAATAGGGTTAACTTTTGCAAAAACTTTAAGTAATACTGCATTAATTAAATATGAATCTATAATGAATGCTATAAAGCATACAATTAACAACATTACAAGTGACCAAATCATTCCTGATGAATTGATTCCATTTCCAACACTTGTTGCTACTAATGTTAAAACTGCATATGGTGTAAGTTCAATAACCCAATCAAGGATTTTAAAGATGATTTCCTTAAGTGCTTCCACTAAGTTTTTAAATGGTTTTACTTTTTCTTCGTTGTCATGTGCCACAAATACATACGCCACAGCTACAAGAATTGCAGTAAAAATCATTGGTATTGTGTTTTCTTCTGCTATATCTGATATTACGTTTCTTGGGAAGAAATTTATGAAAATTTCTGAAAATGATGTAACCTTGCTCTGGAATGTTGTTGTATCAAGTCCGTCAATTGAAAGGTATGCATTTCTGCCTACTCCAAAAACAAGTCCTAAGCCAAGTGCTAACATAATGGCAAAGAATGTTGTTGTAATAAGCCATCCAATTGAACGGAAGCCTATTCCTTTAAGTTGTTTCGTGTTTTCAAGTGAAGTAATACTGCTGATAATTGCCACAATAATTAATGGGCTTACTAATGCACTTAAAACACTTACATACGCTTTTCCAATAGGTGTTATCCATGATGTATGTCCATGGAATATAAATCCAATTGCCACACCTGCTGCAAGTGCTACTATAACCAATAATGTAAAATCTAATTTTTTACTTAGCTTAAATATTACAAAAAATAAAACTAAAACAACTACCAATGCTGCTATTGCTGTAAAATCCAAATTCATCTTTTTTCTCCTTGTATTGTACAGGTGCCACTTACCCCTGACACCTTCTTCTCTTTCTTTTTGTATACGTTTTTTCCTTTTCGTGCTTATTTTTCATTCTCTACTCTATTAATTTCTATTTTTTTACTCTTACTTTCTTAACTGCACTCCATGAAGAATATGTTTTCTTACCATTCTTTGTTATGTACGCTCTTACTTTGAAGAAGTAAGTTTTCTTTGCTTTTAATTTCTTGTTTGTAAATGAAGTTGCCTTAGCCTTAAGTGTTTTTACCTTCTTGTACTTACCTTTCTTTTTGTTTGCTCTGTAAACTTCATAGCCTGTAGCTCCTGCAACTTTTTTCCAAGTAATCTTTGCTGATTTTTTTAAAGCTTTAGCTGTTACCTTAGCTGGAACTTTTACTGTTACTGCGGGTACCTTCTGTTCCTGACTTGGCTTATTAGTTGTTGTTGGCTGTTTTATATTAGTTGTTTCTTTAATGTCAAAGAATGTATTTAATGCCTGAACTGCTTCGCTTGCAAAATCAACATATGACAAACCATCCTTCGGTTTAGCATTGCCTGTTCTATCAGTTGCTTCTTTTGCCTCCTTTGTTCCTAAAACCCAAGTAAGCTCTAACATATATTCTGTGTATGTGCCATCGTTTGCTTTGTTCTTATGTAACCAATTCTTTGTTACCGGATTTGCTGCATTCCTGTTATACCGGATTAAGAAAGGCATCTGTAATCTGATGGCACTCTTGTTACTTCCATCTTCCCAAGGTTTTGCGCTTGTTGCTTCTGCTGTAACATCACCGTTAGGATAATATGAAATACTGTTGTTCTTATTTGAATTATTCTCTGTTGTAAAGTTTCCTAAGTATTTAACCAACTCACCATATACATAACTAATGTTGTTATTTCCTGTTGCTGGATTTACACTACTTCTTGAGTTAAACAGGCTACTTCCTGCTGTTACTATATTAATGTCATTTCCTGTTCCGAAAGTTAACTGATTTCCAATTGTTGTATCATAAACATAAACCTTCTTGCCTGCCTGTTTAGCTTTCTGTGCAATGCTTCCGATAATTGCCTGTGTATTATGGCACCATGAAGCACCAAAGAAAATAACATAATCACCATTTGAATTTAATAAATCAATTAATTCATTGAAGTTAACCTGATGAAGTGGGAAGTTGTCCTTATCTTTTTCTGTAAAGATTTCTACTGCCTTACCGGTTCTGTTTGCATTTGCAACTCCTTTATTGTAGTTAATATACGTAGCCGATCCATTATAAACTCTACTAAAGAATTCGTAATCTGTTCTTACGCTTGCCTTAGCAACCTGTCCGTTTTCCTGACCTTTTCTAAATACTTTTTCGATGTCCTGTGTTGCCTGTGCCTCATTGTAATCATTTGCATCTTCTAATTCATAGTATGCATTGATTTTGTTTCCTGCATCTGTATTTTCATAATTGAAAAGTAATGTGTCGTCTCCGTTATATTCATTGATTACATTTTCATTTGGAAGTAACTCTGTAATTCTCTTCCATAATTCATTAATTGAAGTTCCTCTTGAACCTTTAAATTCTGTATCTTCGTCAGTAATGTCTAACTGATATCCGTCAACGTAAGGATCAAAATGATAAATCTTTGTTATTCCGTCTTTCTTTGCAATTTCATTGATTTTTGCAATTGTAGCCTTACTTGTTTTATGCTCAGGTCCTGCAAAAACAATGTAGTAATTTCCCTTGCTACTTAAGATGTCTAAAAGTCTTTCCTGTGTAACACTCTCAAAAACATGTCCTCTTTCAACTCCTTCATATGAATCTGCTATGTAATCTCCTGTTGTTGCCTGTGCTGTTTTATACCAAGGATAAGTTGTCTGTGAATCCTCTGCATAAGTTGCAACCTGATTTGAATTAGTCTGTGCCTTTACTGTAGTTCCTGTAAATAAAGAACCTATTGTTAATGTAGCTGTTAATGCCACAGCTGTTAATTTCTTTAGTCTCATATTCTTTCTCCTTTAATAGTTGGCATGTTGTAATCTATGTATTTTTGTAACTATTCAATTTGTAATCTTTTTATGTGTGTTTATAGTTTTTGTTGTTATACATATCTGTAATCTAATCTTTTTAGCAACAACATCGTATGCTATTAAAGTATTTGTTTTGAAGTCTGTTTTTAAAATTTGTAGTAACCATTTTCTCTCCCAGCTTTCAGTTTTAAAATTGTTAGGTTTGTTTATAATATTTCTTTTCGTTTTCCTATGTATTTAGTAGGATATAAGTCATAAAAAATGGGAAGCAGTTGTTTTTTGCTTCCCAAGACATTACTCATATTTATTTGTTTAGGTCTTACTGATTTGACGCGCACAAACAAGGTATGATGTAATATCTTCCACAGCAACACATCATACAACACATATGAATATTTCTAACAAATGTTCTTATTGTACTCATCATTTTTCCTCCTAAACTTAATTCG
>OLPW01004384.1_pt1 | contig 10073 bp, 8 predicted proteins | sample 1672161 | NCBI WGS metagenome assembly OLPW01 (sample SAMEA3136654, study PRJEB25190) | human gut metagenome
CATACTTTACAAGAGTGTGGGTGGTAAGGATGCTGAAATAAACAACCCACGGACTCAGAAAGTATGTTTTTGTAAAGATACGAAAGATAAGCGTGAGAACAACGCAGACCGCAGCACCGACACGACCGGCAATATTTCCTGCCTGCGCGGTTACTTCCATCTCCGCCAAATCCCTGTTTTTGTTCTCTCTGCGGCTGCTTTCTAAAATCTTCTCTTTATTCATTGAACAGAATCGCTCCTTTCCAAGTTTTCTTGTCATTATCATATCAATGCCAAGTAAACTTGTCAAGCATAATTATCTTACCGTCCAGTGCCTTTTCTATGAACGCCGCTCTTTTTCGCCGCCACGCTTGCCGCCCTGCGGCATTCCTCGCTGTATGGGGCGGTCAGCCGGAAAGAGAAGTGTCCCTTTTCAATCTCAAACTCCATGCAGCCCGTGTCCGGGTCTGCGTCGGTCTGGCGGCACTGGTCGGGGTGGGCTGCGGCATAGGCGGTCAGCCTGTTCTTGAGGTCGGTGTTGTGTGTGCGAATATAGATCAGCGGCTCTTTCTCGTCAAACCAAATATCGGTGGTCTTTTCCTGCTTCGTAAGCCCTGTTCTCATAAACTCTCCTTTCTGCGCCCCTGTTACGCAATAGGGGTGTTTTTGGGGGATTTTCTCCGGCTCTTGACTTGGGAAAAACGGCGATTTTCAAACAGGAGCGCGCCGGACGATGTCTGCCCTGTCCGACGCGCTCCCATTTGATAAAATCAGTTTTTCTCAGCTCAACACGGCATCAGCGAATATTGTCCCGCATCACCGTTTTTTCTCTGTGCGGATGGAAGAAACGCCACAGATTGTTGCGCTGAATCACATCCTCATAGCTACGGACTTTTCCGCGAAGCTCTGCGTTTTCAATCTCCAATTCTGCCGCACGGAGCTTGCTGTGGACAGACTTATAATCAGAAATTTCCTGTTTCAAACTGTCAATCTCAGCCTTGAGCTTTGCAATTAGTTTGTTTGCCGCATCCAACGCCTTTTGCAGTTTGGATTCCTTTTTCTCTGCTGTAACGTACTTCTTTGCCAGAGTGGAAAGTCGGTCAAAGTCCTCACGCTCCACGGCAATCTTGGTAGAGAAGGGAATGGGCTTCGCCTCAATCTTTTCGATAGCCGCCACATCGACCTGCTGATTCTGAATTTTCTCAATCTGTCTGCCGAGCGTCGCCGCCTGCTGTTCCTGCTGGCGGTTCTGCTCCGTGAGTTCTGCCAGCCGCGCCTGCTCCTGCTGCACCTTGAACTGCGTCACCGTCAGGTGTTCCTCGGAGCTGCCGTGCTCGCCTCGCTCTACATCATCGTACCCGGCGTCGCGCATATACTGGAAGAAATCATCCTGCAAAACGCTGTAGGATTTCTTGAGAACGGGCTTTCCTTTGGCACTCAGAATCGGCTCACCATTCTTGTCCAGCGCGGGCTTGGAATCCCACTTTTTGCTCATGCTGACCTGCTGAATCGTTTCCTTGACCGTCCCCACCAGCGATTAATGTTCCATTTCCTTTGACGGAAAGAGCATGGCAGAGTTCAACGCAGATATGTGTCTCTTTCTTGAGCAATGGGAGGATGAGCGCAGCGAGCTTCGCGCCTATAACTCCACGCAGGCGGCATATAAGCGCTGGAAGGAGCAGACACTGGCCTACTACGCCGCAAATGCAGTGAAGTGCTCTGAGCCGGAAGAACTTGACCGCGACGATCGGATTGCAAAACGGACGGCATTTTTGGAAAAGGAATACGGTAAAAGCGAGAGTAATGAGTAAATAACCCCATCAAAGCCTGATTCTTGAGGGAAGGAGGTAAAAATGTCAGTAACAAAAGACGGCGACACCGGTCGCTGGATGTCCCAGATCCGCGTGACGGACTGGACGGGCAAGACCATCCACAAGAAGAAGCGTGGCTTTGCCACCAAGAAGGAAGCCCTTCAATGGGAACGTGACTTCATCAGCCAATCCACGGGCAGCCTCGGCATGACCTTCGGCGACTTCATCGCCCTGTATGTCAAGGATATGGAGCACCGCCTCAAGCCCTCAACCGTTGCCAGTAAGAAATGGCTGATTGACCTGAAGGTAACGCCTTTCTTCAAGAAAATCCCGCTGAACGAGATCAAGCCCACTCACGTGCGCCAATGGCAGAACTCCCTGACCAGCTACCGGGATGAAAACGGCAAGCCTTACGCCCAGACCTATCTCAAGTGCATCAACAACCAGCTCACGGCGATTTTCAACTACGCAGTCAAATACTATGGCTTGAAAGAAAACCCCTGCCACAAGGCGGGGAGCATGGGCAAGAAGAAAGCCGACGAGAGGCTGTTCTGGACAAAGGACGAGTTCCAGACCTTTATCGAGGGCATGAAAGACCGCCCCGCCAGCTACACGGTATTCATGACCATGTACTACACGGGAATTCGGGAGGGAGAGCTGCTGGCACTCACACCGTCGGACATCGACTTCGAGAAGAAGACCCTGACGGTGAACAAGAGCTATCAGCGCCTCGGCAAAGAGGACATTATCACCACTCCGAAAACGCCGAAAAGCATCCGCACTATCCCCATTCCCGACGGTCTTTGCAACTGTTTGCAGGAGTATATGTCCCATTGCTACGGACTGCAAAATGATGATCGGCTGTTTCCCTACACCAAGAGCTTTCTGTATCACGAAATGGAGTATGGCTGCAAGGCATCGGGCGTGAAGCGGATACGGGTGCATGACATTCGACACAGCCACGCCAGCCTGCTGGTGGAGATGAGCTTCTCTCCGCTGCTGATCGCGGAGCGGCTCGGACATGAAAAGGTACAGACAACGATGGACACGTACAGTCACCTGTACCCCAACAAGCAGGTGGAGGTAGCCAGACAGCTTGACGGCATTATGCCGTGAGCCTCTGGCTACAAAAATCGCTGCAAATGTAGCCAATTTGTAGCCACAAAAAAGAAAAATCCCGAAAAACGCTGAAATATCAACGCTTTTCAGGATTCAGAAAACACTAAATATTTATTCCCACTCGATTGTTGCGGGGGGTTTGGAGGTTATGTCGTAGACGATGCGGTTTATGCCCTTGACCTCGTTGACGATGCGCACGGAGACCTTATCGAGCACGTCGTAGGGAATGCGTGCCCAGTCGGCAGTCATGAAGTCCGTCGTTGTGACCGAGCGCAGTGCAAGAGTATAGTCATAGGTCCTGCCGTCACCCATTACGCCGACGGAGCGCATATTCGTGAGCACCGCAAAATACTGATTCATCGTGCCCTCGAGGTGCGCCTTTGCGATCTCGTCGCGGAAAATGAAGTCTGCCTCGCGCAGGATATCGAGCTTTTCCTTCGTGATATCGCCGATGACACGGATGGCAAGGCCGGGGCCGGGAAACGGCTGACGCATTACCAGATACTCGGGCAGGCCAAGCTCGCGGCCGAGCGCGCGGACCTCATCCTTGAACAGCAGGCGCAGCGGTTCGATGATCTCCTTGAAGTCAACGAAATCGGGCAGGCCTCCGACATTGTGGTGGCTCTTGATAACGGCTGCAACATTTGTGCCGGACTCGATAACGTCGGGGTAGATAGTGCCCTGAGCGAGATAGTCAACCGAGCCTATTTTTTTACCCTCGTCCTCAAATACGCGTATAAACTCCTCGCCGATGATTTTGCGCTTTGCCTCGGGTTCGGAAACGCCGGCGAGCTTTGACAGGAAGCGATCCTGTGCGTTAACACGGATGAAGTTTATATCCCAGTTTTTGAACGCCGCTTCGACCTCGTCGCCCTCATCCTTGCGCATGAGGCCGTGATCGACGAAAATGCAGGTGAGCTGATTGCCGACAGCCTCGGCGAGCAGCGCCGCCGCAACGGAGGAATCGACGCCGCCGGAGAGCGCCAGCAGCACCTTACCGTCGCCGACCTTGGCGCGGATAGATTCAATGGATGCGCGCATATAGTCGCCCATCGTCCAATCGCCCTTTGCGCCGCAGACCTCATACAGGAAGTTGTGCAGCATTTTCTGGCCGTATTCGGTGTGGTTTACTTCAGGGTGGAACTGCACGCCGTAAAAGCCGCGAGCTTCGTCGCATATGCCGACGGTCGGGCAGGCTGCGCTGTGCGCAACAAGGCGGAAGCTTTCGGGGACCTTGGCCATGTAGTCGCCGTGGCTCATCCACGTTACGCTCTCTTCCGGCAGGCCCTTGAACAGGCGGCAGTCGGTGTCGAAAAAGGTGGGGGTCTTGCCGTATTCGCGAGCCGTATCCGACTGCGCGGCGGTGACCTCGCCGCCGAGGTAGTGCGCCATGAGCTGGCAGCCGTAGCATATGCCGAGCACGGGAATGCCAAGCTCGAATATCTTTGCATCTACCTGAGGCGAGCCGGCAGCGTAAACGCTCTGCGGACCGCCGGTGAAGATAATGCCGATGGGGTCGTATGCTTTTATTTCGTCTATCGTCATGCTGTGGGGCTTTACCTCGCAGTAGACATTGCATTCACGGACTCTGCGTGCGATAAGCTGGTTATACTGGCCGCCGAAGTCCAGAACAAGTACGCGCTGATTCTGCATTCCTTGCCCTCCCGTTAAAACATCTCGATGCAGCCCTCGCGCTCTGCGCTGACTGAAACGTATTTGATCGGGCAGCCGACTGCCTTTTCGATGAACTTGACATAGTCAAGCGCCGCCTTAGGCAGATCCTCGGGCTTGCGGCAGCCGGAGATATCGCACTTGAAGCCCTCGACATATTCATATATGGGCTTTGCGCGCTCAAGCTCCTCGATGTTTCCGGGGAAGTTTTCGATTCTCTTGCCGTCAAGCTCGTAAGCTACGCAGACGGGGATCTTGTCCATATAGCTCATAACGTCGAGCTTTGTCAGGGCAATGCAGGTGCAGCCCTGCATCATTGCGCCGTAGCGCGATGCGACGACATCGAAGCCGCCGACTCTGCGCGGACGACCGGTTGCAGCGCCGTACTCGCCGCCTGCCTCGCGCAGTGCGTGAGCCTCGTCGCCGAACAGCTCGCAGGTGAAGGGGCCTTCGCCGACGCAGCTGGAGTAGGCCTTCATGATGCCGATGCTTTCATCGAGCTTGAGCTGAGGAACGCCGGAGCCGATGGGCGCGTAGGCAGCGAGCGTGGTGGACGCGGAGGTGTAGGGGTAGATACCGAAGTCGATATCGCGCAGTGCGCCGAGCTGAGCCTCGAACATGACGGACTTGCCGGCCTTCACCGCATCGGTGAGGTACACGGTCGTGTCGCACACATAGTCGGCAAAGGGCTTGCCGTACTTTTCGAGCCATGCCATGATCTCGTCAACGTCTATCGGCTCGTGGCCGTAGCCGCCGGCGACGGTGAGGTTTTTCCACTCGATGATATCGGCAATGCGGCCGCGCAGGTGATCGAGGTTTTTAAGGTCGCCCATGCGCAGCGCCTTTTTCATGAACTTATCGGAATAGACCGGAGAAATGCCGCGGCGAGTCGAGCCGAACTTCTTGTCGCCGAGTCTGTCCTCTTCCAGTCCGTCAAGGAGCTTGTGATAGGGCATGCAGATGGTCGCGCGGTCACTGATCTTGAGGTTTTCCGGGCTTATTGCTATGCCGCCGGCGCGCAGACGCGCGGTCTCATTAAACAGGTGCTCAAGGTCGATGACTATGCCGGCGCCGAGGACGTTGACGGTGTCGTCGCGGAGAATGCCGGACGGCAGCAGATTCAGGATGAACTTACCCTTGTCGTTTACCACGGTGTGGCCTGCGTTGTTGCCGCCCTGATAGCGGACAACGATGTCGTAATTTTCCGAGAGCAGATCGACCATGCGGCCCTTGCCCTCATCGCCCCAGTTTGTTCCCACGATTGCAGTTAACATTGTTACGCTCCTTTACACATTTACACTTGCCTCGACGCCGAGATACTCTTTGTTTGCGTCGATGACAGGATCAAGATACTCGTTTATAAACTTTTCGGTCTGATGCTCGGCCATGCCGGTGAAGCCGCGCGGATCGCATAGCTCACGCAGCTCATCCTCACTGAGCTTGAACGCAGGGTCTGCCATTATGCGCTCGAGCAGGTCGTTTTTCTCGCCATAGAGCTTGACCTGCTGCGCCGCGGCAACGGAGTGGACGCGGATGCGCTCGTGCAGCTCCTGCCTGTCGCCGCCCTTATTTTTAACGCAGTACATGAGGATATTTTCGCTTGCCATGAACGGCAGCTCCTCATCCAGATGCTTTTTGCACACGGCAGGATATATCTTCATGCCGGATACAACGTTTATATAAAGGTTGAGGATACCGTCAACGGCGAGGAAGGCCTCGGGGATGCTCAGTCTTCTGTTTGCCGAGTCATCCAGCGTGCGCTCGAGCCACTGGCTCGACGCGGTGAAGGCCGCGTTTTGCAGATCGCTTATAACAAAGCGCGAAAGCGACGCTATGCGCTCGCTACGCATGGGATTGCGCTTATAGGCCATTGCCGACGAGCCTATCTGCTTTGACTCAAACGGCTCATCGACCTCTTTAAGGTGCGACAGAAGCCTTACATCGCTCGAGAATTTCGACGCGCTCTGCGCAATGCCGGAGAGCACCTGCAAAACGTAAAAATCGACCTTGCGCGAATACGTCTGCCCGCTCACGGGGGCGCAGCGGCTAAAGCCCATCTTTTCGGCTATGAGCTTTTCAAGCTCCGTAACCTTTTTCTCGTCGCCGTCGAAAAGCTCAAGGAAGCTTGCGCCGGTGCCGGTGGTTCCCTTGCAGCCCAAAAGCTCGAGCCTGCCGAGCTGAAAATCAAGCTGCTCAAGGTCGCTTATGAGGTCATACGCCCAGAGCGTTGCGCGCTTGCCGACCGTGGTCGGCTGTGCTGCCTGAAAATGCGTGTACGCAAGCGTCGGAACGCTTTTGTACTTCTCGGCAAAATCGCGCAGCGCCGCAATGGCGTTAACGAGCTTTTTCCGCACAAGGACGAGCGCCTCGCGCATTCGGATGATATCGGTGTTATCGCCGACATAGCAGCTCGTTGCGCCGAGGTGGATTATCGGCTTTGCGTCGGGGCAGCACTCGCCGAAGGTGAGCACATGCGCCATAACGTCGTGGCGCACCTCGTGCTCGTGCCGGGTCGCCGACTCGTAGTCGATATCGTCAACGTGCGCTTTCATCTGCTCTATCTGCGCATCGCTTATATCGAGTCCAAGCTCCTTCTCACTCTCGGCAAGGGCGATCCACAGTCTGCGCCAGGTCGAGAACTTGAAGTCATCGGAGAAAAGGCGCTTCATCTCTTCTCCGGCATATCTCCCACACAGGGGATTTTCATAAAACTCGTGTTTACTCATCTATCTGCTTAAATACGTTTATGCCGCTGCGCTTATGCTCGCTTACGCGGTGGTAGCGGTCGATTATCTTCTTCTCGGTGGGGCTTACCTCGCCGCCGTTTATATAGCTGTCTATCGCATAATAGCTCACGCCCATTTCGTCCTCATCGGTCTGACCGTCGAACAGTCCTGCCGAGGGGGCCTTGTTTATGATGCACGCAGGCGCCGTGAGCCATTTGAGAAATTCGATTATCTCGGTCGCGGTGAGGTCGGATATGGGGTTAAAGTCGCATGATCCGTCGCCCCACTTCGTAAAATAGCCCATGTAGCGCTCGCTGCGGTTGCCCGTGCCGGCAACGAGGCGGTACTCCGAGGCCGCAACGGCGTACAGCGTTGTCATTCTAAGGCGCGGAGCGATGTTATTTACGGCGGCATTCGTCAGCGTCGTTATGCTCTGAAGCCTGTCTATCTCTGCCTGGCGGACATCGGTAAGGTCAATAACGCGGCTTTCTATACCGAAATGCTCGGCTACCTCCTTTGCGTCCTTCATGTCCTGCTCAAAATTGCGCTTTGACGCACATGGCATCATTATACCAACGGTGTTCTCGCAGGCAAACTTGCACAGTATGCCGACAAGGGCGGAGTCCTTGCCGCCGGAGTTTCCGAAAACGATGCCGTCAACGCCGCTTTCCTCCACAAGGTTTCTTATATACTGAACTCTGTCGGCAAATTCCTTGCTGTAATCACGCATTGCACTCAGCTCCTCAATAATTATAAATATCGGACAATAAATTTTATAATATCCGCCCGATTCTGTCAATAAGCGCCTGTGACAAAATAGGCCGTCCAAGCACCTCGCATTTAGGCGACTTTTGCCCCTTTCGAGTACTTTAAACGCAGTAAATTTTACCTTCCGGGGCGTTCGACAACAAAAGCCTTGATTTTTCAAGGTTTTTTTGTTAGAATGCAGAATGTAATAATTTTGCCACTCATTTTTAAACTTATTTTCACACATCACGTAAAACAGGAGACATGCATATGAAAAGGTACATATCCTTCCTGCTTGCCGTTCTGATGCTCGTGACGCTTGTGCCGACGGCGGCTTTCGCCGACGCTGCGGAGACAGACATGAAAGCCAGCGACAACCTAAAGCTCCTCATTAAGGGCTGGGAGGGGCTACGGCTTACGGCATACAAGGCGCATCCGAGCGAGGAATACTGGACCATCGGCTACGGTCACTACGCCTCGGACATTTACGAGGGCATGGAGATCACGCTCGAGCAGGCCGATGCATATTTTGAGCAGGATATAGTCGGATTTGAAAGAGGCGTCAACAACACCGCGAAAAAATACGGACTGAGCTTGACGCAAAATCAGTTTGACGCGCTTGTAAGCCTTGCTTACAACTTTGGGCCGAACTGGGTCGATTACAACACAGGCTGGAGACTGGCTCGGTACATACAGCAGGGCTTTAAAGACAGCTACGGCAACCCTGTTTCCGATCTTGAGCTTGCGGATTCGTTCGCGGTTTTGTGCTCTGCCGGCGGCGAGATCCTCCCCGGACTTGTCAAGCGCCGCATAAACGAGGCGGAGATCTTCCTTTATAACAATTACAGCACCGAGCTTACGCACTTCGTTGCCGGAGTTTTCAACGCAAACGGCGGCACGGTGAGCGGAAACCGCGTCGTTGCTTACTACAAGGACAAGGCCTACGGCTCGTTCCCCAACGTTTCGCGCGACGGATACAAGCTCGACTACTGGAAGGATTCCGGCACAGGTCAGGCCGTTACGACCTCGACGATCGCAGACAAAACTCGGACTCTCGTCGCCGTTTGGGCAGGCGGCGCCACTCCGGAGCCGACGACCTATAAGCTCACCGTTTCCGGAGGCGAAGGCAGCGGAAGCTACACGGCCGGAGCAAAAATAAAGCTTGTTCCGGGCGCAAATGGCACAAAGATATTCGATCACTGGGAAGTAACCGGCGCAACGGCCTCAAAGGGCAGCGACGGATACTGGTACATAACGATGCCCACATCCGACGTCACGGTGGTCGCTGTGTGGAAGGACGGCTGCCTGTTCGGCGACAATTGCCCCTCTCGCAGCTTCGCCGACGTTCCTGTGACATATTGGGCGCACAACGACATTGACAATGTTGTTGCGTCAGGCATGTTCAAGGGGCTGACAGAGACCAATTTCGGCGTCAATGTTACAATGGACCGAGCCATGCTTGTGACGGTGCTCTATCGCCTTGACGGAAGCCCCGATGTTTCGGAATATGAAAACCGTTTTTCCGATGTAAGCTCCTCGCAGTATTGCTACGACGCCCTGCTTTGGGGCTCGCACAACAACATCTCCAACGGCTACGCCGACGGCACTTTCGCGCCGAACGAAACGCTCACACGCGAGCAGCTTGTCACCTTCCTGCACAGATACGCAAACTACAAGGGCTATAACACCGACGTTTACGCCGATATCGGCGGCTATGCCGACGCGCAGCAGGTGAGCTCCTTTGCGCGTGAGAGCATGTGCTGGGCAATAGGCGCAGGGATCATCAACGGCACAAGCAGCACAACGCTCAGCCCGAAGGGCAGTGCGGTCCGTTCGCAGGTCGCGGTCATGTTCAACCGCTTCGCAGGCGGAATGACCTTCTGAAAAGGTATCAACGTTATCTGTCTGCAGTTCAGCACTGCATAATTTTCAAAAAGCAATTCGGCCATCCGCGATGCGGATGGCCTCAGCGTGTCAAAAAAGTCTTTGACTTTTTTGCACGCTGCAAAAACGCCACATT
>OLPW01004385.1_pt1 | contig 10069 bp, 10 predicted proteins | sample 1672161 | NCBI WGS metagenome assembly OLPW01 (sample SAMEA3136654, study PRJEB25190) | human gut metagenome
GGACTGACCGGTGGATCAGTCCTTTTGTTTTGGGTTAACGCGTGCCGAATGGAAAATTGAGAATGGAGAATGGAGAATGGACGTGATGGTTTGGTTTTCCGAACCATCTTGTTATGGTGCACGTTATTCGTCCTCGCCCATTTAACGTAATGTGGGAGCGCAATGCGCTCCCCTACGGTGTAGTTTGTGCAGATGAATTTACATGCGGTGCGCCGAGGTCGGCGCACCCTACGGTATACCGTAATGCCTATTGTATGCACGTTAAACCATTTGCAAACGCGCAAACGTAGGGGCGGTCATTGGCCGCCCACAAAACGTTATACCGTTACGTTAATTCTCCATTCTCCATTTTCAATTCTCAATTATTGCAGATTGCATCCAATTTATCGAGAATCTCATTGCCGTTTTTCAGATTATGTACCCAATCTCGGTACACAAAGTTAATCTCGCCGATATCGAGGAAGGTCGGTGTATTATTGTACACCGCAACGATTTCGTAGCTGATTTTATCCATCGAGAAGCTGTGCTTCGGGTGCGGCACACGGCTGGCTTTGACCTGCGTCAGCACCTCTCGCAGAGCGGTCTGATTGACCTGCTCGGTCAGTTCGGTCATATCCGCGCCATTGACGCGCCAGATACGCACGTTCCAGAAGCCGTCCATATCCGGCACTGGCGTGTACGGTACAAGCCAAACCGCTGCTCCCACACAAATCAGCACACTTATCAATGCAAATACTATCCTTCGTTTCATCGCTATCCCTCCCCTTTGTTGTAGTAGCTGTCCGCCAGCAACGTGAGCAGTTCCTCACCGCCGGACACCTTGTGCATCCACAGCGTAGGACGCAATATACCGTCATACACATAATCCGGTCCACCCGGTTCGCCGAGATTGATACACATAGTTTTATCCCAGTATTTCACCTCAACGACAAAACTGCCTTCCTGTATCCCCTCAAGCCGCAGACTCGGTATACGGCGTGCCCGAATATGCGTAAGCAGTTCGCGTACGGTATCTGTATCAACCCGCTCGGTGAAATCATCAGCGTATTCTCCCCTGTCAAGCTGATACACCCGCATTTCCGTGATATTCACCGTATCCGGTATCGGCGAATACGGCACAAGCCAATATGCCCATCCAAAAATCAGAATACCTGCAATAACAGCTATAATCTTCCGTTTCATACGCTTTCCCTCCCCACTGAAAAAGCAAAATCCGCCGACGCGATTGAATTTTCATGTCGGCGGATTCCTTACTTATGCAATTATGTGTGTGCTGAAATTACTTCAGGCCAGCGGTGATGATCGCCATCTGGTAAACCTCGTCAGCGTTGCAGCCGCGGGACAGATCGTTGATCGGCGCATTCAGACCCTGCAGAATCGGGCCGTAAGCAGCGTAGCCGCCCAGACGCTGAGCGATCTTGTAGCCGATGTTGCCAGCCTCGATAGACGGGAAGATGAAGGTGTTAGCCTGGCCTGCAACCGGAGAGCCCTTGCACTTGGTAGCAGCAACAACCGGAGATACAGCAGCATCAAACTGCAGCTCGCCGTCGATCGCCAGCTCCGGGTTCATCTCCTTAGCGTACTCGGTAGCCTCGCGGGACAGAGCAACCGTGCCGCCCTTGCCGGAGCCCTTGGTGGAGAAGGACAGAACAGCAACCTTCGGGTCGATGCCGAAAGCCTTAGCGGTGTTTGCGGTCTCGATTGCAACCTCAGCCAGCTTCTGGCTGCCCTTCAGGGTTACGTTGCCTTCCTTATCAACAGAATCCGGATAGTCGATGTTGATCGCGCAGTCGCCCATAGCCAGCTTCTCCTCTACGCCGTCCTTCTCGCGGACCAGAATAAAGCAGGAGCTTACGAGGTGTGCGCCCGGCTTGGTCTTGATCAGCTGCAGAGCCGGACGAACGGTGTCAGCGGTGGAGTAGGTAGCGCCGCCGAGCAGAGCGTCAGCCTTGCCCATCTTAACGAGCATGGTGCCGAAGTAGTTGCCCTTGGACAGTGCAGCGCGGCAGTCTTCCTCGCTCATCTTGCCCTTGCGGAGCTCTACCATCTTAGCTACCATAGCGTCCATCTCCGGGTAGGTAGCCGGGTCGATGATCTCCATGCCCTCGATATCGAAGCCGCCCTTTGCAGCAGCAGCCTTTACCTCGTCAACATTGCCGACCAGGATGGAATCCATCAGGCCGTCCTTCTTCAGGCGTGCAGCCGCTTCGAGGATACGAGCGTCCGGGCCTTCGGTGAATACGATCTTGCGCTTGTCAGCCTTGAGTGCTGCAATCAGATTTTCAAACATATTGCATTCTCCTTCGTTTTCAATCGTCTGTATGCAGTGTGACGCTGCAAACAGGCATTCTCTTGAATTTATTATACACCCTTTCCCCCTATTCCCACAAGAGGGAATTTCTGATGGACGCAAAACGCTTTCTCGGTTCCATATCACAAGGCGAACGTGAAATTTGTCGAATCTCCGTCCCATGCAAAATATTTCGTCGGTATATTTGAACGGGACCGCGGGGAAAATCCAGATAGTATCCTCATAGTGACGACCAACAGGAGGGAATTTTATGCAGACAAAAGTTGAGATCTGCGGTGTGAATACATCGGGACTGCCGGTGCTCTCCGCAAAAAAGACGGACGAGCTTTTGAAAAAATCCGCTGCTGGAGACAAGCAGGCACGCGATGAGCTGATCCGCGGCAATCTGCGGCTGGTGCTCAGCGTTGTTCAGCGGTTTCAGGGCCGCGGCGAATCGCCGGACGACCTGTTTCAGGTCGGGTGCATCGGCCTGATGAAAGCCATCGACAATTTTAATACCGAACTTGGCGTGCGCTTCTCCACCTACGCCGTACCGATGATCATCGGCGAAATCCGCCGCTACCTGCGCGACAACAGTGCCATGCGAGTCTCGCGCAGCCTGCGCGACACGGCGTACCGCGCTCTGCAGGCCAAGGAGGCGTTCATCCGCGAGCACCAGCGTGAGCCGGACATCGTGGAACTGGCCAGGCTGATGGACGTGCCAAAAGAGGAGGTCGTGTTCGCGCTCGACGCGATACTCGACCCAGTGTCGCTGTTCGAGCCGGTGTTCCACGACGGCACGGACACGGTCTGCGTGATGGATCAGGTCGGTGACACCAAAAACACGGACGACAACTGGCTGGCCGGTATTGCTCTGCGGGACGCTATGCGCAGTCTGAACGACCGCGAGCGCCGCATCATCCGGCTGCGGTTCTTCGAGGGACGCACCCAGATGGAGGTGGCACGCGAAATACACCTTTCGCCAAACAAAAGGAAGGAAGATTCCGGTCCTTTTCTTACTATATATAATGTACGAGCGGCAGAAAACGCGAGGATAGCATATCAAAATGATATAAGATGATATGAGGATTTCCTTTTACCTATACTGCATACGCTGAATGCACTCAATCGATTGTGTCAGCTGACGGAATCGCTCTGAGAAGAATTTTTTGTATGCCGCACAGTAAATATTCTGCCCGATTACGCCGTTCGGCAGGATATCTCGGTCACGGCGGCAGCCGTTGCGGCACAAACCGAACCACTGACAGGTCTTGCACTCCTCCGGTACGGCAAGCGACTGCCGAACGAATCTTTTTGCAGTCTCGCTGTTCTGCATATCAGCCAGACCAGTTTCGCCGATGTTTCCCAGCCGCCATTCATCCAACACATAAAAATCACAAGGATACACACCGCCGTCTCCTTCCACAACGAACTGTACCGAACAGCAGCCTGCCATATTACAGGCTTCCGGCCGCTCCCCCAGAAGGATGGACAGCCAGTTGTCCAGATGGCGGATGCTGATGTACTCGCCGTGCCGAAGATCGTCGAACCACAGGTCGAACAGCCGCACAAGGAAATCACCGTAACCGTCTGCGGTCAGCGTATAGCATGGCTCACCATCTGCCCGATCAAACGGATCGATGCACGGAATAAACTGCAGCCATCTGAATTTCTGTTTACGGTAAAACCGATATAACTTTTCGACCGAACGTGCATTCTGTCCGGTTACGACACATAGAATATTAAACTCAACATTGTGTTTTTTCAGCAGCCGCACGGATTTCATAACTCGATTGAACGTATCCTTTCCCTGCACATCTGTGCGGTTGCGGTTATGCAGCTCTGGCGGTCCGTCTAGCGACAATCCCACCAGAAAATGATTTTCTCTGAAAAACGCGGCCCATTCCTCATCAATGGTGTAGCCGTTGGTCTGTATGGCATTACGAATTTCCACACCCGGTTTGGCATACTGCTTTTGCAGTACCACCACCTGACGGTAAAAATCCAGGCCTGCAAGCGTTGGCTCACCGCCTTGGAACGCAAAGGAGCAGATATGCTCGGCATATTCCATGCCCGCCTGTATCACCTTTTCGATTGATTCGATTGAAAGCATTCCTCGAACTCCTGTTCCCGGTGTGCCGCAACATCCTTGTAAAAGCAATACTGGCACGCCATGTTGCATGCAGACGATGCAGGCTTGATCAGAATATTGATCGGCGGCATAATCACCCCTCCTCAGCTTTTATTTTAACAGAAAACGATAAATATTGCACGCGCTGAGCACCATCACCAGCAGCATGGAGCCTTCAAACAGCAGGGTTGCCTGCCGGTCGCTCAGACGTTTATTGATGCGTCCTCCGGCTTCGCTGCCCAGTACGCCGCACAGCACCATACCGCACAGCAGAATAATTGATAATGTCGGAATACTGTCTGTCACCGCCGTGGTAATGATGCCGACGCTCTGGCTGATGAGAATAATGTACAGGCTGTTCTGTGCCGCCACCTTGGTCGGCATAGAAAAAAAGAAGAACAACACCGCCATATTAAACGGCCCGCCGCCAATACCGAGAAAGGTGCCCAGCATGCCCAATCCCAGTCCAATCAACACGCAGACCGCCGGATTGCGCACTTGAAGCATGGTTAATCGGTCCTTGCGGATGGTATAGAGCAGTGTGGAAAACGTCGCGGTACACAACAGCGCCGCCTGTATACCGCCTGCGGTATCCGCATTTGCAAACAGACCGGCCACAGTAGAAAACAGCTGTTTTCCTGCCATACCACCAACAGCCGCACCGATTGCCAACGGTGTTGAGACCGACAGGTCAATCTGCGACTCGTGCTGCACCATCGATTTGCCAACCGACCAGCACGTCATGCCAAGAACCGTACATCCAGACAGAAAATTGATTTCTGCCACCTGCATAATGCCGAGCGCATCCAATGCAGGTTTGATAATCACGCCTCCGCCCATACCGCATATTTTACCGATGATACAAGCGCCGAACGCTACCAGAAAACAAATACTCTGCACATGATCACACCCTTAGTCCTTCGCCGTCTGGCGATTTGCCGCACAGGCAGTTGTCCACGTTTTCTGCGCCGGCGGATAATGATCCACCATGTACGACAGCCGGCGGCGTGCCTGTTCGATCTGATCGCGATAAGTTTCATCTGCAATGCGGTTTTCGCGCTCCTGCGGATCGCATTGCAGATCATAGAATTCCTCATACGGCATTTCCCCCAGCTTATAGCCGAGATATTTGATGTACTTGCTGTTCTCCGTGATGATAGTCTGCCACGCATTGCTTCGGCAGCCGTCTGCGCCGCGCCAATATGGTGTTGAAGTGATGGAAACGCCGTCGATACGCTCCTCGGTAAAGTCGCTTTCGCTAAAGCAAAAATCACGGACGCGCTCTTGTTCCCCGCGCAGCACCGGCAGCAGCGAACGGCTCGGAATAATATCGTTATACGCTGGCCAGCTTCTGCTGAGCACCCGCTGTGCATCCAATCCTGCATAATCGAGTACAGTTGCTGCAATGTCGGAAATTTCAACCGGTGCGGTGTTTTCACCAACAGGCGCTGCACCCGGCAGACGCACCGCCAGCGGAATACCAACCGACTGCTTCCACGGCACACCTTTCTGAATCATGAAGTGATCGCCCAACATATCACCATGATCCGAGGTAAACACGATCAGTGTATCGTCCAGCATGCCTCGCTCACGCAGCACATCCAGTGTTTCACCTATCTGATCGTCGATCAACCGAATCATCGCCTTTGCCGAACGGCGCTGACGATACAGGCTCTCCTTGTCCTCATCCGAAATGATCTGTCCTTCCGGCAGGATAAAATCGTCCTCCCGCTCGAGCGGAAACATATCCAGATACCGCTGCGGTGCATCATACGGCTTGTGCGGTCCGCAGAAGGACACCATCATGTAGAACGGCTGCTCCGCCGGATGTGCGCGAAGCTGCTCGCGTGCCACACGGCCGGTGACCACATCAATGTAATCCTCCTCATCGAACGGCCACGGCAGCGCCTTATCATAGTTGTGGTTCGCTACATCGCCGTTTTTGCCGCCGCTCTGCGAGAAAAAGTCTCGTACCTGCTCGAGCATGCCCTTCTTCGCCAGATAATCACCGTAGAAACAGTAGTTGGAAACCACCTGCTGCTTGCCTGCGGTCTCCCAGATGAAATCATAACCGTAAGACTTCTCGTCCTGTTCTCCTGCCACCGAATCCATGCCGCAGCCTCTCGGCGTAGACCACGGATAGGTCTGATTATAATGGAACTTGCCGATGCCGTAGGTCTTGTAGCCTGCACCCTGCAGAGCCTGCATAAATGTCGGTATCTGTGGGAACAGATCACCTGCCATGGTCAGCGTACCAATCTGGCGCGGATATCGTCCCGTGATAAGCGAGGTACGCGCCGGAGAACAGATAGGATTGGTTGTATTGCAGCAAGTAAAATGGGCATGCTGTGCAATCCAGTCGATATTCGGCGTGGAAACGCAGCTGTCCGCGGCATAGCCCACATAATCTGTGCGCTGCTGATCAGTCATAAACAACAGAATATTACGCGGCATATTTTACACTCCTTTTCAGAAATATCCCCTCATACTGTTTTCCCCTTGATACCAAAACGATATCAAGGGGAAAGAAGAGAGATTGAGTGAATCGGTCAAAGCAGTTACGTTACCACCATTTGATCAGATCGGTAACCTTGTTGCGAAGCTCGACAAACTCCGGTGATACCACATCACGCGGAAGCGGCAGCGGATTGTCCAGCACGGTTTTCACCGAGGTTGGCTTGTTGGTCAGCACCATAATCTTCTGGCTGAGGTATACGGCTTCCTCAATGTTGTGCGTGATAAACAGTACGGTCGTACCCGTCTTTTTCCACAGCTTGATCAGCTCGTCCTCCAGCTTGAAGCGCAGATCGATATCCAACTGGCCATACGGCTCATCCATCAGAAGCAGCTCCGGTTTGGTTGCAAATGCACGCGCGATAGCAACGCGCTGCAGCATACTGATGGAAAGCTGACTGGGATAGTAATTGCGGAATTTGGTCAAACCGACGATATCCAGCATTTCCTCTACATTGGCATCCGCCTCTGCCTTGGGCATTTTCTTGATCTCCAGACCGAAGCGGATATTCTGCTCCACAGTCAGCCACGGGAAGGAGGAATACTCCTGAAAAATATAGGATATATTTTGCTTTTTCGGATCGACCGGAATGCCGTTTACCAGGATTTCGCCTGCAGTCGGCTCATACAGGCGGGTCAGACTGTTCAGAAAAGTAGTTTTGCCGCAGCCGGTCGGACCAACGATGCACAGGAACTCGCCTTCCTCTACTTCAAAGTTCAAATTATCCAGCACCAGCAGGTCACCGAACTTTTTGGTCAGGTTCTGCACTTTTACCTTCGGCTCTTTGTTTGCCATTGTCCGGCACCTCCTTTACAGCGTATGATCTACTACCGAATCGATCTCGCGGCGCAGCCGCAGAAATTCGGGGTCGGTGTAATTACGGGGACGCGGCAGGTTGATCTCATACTCTGCCTTAACACCGGTTGGGCAGTTGCGCAGCACCAGAATGCGGTCTGCGAGGTACACTGCCTCCTCGATGTTGTTGGTTACAAAAATAACGGTGCGCTTTTCTGCCTGCCAGATGCGGGTCAGCTCATCCTGCATCAGATAACGTGTCTGTGCATCCAGATGGCCGAACGGCTCATCGAGCAGCATCACGAGCGGCTCATTGCAGTATGCACGGGCAATACCGACACGCTGCTGCATGCCGCCTGACAGCTTGACCGGGAACGAATTTTCAAATCCCTGCAGGCCGACCAGATCAATGTAATGCTGTGCCCTCTGGCGGCGTTCTTCCTTCTTGATACCGCGTACCTTGGGACCGTATTCCACGTTTCCCATAACAGTAAGCCACGGAAACAATGCCGTATTCTGAAAGACCATGCCGCGGTCCGGACCGGGCCCGGTGATATCCTTGCCCATGCAGAGAACGTGCCCCGACGAGGGCATCTCAAAGCCTGCAATCAGGTTCAGGATGGTACTCTTACCGCACTGTCCGGGACCGAACAGCACAAGGAACTCATTTTCGCGCACCTTAATATTCAAATCTCCGACGACCTGATAGCGGCCTTCCTCCGGTTTGTCGAAAAACTTATCCACACCACGGAACTCAATCAACGGCTCGCCAGCAGCCGTTACTTTCCTCTCACTGTCCATGCGCATAGCTTGGATTCAACTCCTCTCATGATGGTAGTGATGAGCAGACCGGTCAGGGCAATCGCCAGAATGCCTACCATGATCTGCGTCATATTGCCTACGTCCTGACCGCTTACGATCAGCCAGCCGACGCCTTCGGACGAGCGAATCATCTCTGCCGCTACAATGGTGGCCCATGCAGAGCCGAGTGCTACCTGCAGACCGGAGAAAATGTACGGAACCGTCGTTGGCAGTACAATAGAAGTGAACAGCTGGTTATCTTTCGCACCCAGCATACGCGCTGCACGAACCAGTGTTTCATCGACCGAGTGCACGCCGTTGTAGGTAGTCAGTGCAATGGTAAAGAAGCATGCCAGAAAAATTAAGAAATACTTGGAACATTCACCGAAGCCGAACCATACGATAGAAAGCGGAATCCATGCAATCGGCGGAATCGGGCGGAACATCTGAATGTACGGCATCAGAATAGAATCAGCAATCTTGTACCAGCCCATCACGACACCGACCAGCACACCGAGCACGCCGCCGAACGCATACGGGATCAGCATGCGGCGCAAACTAATGAGGATGTGCATAATCATAGAATGCGTACCGATCGGTACAACAAATGCCTTGCAAAATCCTGCAATAACCGTCACCGGATCAGGCATAACCTTGCCGAGTGAGGTAAACATAGTCGCTGCGTACCAGATACACAGAAAAATGAAAATACCGAGCACGCCATAGGCGATACGCTTGTTGCGTTCTTTCATCCACGTCTACCTCCCTTGATGAGCTTTCTGCCGATAAACTGAATAATCGAGGACAGCACCGCACCGGTAATCGCAATGACGATCATACCGACGATGATGATATCCAGGCGAAAAATACCGCGTGCCTGCTGAATCATAAAGCCAAGACCCTTAGTGGAAGCCAGCAGTTCTGCCGCAACCAGCGTGGTCCATGCGGAACCGAGAGCAACGTCCAGGCCGGTGAAGATCATCGGCAGTGCAGACGGAATCGCTACTTTGGTCAGCAGCTCCCAGTTGCTTGCACCGAAGGTCTGACCGACCCACAGATGCACGGTTTTCGTCTGCTTAATACCGGAATAACTGTTGATAACCATAGCGACCATCGCGGAAATAAAGATAACCAGCGCTTTGGACAGAAAACCGATGCCGACCAGCGTTACCATAACCGAAGTCCATGCAATGCCGGGAATGGTACGAACCAGATCGAATACCGGACGAACCAGCATATCCACCCTGTCGTTCCACGCCATGAAGATACCGAGCGGGATGCCGATGATCGCACCAATTAAATAGCCGCCGAGTGCAACCTGAAGGCTGGCACCGAGATGCTGCAGCAGCGTTGCGCCGTCCGGCTTGGTCTCAAACCATTTTTTCACAAACGTAGAGGCAACCTTTACCGGAGAAGGCAGTGCATTCGATCGGAAAATACCCAGTCCGTCCGTTACCAGCCACCATACAAAAATGCCTGCACAGATCGACGCAATACTGATGAACAGGTACTTATTGATCTGCAGTTTTTTCTTTTC
>OLPW01004401.1_pt1 | contig 10042 bp, 9 predicted proteins | sample 1672161 | NCBI WGS metagenome assembly OLPW01 (sample SAMEA3136654, study PRJEB25190) | human gut metagenome
TTGGCAAAATACTTGCCTAAAAATACTCGTAAATGATAAAATGTTTACGAGTATTTTTTAATTTGAAAGGAAGTTTTAATTATGCCAAATATAAATGATTATATAAAATGGAGAGGAGACCTAGAATTAAATGTATCGGAATTCAATGAAATAGATAGTCTAATTCTTGCAAGATTTTCGTACCTACCATTTGAAAGTTTAATGAAAAAAGAAGAAGAACTAACAATAGAAGAACTATCCAAAAGATTTGAAAAAGCAGATAAAAATAAACTAGAAATATTATGGCCAGATGATAGTGACCTTTTGCCACTTCTAGGACAATCAAAAAGGTTTGGAAAAATGATAGCAACAGATTTTTTAAACAAATTTGACCCAGAAAAAGAAAAACAATTTTCAGCAATTACAGTATTACTTCCAGATGACACAATTTTCATATCATACAGAGGAACAGATAACACAATAATAGGATGGAAAGAAGATTTTAATATGAGCTTTAAGAGCCATATTGCGTCACAACTAGACTCTGTAAAATACATAAATGATATTGCAAAAAAATATCAAAACAACATAAGAATAGGTGGACACTCTAAAGGTGGAAATTTGGCGGTATATGCTGCGGTTTTTGCAGAAGAGGAAGTAAAGACAAGAATAATAAATGTATATAATAACGACGGCCCTGGATTTGCAGATGACATAACAAATACAAAAGAATATAAAGAAATGATAGAAAAAGTTCATACATATATTCCACAATCATCTGTAATAGGAAGACTTTTAAATCATGAAGAAAAATATACGGTTGTAAAAAGTATTCAAAAAGGAATTATGCAACACGATTTATATAGTTGGCAAGTTCAAGGAACTAAAGTTGTTAGTTTAAAAGAAGTTACAAATGGAAGTGAATTTGTAGATAAAACAATTAAACAATGGCTTGATGATGTTGAGCCTAAGCAAAGAGAAATTGTTATAGATACGATATTTGATATTTTAAGTACAACAGAAGCGGAAAGTATGATTCAAATTAGAGAAAAGTGGTTTAAAAATGTTGGAATTATATTAAAAAACTATAAAAATCTAGACGAAGATAGTAAAAAAATGATTGGAGAAATAGTAAGAAAATTAGTTATTGTTGCTAAAGACAATTTTGTTGATGAAATGCCATCATTTGGAAAAAAGAAATAAAAAGAATTATCCTTATTACGCCAAAAGTAATAAGGATACTTTTGCTTTAAAGAATATCATAAAAATTTTTAAAAGTATAGCCTTGGGACTTTAGATATTGAATAGATTCTTTTAGTACATTGGAAGAATTACTAACATCTTTTGTATCATGCATTAAAATAACTAATGTATTTTTTCCTTTACAAGTCTTTTTCAAATTATTTAATAATTGGTAATTGTTATATTTTTTAACTGAATCATTATTTAAACAATTCCAATCAATATAAGTATAGTTCATCTCCTTTAAAAGCCTAACAGCTTCTTTTTTCTTAGCTTTATTATTTGGAGACATAAAACCATTTGGAAATCTAAATATATGAGAACAATAATCTTGAACACCAATTGCATTTCCAATGGCTAAATCTGTTTTTTTAATTTCATTTATAAAACTTTCGTTATTTTTATAAAGAACAGAATTATTATGATCATATCCGTGATTTGCAATAAAATGCCCTTCTTCATAAGCTCGTTTTACAATTTCTGGATGGCTGTCAACATTTTTTCCTATAACGAAAAAAGAAGCCCTTACATTTTCGTCTTTTAAAATATCCAAAACTTTAGGAGTGACAGAGGCATTTGGACCGTCATCAAAGGTTAAAAAAGCAATTTTTTCGGAGCCATTAGTTAAATTTGAAATTTTTGATATTGCTTCATCTGAAATAGCACTATTTTTAGAAAGTTCTATTGCTAAGCAAGCATTAAAGTTTTGGAAATAAAAAATAAAAAAAGCTGATATGATTAAGATAAAAATGAGCATTATAATATAATTTTTTCGTATAAAAAATATCTTCATAAATATATCACCATTAAATTTTATGATGGAAAGCATTAAGTAATGCATAAAACAAATATCTTCATCTTAATTTTTCAAAAATTGAAGAAAAGTATACTATCTCCGATTTTTGTGAAAAAAATAAAAAAATATCTCCATAAAACGTGAAAAAAATCAAAAATCATCTCCAAAAAATGTGAAAATACTTGATAATTTATAAATATTTGTTAGACAATCCACAAATAGTAGATTTATTTGAACAATCAATACCAACAGAAGAAAAGTTTACTAAAATGCAATGGATTTTAAATACAGAAATAGACCTAGAAAAGACAATAATATTTTTTGACGAAATTCAACTAAGTGAAAAATTAATTAGCAATTTAAAATATTTTTGTGAGTCAGAAAAGCCATTCAAAATAATATGTGCAGGCAGTTTACTAGGCGTAAAAATAAATCGTTTTCATTCATCATTTCCAGTTGGAAAAGTTAAAATGGAATATATGTATCCTATGGATTTTGAAGAGTTTTTGATGGCTACATCATCTCAGGGGCTAATTGATGAAATTTATAAATGCTATAACAGCTCTATTCCTATGACATCAGCATTACATGAAAAATTAATGGGATTATATAGAATGTATTTATGTGTTGGAGGTATGCCACAAGCAGTGCAAAATATAGTGGATGTAAATCAAAATATATTTGATTTTGATAAAGATATTATTAAAAATATAATAGAATCATACTTAAATGATATGAATCAATATATATTTAATAATACAGAAAAATCAAAAATTGAGGCGATATACAAATCAATTCCGAGTCAGTTGGGAAATGTAAGTAATAAATTTCAATACTCAAAGATAAATTCAAATGCAAGAAGCAGAGATTATGAGTCTGCTATGCAATGGTTAATTTCAAGTACAATGATTTATAAATGTAATTTATTAAAAAGCATTCAAATTCCCCCTAAAGCATATGCGGATGAAGAATATTTTAAATTATATTTAAGTGATGTGGGATTACTTACATCTTTACTAGAAATTCAATATAATGATATTCTTTTGGATAATTCTTTTTTATACAAGGGGAATATTGCTGAAAATTATGTTGCGACTCAGTTAGTTAGAAATGGATTAAGTTTGTATTATTGGAAATATATGTTATAATATACATATCAAAAGAAAGGAGATAACCAAAATGAAAAAAATCCTAATAGTAGAAGATGAAACAACAATAAGTATAGAACTTCAAAAACTACTTCAAAATTCAGGCTATGAAGCAACAATTTTAAAAGATTTCACAAATAGCAAAGAAAACATATTAAAAGAAAAAGCAGATCTAATTTTATTAGATATAAACCTACCAAAAATTAATGGAGAAATCCTACTAAAGGAAATTAGAAAAAAATCAAATGTACCAATAATAATGGTAACAAGTAGAAGCGGAGAAATAGATGAAGCACTATCAATATCATATGGAGCAGACGACTATATAGCAAAGCCATATAACCCAACAATATTACTACTAAGAATTCAAAATATATTCAGAAGATTAGAACAATCAATAGATGATTTAAAATATGATGATATTTTAGTAAATCCATCAAAAGGAACATTAAGCAAAGAAAACAAAAATTTGGAACTAACCAAAAATGAAATGATAGTGTTTACATACTTGCTAGCAAACAGAGGTAAAATTGTAACAAGAGATGATTTAATGACAGATTTATGGAATAACAACGAATTTATAAATGATAATGCATTAACTGTAAATATAAGTAGGTTAAGAACTAAATTAGAGACATTTGGATTAAAAGATGTAATAGAAACCAGAAAAGGACAAGGGTATAAATTATTATGAAATTAAAAGAATATTTGTTTGATAAGTTACCACAGACAATAGTTTTTATTTTAGGCTATATAGTTACAATACTATTCTTAAAAGCTTTTAAGGTGGCTAAACCATTGATACTTGCAATAAGTTTTGTATTTGGGGTTATGTATATAGCTATTATTACAATTGATTATTTAAGAAAACAAAAGTTTTATAATAATCTTGTACAAACAGTAGAAGGCTTAGATAAAAAATATCTAGTATTAGAAATGATAAATCAGCCTAATTTTTATGAGGGAAAAATATTTTATCAAACTCTTTATGAAATAAACAAATCTATGATAGAAAATGTAAAAGAATATAGTTTAAGTATAGCAGATTTTAAAGAATATGTAGAAATGTGGATACACGAAGTTAAGATACCAATTTCAAGTCTTGTCCTTTTAAATCACAATCACCAAAATTCATTAGATAGTAAATATGTAAAGCAAATTAGAAAACTAGATAATTATATAGACCAAATTTTGTATTATGTAAGAAGCGAAAATGCAGAAAAGGATTATATAATAAAAGAGACTAGTTTAAATGATATTATAAAAAATGTAGCTTTGAAAAATAAGGATGATTTGCTTGAAAATAATGTGGATTTAATTGTAGATGTAAGTGATGAAAAGGTTTTAACAGATAGTAAATGGTTGGAATTTATATTAAATCAAATTATTAACAACTCTATTAAGTATAAAAGAGACAATATAGGTTCTTACATTAAAATTAAAGTTTGTGAGAACACAAATTCGGTAAAACTTTTTATTGAAGATAATGGCATTGGAATACCTAAAAATGATTTGCCACAGGTTTTTGATAAATGTTTTACTGGTGAAAATGGAAGAGAAAAGTCTAAGTCCACAGGAATGGGACTTTATATTGCAAAGAAGCTTTGTGTAAAATTAGGACATAGAATTGAAATCGAATCAGAAGCGGGGAGTTTTACTAGAGTTGTAATTACTTTTGGAAAGAATGATTTTTGTAAGATGGATTAATACCTTACAAAACTGTAACATACCGTAATATTAAACTAACGACAACTCCTCAAAAATATCGTACAATAAGGTAAGAAAGGAAGGAAAAATATGGAAAGTATTTTAAAAATTGAAAAAATCGAAAAATATTACGGCAACAAATCAAGCCTTACAAAAGCGATTGACAATATATCATTTGAGGTAAAAACAGGAGAATTTGTCGCAATAATGGGGGCAAGTGGCTCAGGAAAAACAACACTTTTAAATTGCATATCTACAATAGACAAAGTAACATCAGGTCATATCTATGTAGCAGGAGAAGATATAACAAAACTAAAAGGAAATGATTTAAACAAATTTCGAAGAGAAGAACTAGGATTTATATTCCAAGACTTTAATTTACTAGATACATTAACGGCATATGAGAATATAGCATTAGCACTATCTATACAAAATGCTAATTCAAAGGAAATTGACCAAAGAATTAAAAAAGTATCAAAAGAGCTAGATATAGAAAGTGTATTAAATAAATATCCATACCAAATGAGTGGAGGACAAAAGCAAAGAGTAGCAAGTGCAAGAGCAATTGTTACAAATCCTAAATTAATTTTAGCAGATGAGCCAACAGGAGCATTAGACTCAAAATCATCCAAAATGTTACTTGAAAAATTTGGATTTTTAAATGAAGTTATTAAGGCAACAATCTTAATGGTTACACATGATGCATTTACAGCAAGTTATGCAACACGCGTTATATTTATCAAAGATGGCAGAATTTTTAATGAAATACATAGAGGGCTAGACACAAGAAAAGAATTTTTTGATAAAATTATAGATGTTGTAACATTATTAGGTGGGGATTTAAATGATGCTCTTTAAACTATCACTAAAAAACATCAAAAAAAGTATGAAAGATTATGCCATCTATTTTTTCACACTTATTTTGGGTGTTGCAATATTTTATGTATTTAACTCTATAGGAAGCCAAACAGCTATGATGACTGTTTCAAAATCAACTTCAGAAATTTTGAAACTTATGACTCAAATTCTATCAGGAGTTAGTGTATTTGTATCATTTATTTTAGCGTTTTTGATTATTTATGCTAGTAGATTTTTAATGAAGAGAAGAAAAAAAGAATTTGGAGTCTATATGACTCTTGGAATGAGCAAGAGAAAAATATCACTTATTTTGTTTTTTGAAACTTTATTTATTGGTATAATATCACTAACAGTCGGTTTACTTGCAGGAACAGTTTTATCACAATTTATGAGTGTTGTGGTTGCTGATATGTTTGAGGCAGACATGACTAAATTTAAGTTTGTATTTTCAGAAAGTGCATGTATTAAGACTTTAATTTATTTTGGTATTATGTATTTGGTTGTTATGATTTTTAACACTTTTAATATTAGTAAATGTAAGCTTATTGATTTGATATATGGAAACAGAAAGTCAGAAGCGGTTAAATTGAAAAATCCATGGCTTTGTATAATAATTTTTATGGTATCAGCTTGTGCACTTGGATATAGCTATTATGCTGTAACAGAAGGAATAAATGAAGTTTTAAGTACTAACAAAAGGATGTTAGCAATAATAGCAATTGGTTCGATATCTACATTTTTCATTTCCTGGTCATTATCTGGACTTATTTTAAAGATTGTAAAAAGTAATAAGAAGTTTTATTACAAAGGTTTAAATAGTTTTACTGTAAGGCAAATAAGCAGCAAAATAAACACAACAGTATTTTCAATGACAGTTATATGTTTGATGTTATTTATTACAATATGTGTATTATCTAGTGCTTTATCTATGAAAAATTCTTTAAATAGGTCATTTGAAAGCTATGCACCAAGAGATGTGGAATTAAGCAAGAGATGTGACATAGATGAGGATTTAAAAGATTATGGTTATACTGATGAACAAATTGAAGGTTCAAAGATGAGTATAAAAGAAATATTAGATAAATTAGACTTTGATTATCAAAAATATTTCAAAAATATAGAAGAATACGCTATATATACAAATAATGAAGTTAATTTAAAAAGCGTATTAGGAGATTATTATGAAAATGCTTCGTCAAAATATTCTTCTTTAATATATGACCACAAAGTAGAACTAATGAAATTAAGTGATTATAATAAATTGGTTAAAAGTTTGAACTTGAAAAAAATATCATTAGATGATAATCAATATGCATATGTAGCAAATTATGAAATGTCAGTAAATTTGGAGAATGACGCACTAAAAACAAATCCAAAAATAGTTATAGATGGTAAAGAATATTTACCTAGATATGATAAATGTGTAGATGGATTTTATGAAATGGCAGGTAATAAGATAAATGATGGATTTATTGTTTTGCAAGATAGTGCATTTGTAAATAGTAAAAAAACATTTGAATTTTTAGTTGCAGATTATAATGGAGAGACAGATAAAATAGAAGAAATGGTAAATGATTTAATAAACAGAGATTATTATAAAAATACGAATTTAACTATAAATACTAAAGCAGATATTAGAGATTCTAGTGTTGGGCTAGGTGCGATTGTTACATTTATTGGATTATACTTAGGAATTATTTTCTTAATTTCGTGTGCAGCAATACTTGCATTAAAGGAACTTTCTGAATCCAGTGATAATTTTATTAGATTTGAAATGCTTAGAAAAATAGGCGTTGATGAAAAAGATTTAAACAAAGCTTTATTTAGACAAATAGAAATATTTTTCATGTTTCCACTTTTGATTGCGATTATTCACTCTATTTTTGGAATTAAGTTTAGTAATTATATACTTAAGGCAAGTGGAGTAAGCTTTGATTTGAATTCTATTATTATGACTGCAGTGTTTATTGTTATTATTTATGGTGGATATTTTGTAGTTACGTATTTTAGTAGTAAAAATATTATTAGAGAGAAAAATTAAAAGGCTGTAAGTAATCATCATAATAACTTACAAAGTATTCATGTATATTTTCTAATTTTATAGACAAAATAAAAAATGTGAAACAAAATTGATAAAAAACATCAAAAAATGTTTCACATTTTTATTAAACTATTCTAGCAATAAGTTTTACCAAAAAATATTCAGAAGGATTACTAGGATTACCATATAAACTGCAAAGCTCTTTTAGCTTATTTTCTATTTCATCCAAAATTAATTTATGATCATTTCCAAGGTCGATTGAATATTCAGGCTTTGGAATATAATTAGGGTTATACTCATTTGTAAGGCACATTTTATATTGACCATTTTTTAACATACGTATAGAAACACCTACTAAATTAGAATTAAGAAATGCACTAATAGAAAGTGAATATGGATTTTTAGTACCGCCTTCCCAAACTGAAAAATTATATTTTTTAGCGAGTAGACAAATATCATATGTTAATTTTTCAAAGTCTTTTTCAAGTTTTATTTCTTCATCTGTTTTATATTTTCTACTAGGATATTTTTGGTCAAAAGCATCTAATATCATTTTATAATTTCCTGCAATTGTTGCAACATTACCAAAAGGATGACCGAAATGATATGATGTTCTACCATGTTTTAGGTTTCTAAACTCAATAAGAGCATGATCTGTTGTAATATTACGATCTTTAAGCTCATCAGAATAACTCTTTTTATAAATTCTTTTATATTCCTCAAAGGCTCTTGTTTGCCAGAATGTATTATAAAAAGGTGAATAAAATGATTTTATCCAATCCCACATAAATTGCTTGTCCTCAACATTTGGAGCTTCTTGGTGGCATTCAGCACATAATAATACAAAATTGCTAGGCTCATCTTTTCCACCTAATGAATCTGGAATTATGTGACAACGTTGTAATTTTCTTTCACATCCGCATCTCCAACATATAGTATCAGCTTCTGCCCAGTCAAAATTCATACCACATTCATCAATGTATTGAATCCAGTAATCAATAATATTGCGTTTAGTTGTTTTAATTGGTTTTCGTTTATTTTTCATATATACCTCCTTAAATATATTAACATATTTTTTGGAAAAAAGCGAATCTTTAAAAAAGTTAAGATAAAACTTGCAAAAAAATTCTTGTTAAAGTATAATATTGCCTTGTCAAATATAAAATTAAAGGGAGGCAATATTATTTATGTTTTTATCAGTAGTTTTAATCATAATAGGATTTGTACTATTAATTGTAGGAGCAGATATATTAGTTGATGGTTCTAGTGGAATAGCAAAAAAATTTCATATTCCAGAAATTATAATAGGACTTACAATAGTATCGATTGGAACATCAATGCCAGAGCTATTTGTAAGCATAACATCAGCTTTAGATGGATATTCAGATATGGCAATAGGAAACATTATTGGAAGCAATTTATGCAACTTATTACTTATTTTGGGACTTTCTGCAACAATAAAACCTGTTGTATTTCAAAAAGAAACAAGATTATATGAAATACCTATGTGCTTATTAGTCACAATTGTTTTAATGTATTTTTGCAATAGTCAAGGCGGAATATCAAGACTAGAGGCTGTAATATTACTTGTATTATTTTGTGCTTTTATTGGATATACAATATATATGGGAAGAAAAGAAAGTAAAAAAGAAATTGTTGAAATACAAACAGAAGAAAAGAAAAATAGTATTTTAAAAAATATTGTTTTTGTCTTATTAGGAATTTTCAGTTTGAAATTTGGCGGAGACTTAGTTGTGGATAATGCTGTAAATGTAGCGAGATACTTTAATTGGAGTGAAAAATTAATTAGTTTAACTATTTTAGCAGTAGGAACAAGTTTGCCAGAGTTAGTTACGAGTGTTACAGCAGCTGTAAAAGGAAATAGCGATATAGCTATAGGAAATATTATAGGTTCGAATATTTTTAATATTTTACTTATAATTGGAGTTTCTGCATTTATAACACCTATTACGTATAATTTCTCATATAACTTTGATTTTAGTGTGTTAATTGCATCATCAATAATTTTAGCAATATTTCCATTTATACCACCTAAAGATAAAATGAGTAGATCTAATGGTATTGTATATTTATTTATATATGTAGCATATTTAACAATTTTATTTGTAAAATAAAAAAGACACCCAATTTTAGGGTGTTTTTTATCTTTCTTTGTCATCATCTTGATGAGATGGAGCTGTTGATTTTTTAGCGTTTTTTAATAATAGTGTAGCTTCATTTCTTTGATTAAGAGGATCTAATATCGTTTGG
>OLPW01004408.1_pt1 | contig 10020 bp, 9 predicted proteins | sample 1672161 | NCBI WGS metagenome assembly OLPW01 (sample SAMEA3136654, study PRJEB25190) | human gut metagenome
TCTGTTTTTTCCTCTCCCTCATAAAGAATTGAAACCTCTTCCTGAGGATAAAACGCTTTAATCAGAGTATACGCATCATACTCAAATTCTTTTTTATTAAATATTTGCTTTGAAATCCAAAGTAAAACAATTATAATAAGCAAAAAGCAAATGGCTAAAATAAGCTTTTGCTTTGATGAAATTGTATTCATTTTTACATTTTGTTTTCTTTTAGTTTCCATTTGCTCTCTCCTTATTACAATTTATTAAATTCTACCTGCATCTATATCATTTTTTATTCTTACTGTTAGTTCTCTATCTCTAATCTTAGCATCTCTATAAGAATCAACTTTTGTTGCGTTTGCTCCCATAATTGCTCTACTAGATTGATTTATCGCATCAACAGCAGATTTTTGTGCCTTACTAACAGCTCCAAATTCTCTTGCAGCATCACCCATTGCACTAACTCCACTTACAAGTTTTTCTGATACATAATCTGTAGCACCAATACCAACACCGGCAGCTTTTAAAGGATTATCTCCAGTAGCTAATCCAACAGCTATACCACCAATTGCTCCTACTGGTAAAGTAGCAGTTTCTAATGTTCCTGATGCAAGTTTCTTTAAACTCTCTCTTCTATTTTTGTTTATCTCAGCTATTGCTTTCTCATACTCGTCATTAATTTTATTAAATTTCTCAGCTGTTAACTTGCTATCACTTGCTATTCCTTGAGCAGATGTAACTACATTTTGTGCTGTTGTTAATCCAGATCCCGTAGTAGTTGTAGCAGAACCAGAACCAGCACTAGCACCTCCAGCCTGTTGTAATGCTATATTTCCTGCAGCTACACCAGAACCACCTGATCTTTTTCCGGCAGCTGCTGCTAAATCTCTGTTTCTTTTTGCCAATGCATTAGCTCTTGCTTTTCTTGTATCAAGACCTTTTAAACCAGAGGCCATCTTAGGTACGTTATTTAATGCCCTTCCAGCAAGCTTTGCAGCTATTAAAGAACCAGCTAGAGCTCCCATACCATTTTTCATAGCAGGATCACCAAATTGTGATTCTACACCAAATATTTTCTTTACTAATAATTCAACTTTTGATATTGAAGCAAGTGCAATAATTGCAATTATACCTGTAGCTGAAACAGCTGTTCCTTGTTCTTCCATACTTCCATTAGAAGCTGTTGCAACAACTACAGACATTACGATTGCTAACAAAAAAGCTTGCACCGTTTGAGTAAATATCAAAGAGCAGAATTCTTTTAACCATACCATAAAAATATCTTTTTTCATTTAATCCCACTCTCCTTTAACTCATTACTTTTCCTAAGAAATCATATACAACTATTACTGGGGCTAACATTGCAAGTATTACTACATAGAAAAATCTTTTTAAATATGCAAAGAAAAACATAATTGATTGCACTATAAACATAGCATATAATATAGCTCCTTGTAATGTTACTTGACTAGCCACCCAACCAGTAATTTCTCCATCTTCATTAGTTTCATATGTCCAAGCTGACCTTTTAAAAAACTCTCCCATATTAGATATCAAATCTTTGGGATCACTTTTATTTTCCTTACCTTCAAATAAAACTTCATGCGTATTAATCATCGGTTTCCATAAATTTTCTTGATATTCTTTTGCTACTTGGCCTATATACAAAGCCATAGTATCATCTGTAACATTTTGGCTATTTCCAGAGCTCCATCCAAAGAAATTTAACACTTGGTTTTTTAAATTGTCTAATGCAGATGTTATTTGCCCCCAAAGATCTTCTGTTAAAAATTTCTTTATTAAATCATACACACCTTCTGGATTAGATAATAAATTTTTATAGAAATCAGTATTTTTAATTTGATTCGTTAATTCTTGTTTATTAGGATTATTCATATCTATATCTTTAAATTCATTATAATAATCAACAACTTTTTGATATTCTTGTTCATCTTTTATAGTTCCAATATCAGCAGCTAATAATAGCTTCGCTTCAGTTTCAGAAAGATTAAACATATCCAAATATCTAGCCCAACCAACTATTCCCTGGTTAGTGTCATTACCATGTGCATATTCAAGTCTATATCTTCGATATTTTGTATTATTTAAAAGTTCACCTGCAATTGCCATATTACTAACTGATGAAGCAGGACTATCATCTTCACCATTATTATCTAACAAAAATTCATCAACTGTACCATTAGTAACAGCGCTTGCTACCTGAGGTATTACAGAACCACCTAAAGTTATAGCAGCCGTAAAAGCATTTTGCCAAGCATTTGGAGCAGGATTACTTTTAACAAAATTTTCTACAACGACACTGTTGTCAATTTCCAAATCTAAAGCAATTTGAGTTCCCTCTAAATTTTTTTCAAGAATACTACTTGCCATTTCTACCAAACTCTCATTAATGTAAAATATAAATGACATAGCGTAATGCATACCAAATAATGCCACTAATGAAAATAGGAACTTCATTAAAGCTTCTTTGTATTTAGCTTTTTCAGATGCCAAACTTGAAACTGCCAATTTAATAGCCATTAATCCAACAACTATTCCCAGAAAGGTTACGGCTAAAGTAAATACTGTAGAATACAAACTTACAACTATATTAGCTAACGGAGTACTATCACCTGAAGTTGTTTCAAATAGCGAACCACTTGCCGGATTTAAAAAATTAACATCTAAAAATGGTATCGTATTAAATATAACTCTATCCGCCCATGGAAACATATTGGCTCCTGTTAACATTTGAAAGGCTGCACCAACCAGTGATTCTACCCAGGACGCTACTGCGTATACCATCGATGCTATAGCTTCTAAAATAATAGAATTTTTCATCTTACCATCAAGGTCGCCTTCCTGTACAGGATTATTACTACTATACTCATGATTAATTTCAGCATAAACATTTATACTAAATGGGAATAACACTAAAAACAATAAAAAAATTGCTACGACTATTTTTTTCTTACCTTTTATCATTTTTTTCCTCCTATTACTAGAATGTTTCTATAAGCCATTATTTTTTTTCTTTCTCTTTTGCATCTCAAGTATCTTTGTCAAGTTAGTTTCAACAAATTCAAATTCTCTTTGAGTAGGCCTTATTGCGATTACTGCTGATGAATAACCTATTTTTATAAGCCCTTCACCTCTTGAGCAAGTAATAAGGAAGTTAGATTCACCATCACTTAGTTTAAATACTTCTTGTAAATACTCAATTTCTGATTTATCTTGTGCTAAGAATAATTTTGTTTCTGCAGAAGTTAAAACTGCTTGTACAGATTTATTCTCATAGAAATCTTGGAATTTCTGTGAAACAACAGTAAGTGAAACATTTCTTTTTCTTGCACGTCTTGCCATTGTATTTAAGAAATCAACAGCTTCTGGATATGCAAGAAGCATCCAAGCCTCATCAACTAAAACTCTTTTACTTTTTGCTTTTGATTTATCTTCACTATTCTTTTTAACATATTTTTCCCAAATCCAAGAAAGTAATATTTGTTGTGCAAGTGGTCTTGCAAATCTTTCTTCAAGTTGAGAAATATTTATATTTATAAATACAGAACCATCTAAAAGTTCAAAAGTTGATTGACCATCAAAATATGCCATCTGTCCATCGAACTTTTTACAGTACTGTTTCATAACTTTTATTAAATAGTCATAATGATATTGATATGTATCATTTGTATTTTGTTCAGCTTTTTCAACTAATCTGTCATACCAAGAACTGATAGTTGGCATTAACTTTTTAGTTTTACCAAAAGAAGCTGAAGAATCTTCTTTATATAATGATTCTGGATCACTTGTAATTCCCATTGAAGAATATTCTTCTGCAACTATCTCAGCAATAATTTGTTTTGTTAACTCATTTACTTCTTCTGATTTAGTTGCACCGCGTGCCATTGTAAGTAACGCTTGTGTAACGTCTTCAACTTTATTTTCAACATTAAGCACATATTTTTCTCTACCAGTAATTTCATCTTTTACAATTTCTGTTTCAATATCAAAGATGTTAATAACTGTATCAGATTTTGGGCTTATATTTACATTTATTCCTCTTAATACTTCTGCCATTGCAACATATTCACCTTCAGCATCAAGTACCAAGTTTTCTACACCCATAAGTATTGCAGATCTTGCCATAATTGTTTTAATAGTAACAGATTTACCTGCACCAGATTTACCAAATATAATCATATTGTAATTAGCAAGCGATGAACTAAAATTATCAAATATAAGTGGTAAACCTGTTTGTTTATTTATACCTATTGGTACACCTCTATCCATTCCTGCATCTGCATTAACAAATGGGAATACTGTAGCCATAGATCCTCTATCAAAAGTATGCTTTCTTGTAATTTTATTACTATTTAAAGGTAAATTTGATTTAAATCCCTCTTCTTGTAAAGCCCAAGCAGTTTTTAATCCTATTTGTGTCTTTGAAGCTTCCATAGCAAGTATTTCAGACATTTTATCTAACTCACCTTTTGTATATGCAAACAAAGTACATATAATAGTTGCTTCAAACAACTTATTATAACCAGCAGCAATCTGATCTCTTAATGCTTCTGCTTCCGCTTGCTTAGTAGAAAGTACTGATTCTCTATTTATATCTCCTCTATCATGTGCAACATATCTTTCAGATTGTAACTCAACAATAGTTTTATTTAATTCATTTTGCGATGTATTTTCAGGAATTGGATTTATATATACAGATGTATTTACATCACCAAATTCATATATTCCTGATAGGAAATATGGGAATGTAGCTTGTCTAGGAATAGTTGTTAAATAAAAAGTTCTTGCAAATCTAGATACCTTAGAAAATATTTCAAGGTAATCATAATGTGTTGCATCTATTCCTGAAGGAGCTAATAAATCATGTAAAGATGATTTATTTACTTCTAAAGAATTGACTCCTGTTTCTAAAGAAGATGTTATCAAAGATTCAGTTGGAACTTGTTGCTGTGCACCTTTATTCTTTTTGTTTTTCTTATCTTTTTTCATATATCACTTACTCCTCCTATCTTATAACCTCATCATCTTCATCATCTGATGAAGAACCTAATCTATCATCAAAGCTAGAAGAAAATTCTTCTCCTCCACCAAGTCTATCATCAAATGAATTATCTGTAGTATCTTGATTAATACCGTTATTTATAGGTTCTTCTGTGCTACCAGAAATAATATCATCATCTATACTAGCAAATGTATCATCATCTGAAATAGACATATTTCTTTCTGCAGCAGTTGATAATATATTACTACTATTAGTTTCTTCTTTCCTATCATCTGCAATATTATCGTTCACTATGAGATTTTTTGGTATTGTAGTTTGTTCTCTTTCTTCAGTATCATTATTAATACTATTATTATTTTCTTGCTCTGCTTTTTCCACATTTTCTACAGTTTCATTGTTTGCAATTCTTGAAGCTTCGTTTAATCTTTCTTCTTCCATCTTTTTCTTCTCTTCATCTTTTCTTAAAACTTCTTTTGCCTCATTAGTACCTGTAACATCATCAATTTTAGATAATATTTGTGCTCTTTCAATTGCAGCTTCTTGTACAAGTTGTTTTTTAGTATTTTTAAATTCTTTTGCTATATCTTCTTGTGCTTCTTTTTTTATTTGTTCCGGTAAATCCTCATGTTTTACCATATCAGATGCCTGTTTAGCAATTCTTTCATTTATCTCTAATTCTTTCATCTTAGGAGTGCTATATTCTCCTTTTTGAATTGCTTTTTTTAGAGCAGCTAGAGATTTTATTCTAGCCTCTTGTTCAATTTGTTGATTTAAAAGTTCAGTTCTCTTAAAGAAAGCTTCTTCAGAAGTAGAATATAATCTATAAAATCCTGAATCAATAGCCTCTTTTACACTTAAAAGTCCTTTATCATCTCTGTTATATGCCATATACAATAAATCTGCAACTTCATTTGAATCAAGAACTCTTCCTTCTACAGAACAAGAAGATAAACCACTTATTATAGCTTGAGCTCTTGTTAAAAGTTCAGTATAACAAATATTTAAAAGTTCATCTTTTGTAAATTTATCTGCTCCAGCAATCTCAGATGTACTGTATGAAACTAATACATAAAAGTTTCTTTGAAGTAAACTTTTATTTGTACTCATTCTTTCAACATAATTAATTATATCAGATGCATATTCATACACATTTAAAACTTTATTTCTCTCATTTTCTGCTTTTTCTATTTCTTGAGTAGTAGATTCAAATGATTCTAAGACTTTATTATATTCTGCATCTAATCTTTCAAAATCACTTTTAACACCACTTATATTGTTTTTATACTCTTGTATTACACTCTTTAAATCAACGTTTTGTGCTTGCACATATAATTGTATTGGATATCTTAAAGTATTAAGGAAGGTTATAAATCCTTCTTCAACAGAAATTTGTTCAACTTCTGACATTAAGTCATAGTTAATTCCTTTACATTTAATTGCCATTGTATATCTAGATCCATTATTTTGAACTATCATGCTATCAAGAATTCTATCAAATTCCATGAACTTAAATACATCTTCTTTTCTTACTTCTTCTTTCTTTTCATTATTTTTAGCATTTTTTGGATTATGATTTTCTTTCGAAGAATCTTTTGACAAAAGATTAGTAGCTTTCTCTTGCTTTTTCGTAACTGTAAAGAATATTACTGCAAATACTGCTAGTATTGCTAATAAAATTAATGGAAATGTTAAAGCTCCCATAATTATTTTCCTCCCTTGTTTCTATTAAGATTATATATATATATCTTCTTTTTTCTCTTAAATGTTAAAAGTCTAAATAAAATATCACTTATATTTTCGCCACCAGCTTTTTGCAAAGCTCCCATAGTAGGAATATCAGGTATTTTTGCAGCACCTATGACATAACCTATAGCACCAAAAATAAAAGTTACAATAAGTCCTGGAACTAGTCCCATACCAAAAAAAGTACTTCCAAGATACCAAATAAGTGCTCCTATGAGTCCAACAACTACTGTAGTTATAAATGATTTAATAGTAAAAATAACTAATAGCCTTGTTTCTCCCTTTACACTTCTTGGAACATAATAAGATCTTCCCATAATTAACCTCCATATTTTATACGCTATAAATATTATTATTTAATAGTATATTTTCATCTTTTGCAATTTCAACTTCTTGTACTATTTCATATTTACTTGTAGTACTTGCACTATTAATTGAGTCATTAACAATATCAGAAATTAAACTTAAAAATGATGTTGCACAGAATGTTAAAATAATTCCTATTAAAAAATTTACTGACTTACCTTTAAGGCTTGCTTTTCCTTCTGCACCGGCAAATATATATCTAACTCCAACATAAACTATTCCAATTACTGCCAAGAACTGAGCTATATATGTAGCAAAGGCAAATATTCTACCCACCATTTGTTCATATGAAGTATCAGTTGATTCAATAAAAATAAAATTATTATTAGGAAATAATAGATTTTTTATTGAATTCCATCCAAAGAAAAATATACAAGCTACTAACAGAGTTGTTAAGCTCTCCTTTACACTAGCTTTTGCATCCACACTACCATACATATATTTTATTCCTAAAAATATTGTTACAATAACAAATACTGTTGTACCAACTACTGAAATCATATTCGAAAAAGTATTTACCACATCATCAACTCTGCCACCCAAATCTTCTAGATTTTCATCTTTATTAACATTTGAAAACCAATCTGTAGCTGCATTCCAAAAATCTTTATTATCTTCTTTATTATCTTCTTTATTATCTTCAGTTTGAGTTTTATCTATTTCAGTTTCAGCGTCTTCGACAACATCTATAATAGAATCTAAGCCATCCCCTATCGAAGCTATCTCTTTCTTTTCTGCATTTTTCTTATCACAACTTGTAATAGATACTCCAAACACAAGACTAAATGAAGAAGTAATTAAAAATACTACCAGCATTGTACATACAATTTTATTTATTTTCATACCAATTCCCCTTAACGCAATTTTATCGTATATATTATATCAATAAAATTAAAATTAGTCCAGATTTAATTGCAATATATATAAAAAAAAATTAATTGTAACAAAATTGTTACAATTAAGTAATAAAAATGTATAAAACCTATTTTACTGTCTGTTCAAACACTTTTGCAACAAATTGTGCGACAGTTGAAGCACAAAATACTAATATAATTCCAATAACAAGTGGCATCATACCTGCTTTTATATCCGCCTTAGCATCAGCTGATGCATACATATATCTAATTCCACATATTATAATTCCTGCAACAGAAGCAACTTGTATTAGAAATAAAACTGTTGTATATATATTGTCAAAAATACCTTTAGTTTTTCCAACATCTTCAATATTTCCAGAAGGTATTTGACTAGGATCAAAACCTCCTCCAAAATTGTTATTATTAGTAGTTAAACCTCCAACAGCATCTGTACCTTGTGGAGTTAGTCCAAATACATTACTAACAGAAAAAGTAATCATAAACAATATCATAAGCATACACGTTATCTTGCTATATTTTTTCATATTCGTACCTCCAAAGTATTATATATATTATATCAGTAAAAAAAATAAAAGTCTATATTTCTTTAAAAAATATATTTTTTTATATAAAAAAATTAGCAAGATCAGAAAAACTTGCTAATTACTTAAATTATATAATTATTATAAATCTTTTACCTTATAAAAAGCTTAATATTATTAGCCACCTAAAGCTTCATTTGTAATTCCTGTAATAAATTGTACAACTGTTGATGCACCAAATACAAGAACAGCACCTACTACTAAGATTACCATTTGTTTTTTAATATCAGCTTTTGTATCAGCAGAAGCAAACATATATCTTACACCAGCAAATACTATTGCAGCTATTGCAGCTATTTGAAGTATTAAAGCTATTGTTGACCATATATTTCTTGCTGTACCAGTAACAGAATTGATTTCAGAACCACCTTGAATTTGGTTAAAATCTGTACTAATTACATCTGCAAATACATTAGTAGTAAATACAAACATTAATACAAAAAGAATTGGTAAAACTGTTAATATTATTTTTTTAGATCTTTTCATAATTTTCCTCCTTTTGTGTTACCTCATAATATAATTATACCAAATTCAAATAAAAAAGCAATACTTTTTTTATTTTTAATATAAAAAATAATGATATTTAACTTTTTGTCGAATTGTTACGATTTGTTTTTCTTTACTTTTCAGACATTTGATTATATAATAATTATGGTGATTATTTGTTAAAAAAATTTATTTCTATATTTTTTATTCCTGTTTGCTTTTTTAGTCTATTTATCAATTCATCTAATACTGTAAATGAATATTGCTTTCCTTGTGATACTAAAATTATAACCTCAAAATATGGTTATAGAGATTTACTAGGTAATACAAATTTCCATAATGGAACTGATTTTGGTGCAACCAGAGGAAGTAAAATTTATGCAATTTCTAGTGGTACTATTACGCATGTTGGTTTTTTAAATGGATATGGTAACTCTGTTATAATATCTCATCAAAATGGTTACAAAAGTTTATATGGCCATATGGATGAAGCATATAATGTAAGTATTGGAGACTACGTTCCTAAAGGTTATTTAATAGGCTATGTTGGACCTAAATATCTTTCAAATGGGAAGCTAAATGGCTTTACAACAGGACCCCACTTACATCTTACAGTATTTGATAAAAATTCTAATACTATAGATCCTACTTTACTGAAGTTTAAATAATATGTAATTTTATATTATGTTTAAACATAATTTTGAATTATTATAAAAATATACTGTTTAATATAAAAATTAAATCTAAGAAAAGTAAAAAGATTATAAATATAAAATTGACAATATTAAATAAATGTTATATATTATTGACGGTGATTATTTCTGAAAAAACATTTTAAGAACTGTATTATATTTTTATGTATATTTATTATCATATTATTAATATTTAGTATATCATATAAGACTCATTTTTCATCAGATGCATATAAAATAATGAGAATAGGAGTTGAAGAATATGCTAA
>OLPW01004415.1_pt1 | contig 10005 bp, 7 predicted proteins | sample 1672161 | NCBI WGS metagenome assembly OLPW01 (sample SAMEA3136654, study PRJEB25190) | human gut metagenome
TTCAATTTTCAAGGTACACAGGGAGACAGTCCCCTCAATAGGTAGCCAGCGAGAAGGGCTGTTTTTTAACCCCCTCACTAATCAACTGGGAAAATTTTTTTGATTTGTACGAAGGAATTTTGAAAAATTTCTTTGAAATCCTCTCCACTAACCAACTGGGAACTTTTTTCGGATTTGAACGAAAAAACTTTTGAGAATTTTTCTGCGAACCCTACTACTAATCAACTGGGAACTTTTCGGGCAAATAACAAATGGGTTTTAGAAAAATTTTTTAAGTGCCCCCCTACTAACCAATTGGGAAATTTTTTGAGATTTTGGCAAAGTAATTTGAAAAATTCTCTCAACTTTTCAAAAGGTCCCTCTACTTGCTCTGAATAAGGGGTGCCGTTTGGCAGGGTGTTTTCGAAAAATTTCTCAAATATTTTTTATCTGAACGCAAAAAACCGCCCTCCCGGTGATAGGAGGACGGCTGATAATCACTATTGACTTATAGGTGACTCATATAGAAATAGAGCACCGGCCAAACGGTCGGTGCCCTATTCCTAGTAATATCAATCGTCTAAATATACAAATGATTGAGGTGCAGACTGAATATTAAGGTCTGCTAACGGCTTCGAAGTCGGATATTTTTCGAATGATCCAATGACAAAAGCGTATGCCGTTGTGCATCCACTAAAGTATTTTCTATACTTTGACCTGCTAATACCAGCATTTGCTTTTGTACTGTTCCAGAGCGGCGTAGGTTTCATCTTGAGCGTTTTTACAACTTCAAACTCGCCAATAACGGCTTGTTCTGGAGCAGAGGAATACACAACAATCTTTGATACCTCTTTTTTAGGAATACGTTTTCGGTACTCATAGTGTTTCTGCCCGTCAAATATTTTATTGGCATATTCAGGTTTGATGGATAATAGAATCGTGGCCATGCCTCATTGCCTTTCAAAGTGTATTTTTGTCTGTGATTTGGCTAAAATCGTGTCAAAATCTGCGTCAGAAATATGATCAAATGGTCTTGGTCCGCTATATTGTGGTATGATTCCACTACCCCATAATTCGCCTAAAGTAATTCGTTTTGTAAGGCTTTTTATAAAGATGAATTTAACAACCAGAAGTTTTTCACTGTGTTTTTCCCAAAGTTGATTTAGCGTTTCCGGGTCAAAGACTGTACGGTTTTCACAGTATTTGAAGTAATCCTCTTTGCTTGAAAAGTTATATCTCACTTCGTCAACGACACAAATTGTACTGACAACAGATTCATACGCTTTCCTTCTTGGCGTTATCCCCTTTCGGTAAATAACAAGCAAATCACCCGGACGCATATCCCGTTTATACGAGAGGGAAATATACACTTTTTGCAATGCATAGCGATGTGCCTTGTCTCCCAGATAATCAAAGTTCCCTTCAGTTCTCAATTGCGAGTCAGGAAATAACGGAGTATGATATTGTGCTTCAATCGGAAGGAAGAATTTCTGCACATCGTATCTGATATTGGGAAAATTCTCTTTGACTGATTTTGATATATCATAACCGGTCATTTTCTTAACAAGCACTACTTCTTCACCGTTGTCATTTTTCTTAATGCCATATTCATAGAACCCCCATCGAACCAGCAAATCATACAGCGTCCTTAATTCGGGGCGGTTCATATATAGCGTAACATATATTTCCTCCGCATTGCGTTCAATGGCATTGTCAAAAATGATTTTAATAAAGCGTTCACCAAGCCTAAAGCCGGAAGCTTCAACCTTGAATGTCCCAACTTTTAATCTTCGCTTAGGTCGAAAAATTGGTGCAATGTCACTGTAATTTTCCTCTTCTGTTTCAGTTTTGAGATATAGGAATCCAAGTATGGCGCCTACATCTGTTCGACATACATAGGCTTCTTCATTGCTCTTTTTTATAAACCAATCCTCAAACCCCGTATACGCTTCACGGAAGGTAGCAAAAAACGGGTCTGCCACATCAATATTTCCAAACAGTTCCTTTTTGACTGCAAGCACCTTATAATCTATAAGGTCAGGATTTTCATTGGTACATTTTTCAATGAACGAGTTGATTGTGAATACACGCTCTGACAGCCCTAATCTATCTGCTTTTAAGCGCATACGGCGGTCTTCTGTGATTAGAATATCTGCTCTTTTACAATACAATTCGCATAGGAGTTGATTGTCTATTTGATCGTTGGCTGTTTTAGGGGTGTCACTTAGAAGTGCGGTAAATTCCGCCGTCTGCGGAGCAATGCATCGCATCTCTGTATAAGCATCAATTTTTGCGTCATACAGTGATTGCATCTGTGGGTTGCGATATTTATGGAGCTCGTCTATAGAGTATGGATGAATCAGCTTTTCATAGTGCAGTTTGTCGAGCCAGTAGAATAGTTTCCCGATAGTAAAGCTTGTCGCTTTAGTATTTTCTCTATGTATAATGACATTCGTATCAAGTAGCGCTCGCATTTACTCACCCCCTAAAATATATTCTCTAACTTGCTGCACATCGGAATCGTCAAATAACATCTGATGGATGTAAAGTGGGAGACCTAATTGCTTTGTAATCTTTTCACATTGCATCTTTTCACTTTATTTTAGGGATTTCAATGCATCAAGTGGATAGCAACGGGAATCTCTATACCGAAGATTTTCACAAACTTTAGTCACATCTGATTCAAGTAAAACCACCTTCGCAATTGGCATTAACGAAAAAACAGACTCAGGCAGCCTTGCAACATTAAATGATTTATCAAAAATACAGAAGTGACCCGCTAATATAAATGCCGTATCCTTCTGTAACCTGTCATTCACTGCCGCACCAAGAATATCCTGATTCTTTTCCTTGTTTACCACAGTTTTGTTACGACCATAAGTTTCTCCGTTGAGTGCGCTTATCAAGTCGCCAGCTGAATAGCAGGGGATTCCAATAGAGAGGCCAAGCCTTTCACACAAGGTGCTTTTTCCCACGCCATAGATCCCCGCAACAAAAATTATGCCATCTTTCATTGTTATCCCCCTTTTGAAAATGTAATAAATTTGGGTTAGCCCATCCTCATCTCCCGATACACCACATCAGCCAATGCGCTCATAATGGCATTGTACTTGTGCTGATCCTCAAAAAGCGAGGTATAGGTATCCTGCGATTCCAGATAGCTGTCCTGAGCCGCTGCTCCGAAGGCCTTGGGGAAAATGCTTTCCACAAAAATCTGCGGATCTGAGGTCTGCGCCATCTTGGTCAGCTTCTTGTCGGCCATCAGACGGCTGCGCAGAGCCGTCAGCAGCACTTTGTCTCCCTCGGTGAATTCACCCTTGTACTTTTCGTTGATCTTGGCGATGATCTCATCCAGCGGCGACTTTGTGTCCAGTCCCATTGCACCCTTTTGCTTGGCCGGTTCGTACACGCCCTTCACCTGTTCCAGCTCAATGCTTCCGGCGAAGGTCTTTTGCAGCTTGTAGTATTCCAGCTTCAACTTACCCTCAAGGTCCACCATATCCGTGGTTTCCGCAGGCAGCAAATTGATCAGATAACAACAGAATACATATTCCTTGTGCAGCTCCTTATCGAACATCCGCAGGATCTGCGAAATATAGCCGTACCACTTAATGAGATTGCGCACCTGACGGCGGAACTGATACCGCTCGTTGGGCGTTTTTTGATTATAACGGTCTGCCACCGGCTTCAACACGCTGGTCATTCGCCCCATCGCCCGGGCATCCTGCCGGCCTGTGCTGAAATACTCCTTGGCAAAAGCCTCAATATCTGCATCGTTATAGACCGCAAATCCCCGCAGCTCCTTCTGCGTCTGATAGATCAGGTCAGCGTTGACCTCCTGCGAAAGCGAGGTTTCTTGATAGAACGGCTGAAACGCCTCCAGAATGTCCTCTTTCTTGTTGGCAAAATCGAGAACGAAAGTGTCCACCTTGCCGGTGCAGGTGCGATTCAATCTGGACAGCGTCTGCACCGCTTTGACGCCCTTCAGCTTCTTGTCCACGATCATCGTGTGCAGCAGCGGCTCGTCAAAGCCGGTCTGGTACTTCTCGGCAACGATCAGCACATTGAAATGGTCGTGGAATTCCGCCTTGGTCTGCGTTTCGGCGATGTGCGTCCCATCCGCACGAACATTCAGTTTCGGCTCGGTGTATTCTGTATCACCGTCCTGCACAGCACCCGAAAAGGCCACCAGCACCTGCACATCGTTGTACTTCTGCTCCTCTATGTAGCGTTTGACCTCGTGGTAGTAGCGCACTGCTGCAAGGCGGGACGAGGTGATGACCATCATTTTACCCCTGCCGCCGATCTTGTTTCGGGTGGTTTCCCGGAAGGTCTCCACGATGATCTGCGACTTCTGGGAGATGTTATACGGATGCAGCTCCTGATATTTGCGGATCACCTTAGCTGCACGGCTGGCGGGCACATCCGGGTTATCTTCCGAGGTTTTGACGATTTTGAAGCAGGTGTCATAGGTCATATAGTTCTGGAGCACATCCAGAATAAAGCCTTCTTCAATGGCCTGCCGCATACTGTAAATATGGAACGGATGAAAACTGCCGTCCTCATATTCCGTGCCGAACAATTCCAGCGTCTTGTCCTTGGGCGTTGCGGTAAAGGCAAAGAAGGACAGATTCTTATGCCGCCCCTGAACGGTCATTTCCCGCATCAGGCGGTCGTCCGGGTCCAGTTCTTCTTCGGCCTTGCCCTCGATTTCGGCGTATTCCCGCAGAGCATCCTCGGTATCCGCAAGGGCGGCTTTCAGCTTCAGAGCCGAGCTGCCGGTCTGGGAGGAATGGGCCTCGTCTACGATAATCGCAAAGTTCCGTCCCGCTACTTTATCCACTTCCTGATAGATGACCGGGAACTTCTGCAAGGTGGTGACGATAATGCGCACGCCGCCGTTGATGGCGTCCCGCAGATCCTTGGAGGTCTTATCTTCCCCGATGGTCTCAATGGCGCCGAGGGTGTGGTCAAAGCCGGAAATGGTCTCCTGCAGCTGCGCATCCAGCACGGTGCGGTCGGTAACGACGACCACGCTGGAGAACACCGGCTTGTTTTCCTCATTGAACAGCGAGGCCAGCCGGTAAGCCGTCCACGCAATGGAGTTGGACTTGCCGCTTCCGGCGCTGTGCTGGATCAGGTAATTATGCCCCGCTCCGTTCTGCCTGACATCGGCCAGCAGCTTGCGCACCACATCCAGCTGATGATAGCGCGGAAAAATCAGCGTTTTGCCGTCCTTCAGGTTCATAAATTTCTGGACAATGTCCATCATACTGTCCTTCTGAAAGACATTCTCCCACAGATACGCTGTCGGGTAGCCGTTTGGGTTTGCCGGATTGCCCTTGCCGCCGTCGTTTCCGGCTCCGTTGGAGCCCTGGTTAAAGGGCAGGAAATAGGTGTTCTTTCCGGTGAGCTTTGTGGTCATCCACACCTCGGTGTGATCCACACAAAAATAGGCCAGAATGCGCTTGTTGAACTGGAAGCAAAGCTCTCGCGGGTCGCGGTCATACATCCACTGCCGCTTGGCGTCGTCCACCGTTTGGCCGGTGTACTGGTTTTTTAATTCAAAAGCGAACACCGGGATACCGTTGAGCACCAGCACCATATCCACGCTCTTTTTTGTATCGGCAGAGAAGTACCACTGGCGATAGCACTCGATGGTGTTTGCCGCCCACTGGGCAGCCGCCGCCTGATTCAGGGCAGACTCCGGCTTAAAATAGCACACCCGAAAACGCAGTCCACGGTGCTTGAAGCCGTGGCGCAGGACAGAGAGCAGTCCCTCCGTCTCGCAAGCCGTGTTGAACGCTGTGCAGAACTTCCGCACCGGGTCCACCTGATTGGCATTTTCAAAACGCGCCCATTCCTTGGGCTGGGTGCGCTGAACGAAGTCGATCAGGGTATTCACATATAGCCCCTGTTTGGCGTCATAGGTGTCTGCACCCTTGGTATATCCGCCCGCCGGGGAGAGAAAGAAGGATTCTATATCCGCTTCAAAACGCTTTTCGCTTGCATCAGTTACCATTTTTTCTGCCCCTCACTTTCTGCTCGAATTTCCCTTTGATCGACTCACACACAACATCTACACTATCACAAAACAGCGTTTCCTTTGATATTCCGAACAACGCCAGTTCTTTTAAGATTTTTTCCTTTCCGCTACCGGCAACAAGGATTCTACCTGCAATAAAATCCGCATTCTTCTCGATTTTATCAATATACGAATAAAAGCTCATTTGGTCGTGTTCGATGTGATTCGGAAACAGGATATACCTGCCTTGCTGCGCCTGCTGACGCATTTCTCTGACGGGTGCGTAGATAAAAAACGGATCTTTACAACATTCTTCAATCCACTGGCCACCCTCTTCATCTGTCTTATGGCAAATTTCATTTGACTGCGCTTGCTCGAGAAAATACGGCTGGCGTTTCACAGCGCCATAGAACAAGCTTAATTGCAAGCATGTAGCCCGAGCAAATCGGTAGCTGTCTGCAATGGCGTTGACGATTGGATAATTCGCCACATCCAACTCGTTTGTCTTGAATACAATAACTTCGCCATCCGCTCCTGCATTTCCGGCGCAGGCAAAATACAAAGCGACCAAAGCATTTTCCGTAATGTTCAAAAGGCGGGTTGGGATTCCGTGGTGCTGCAAAAGCGCCAATAGTTCGATTGGGGGAAGCGAATCATTAAAGGCATTCGGAAGCTTATATTTCGCCATTTCAATCATATTGCGTTCTTCGGAGAAAATCGAAATATCGCAGGCAAATTTCTGGTCTCTGGCTATTGATGGAAGCAAATCATACGCTTTGTTTGACTGGCCCCTAAAAAGCAGCGTCTCGTTATTCGGACCACCGTCACGGATAAGAGAGTTGTCCAGTTCTGTGATCTGCTGAACCAATTCAGCAACGCTTGAAACTGTCGTCACAGCGGATGCACCTCCTTCTTGCCCGTCACATACTCATAAATCAGGGATTTCTTGTAGTTTTCGATTTCGGTGAGGTATTGCTGTTTCTTTGCTATCAACACCTCTATACCACTACATTTTTCATTCAAGTATCGCACTATTTCTAACTGTTCCTCGTTGCATGGAATAAAAACAGAATAATTCCGGACAAATGTAGGGGACACTCTCTTTAATCCACCCGTTCCAGTCATTGTTGCACAGGCATATTGCTTGAAAATGTCATTTTGCAAATAGTAGAAAATGAATTCTGTATTTATACTTTGTGGGCGAATTACAAAAAGCTCGGAGCTTCCAAAACCAACCCCAGCTGAAAGCCCTTGCATAATGGCAATATTTCCGTTTTCAAAGCAAGGTGTGACCTTAGCAAACACAATATCTCCATCTTGATACTGTGTATAGGAAGAAGATAAAGCAGAAAAATGGGCTTCGCGATTCTCAAAATAGCCATTTTTTATGCACTCCATTGGAGTAAATGTTACCAAGCTATCTTCGGAAAGGTGACTAGTATTACACGATGGGGCAAACTCGGTGCAATATTTTATTTTGCTTGCTGTCCACTCCGCCGGAATGTCCCCAATCCATTCAATGCCGCTGTCCTTCATCGGCCTGTCGCCACGGATGCCCTTGGTGACTGCCTGCGTAATGACCGCCTGTTTCAGCTTTTTGTATTCTTCAATGGACGCACGGGTCTTTTCCAACACAGCGTCGATTTCGGCGCACTCTGCATCCAAAAAGGCCGCAATGCGCTCCTGCTCTATCACTGATGGCCACGTCAATATTTGATTATTCCATAATGTAGCCGACCACGTTGGTATGCTAACAGAATCTACCGCAATTGACGCAATACTTTGCTGTAAACAATAGCGAATAAACCTTCGATTAACAAGGCTGCTCATTGCCGCTCTGATAATGTGGTCAGTGTAATAAGCCTTTGAAACGGGCAAATATACATACGGCGTTCCGTTTCTGGCTAATAATAAATCATTTTCCCCGGTTTCTTTCCATGTTGGAAAATTTGAATAGCCTGTTCTAATGGGCGTTAGCCCTGCTGTATAAAAAGCGTTGAGGCCGGCATCGCTTTCCCAATATTCCTTATCAATTGCTTCGCCGGTGTTTAACCCATTATGCAAATACTTAAATTTTACAATGCCCCATTCTTTTGGTATTTTCCCAATCCACTCAATCCCGCTGTCTTTCATCTCACGCATATGCCGTCAGCCCTCCTTATGGAACAGCGTGTTCAGGCTGTCGGCAATCTCACGCTCCAGCTTTTGAATCCGCTCCACAATGTCGTCCACCGGCTCCGGCGGCTGATACTCGTAGAAATAGCGGGTCATCGGAATTTCATAGCCCACCTTGGTCTTGCTCTTGTCGATCCACGCATCCGGGGCGTAGGGCAGGACTTCCCGTGCAAAATAGGCGTCAATGTCCTGCACCAGCGGCACATTTTCGGTGTCCCGCAGGGCGGTGTCCGCCACCGGCTTGCCCCGCTTCATCACAATCTCGCCGTTTTCGTCCCGCTGCGGACGCTCCACTACGATTTTGTTGTAGCCGAACTCCTCACTGCCGAAAATCTTGCTCTCGCAGTACACGCCGGACTTGTCCCCATACACGGCATTGTTCCGGTATTCGCCGTAGGCCTGCACGATCAGCTCCCGGCAATGGTCGCTGATGTCGTTGCGCTTGGTGCCGATGGCTTTGCGGCGCTGTTCATAGCAGTGGGACGCGTCAATGAGCTGCACCTTGCCGCAGCGGTAGGCGGGCTTATCCTTGCACAGCACCCAGATATAGGTGGAGATGCCGGTGTTCATAAACTGGTCGGTGGAAAGCTGGACAATGGCGTCCAGCCAGTCATTTTCCAAGATATACTGGCGGATGTTGCTGGGGCCGCTCCCGGCATCGCCGGCAAACAGCGGCGAGCCGTTCTGAATGATCGCCATTTTGCCGCCCGGTGCCAGCTTAGACAGGCCGTTGAGCACGAAAAGCTGCTGTCCGTCGCTGATTTTCGGCAGACCGGGCGCAAAGCGCCCCAGCTCGCCCTTGGCGGCTTCGGCCTCCACCGCCTTCTGTTCCCGCTTCCAGTCGATACCGAAGGGCGGATTGGAAATGCAGTACCGGAAGGTGAAACCCGGGAACTGATCGTCGGAGAGCGTGTCACCGAACCGCATATTATTGGGATCGCCGCCACGGATCATCATATCCGCCTTTGCAATGGCGAAGGTGGAGGGGTTAAACTCCTGCCCGAAGCAGGTCACCTCCACATCGCTGTTCAGCTCGTGGATGCGCTCCTCCATACAGGAAAGCATCTGCGAGGTGCCCATCGTCATGTCGTACACGGTCACATTGCCGTCATCCAGCTTGGCGTCGCACAGCAGCAGGTCGGTCATCAGATAGATGATGTCCCGGCTGGTGAAGTGCGCTCCGGCCTCCTCGCCAAAGGACTCGGAGAAGCGCTTGACGAGATCCTCAAAGATATAGCCGCAGTCCACGGCGCTGATCTTATCCGGGCCGAGGTAGCCTTTAGGGGAGTTGAACTCCTTGATGACCAGATACAGGCTGTTGCACTCCACCATACGGCGAATGATGTTGTCAAAATCGAACTTGGCCAGCACATCCTGCACATTGCCGGAGAACCCGGCCAGATAGTCCCGGAAATTTGCTTCGATGTTGTCCGGGTCGGCCAGCAGGCTCTCAAAAGTGAAGCGGCTGGTGTTATAAAACTGATAGCCGGAAGCACGGGTCAGAAAGCCGTCGATAACCGCCAGCTTCTTAACTTTTTCATATTGCTCGATCACCGCATCGTGGGTGGGCAGCAGGCAGTCGTGAAACCGCTTAACCACCGTCATCGGCAGGATCACAAGGCCATATTCGTGGGGCTTGAACGGCCCACGAAGCACATCCGCCACATTCCAGATCATCGTGGCCTTTTCCTGTATATTTACGCCCACGGCGCTGCTTTTTTCGTTAACCATTGCTTTCTCTCCTCATCCGACTGCCACTTCAACCTTTTTGCCGCTGAAGGCCACGCCGTATTTATAAATCGTCCTGACCCCGGCGGTCGTCAGCT
>OLPW01004421.1_pt1 | contig 9990 bp, 9 predicted proteins | sample 1672161 | NCBI WGS metagenome assembly OLPW01 (sample SAMEA3136654, study PRJEB25190) | human gut metagenome
TCAAGTTCTAACGATTCACCAAGTTCTGACAATTCGTCAAATTCCAGCAAACAAGTTTTGCCGCTCTCTGTCCTTGGACTTCAAGCAATCGCAACAAGCATTGACGCCTTAGCCGTCGGAGTAAGTTTTGCCGCCCTTTCCGTAAACGTCGTATTGGCGGCAAGTCTTATTGCATTAACCACAGCTCTTATGTGCTGTATTGCTCTTGTTCTTGGAAGACGTTTTGGCAGCATGCTAGGAGAACGCGCAACCATACTTGGCGGCATTGTTCTTATAGCAATTGGCATCAAAGCGCTTCTGTTCTAGTATGCTCCAGTGTTCTAGTATGCCCCCAGAGATGGGAATGTTTACGAGACGGAAGATATTTACTAGTCGTGTTCGGCTTTATTTTTGGCTGTGCGTAAAGTACGTACATGAACCTCGCCAGAATGTGCTGCAACACTTTGCCCTGAGGTGGTCTTTATAAGTAGCTTACCTTCGCCATCAACACCTATAATTGTGCCTTCGGCAAACACCGATCCATCTAAGGCCTCAAGAGTAGCCCCATCACCAACAAAGGCCATGTGTGCTCGATATTCATCCAGAAATTCCTCGAAGCCTTTTTCGCACCATACCTCATAGCACTGCTGCACTTCATAAAGCATACGCATCAAAAGCTGCACCATAAGTGATCGCTGCAAAGAATTCAAATCGGTCGGTTGATCTTGAGCGTTTTGCTTACAAGGTTGAATGCTTCCGTCATTTTGCGCATCTCCTGGCTGAAGGTCTAGCTGAATTCCCCCAACGCTATCGATCTGCGCATCCCACACATAGGAAGGACGGTATTTTCCTAACGCATCTGCAGCACAATCTTCAAAAGAGAAAACATTGATCCCAATGCCAACACATACGCCTCCCGAAACCGCTTCAAGCGATATGCCGGCAATCTTTCCCCCTTTGAAAAGGACATCGTTTGGCCATTTGATAGCAAGCTGCGAATCATCGCAGAAATACCGCAAGGCTCTTCGCAGAGCAACCGACATCACAAGGCTTAACAAAGGCAGCTTATCAAGCGTTACTCCTCGGCGCAGGGGATAGAGCGCAAACGAGGTATACAGGCCACCTAAAGGACTTTTCCATGCATGCCCTTGGCGTCCATATCCGCCACTTTGCTGAAGAGCCACCACGCACAAGCCCTCTTCGGTACTCTGAGCAAGAGCATCTTTTATAAAGAGATTGGTTGATTCAACGCAGCCATAACTTTTGATACGCCAAAATGACGTATCAAGAAAAGCCGAAGTGGGCGAATCGTCTGACGCACTCAAATGAGCATCAGAACCACAACTAAAAGTGCTTTTACCAAGCGGAACACAAAGGGGCTCTAGCACTTCCATGCCTTACCTATCGTAACGCTTTCAAGCGTGACTTTCTTCCCGTTTGCCAGCTCATGACGTGGAGCAATTTCCAGAAGAGGCTTCACGACAAAATCTCGCTCGTGCAATAAAGGGTGAGGCAGCGTAAGGATTTCGTGGTCACACACATACCCCTGATAGTCAAGAATGTCTAAGTCGCAGGTACGCGGACCATTTTCCTGCTCACGAACACGCCCTAAGCTTTGCTCGATTGCCTGCAGATAACGAAGAAGCTCTTGAGGAGGAAGCCCTGTGCGCAAAAGCACCACTGCATTCACAAAGGTGTCCTGGTCCTCAAAATACGCAGGTTCGCTTTCATAGAAGCTTGAAACATCGATGATCTGCGAATCGGGCAACATACACATATCAGAAATCGCCTGATTAAGCATTGCCTTTTTACCCTCAAGCTCTTCACCTTCATCTGCAACAAGCGCCACATTGCAACCCATGCCAATAAACACGTAGGGACGCAGGTTTTCTTCGACAGAGGTAACGGTAAGAGGAACATTATGGGTACGAATTACCGAAGCACCAAGCTCACAAGCAAGAAGTGCTTCAGCCGCTGAAGCGTCATCGCGCTCTTTGGGGTCCTCGATATGGTAGGCATAGCCAATGTAGCTCTTACGAGAAACTGCCACCATAAGAGGATAGCCCAGTCGGGCAAATTCCTGGAAATTGCGCATAAGCTCAATAGTTTGTTTGGCGGTTTTGCCAAACCCAGGACCAGGATCTAAACAAATGCGGTCACGATCTACGCCCGCCTGCTCCAAAGAATGGGCACGAAGCTTTAAATAGGTTACCACTTCATCAACCACATCATCGTAGTGTGGTTCATCCTGCATAGTACGAGGATCATCCCCCTGCATGTGCATAACCACCAACCCTGCATCGCAAGAGGTGGCGACTTCTACCATTTCAGGATCGCGAAAACCAGTGACATCATTGATGATGCTTGCCCCTGCCTCAACGCATGCCTTTGCCACTTGCGCATGACGAGTGTCGATGCTCACGCAAACGTTTTCTACAGCAAGGCGTCGCACCACTTCCTCGACTCGAGAAAGCTCTTCTTCCACGCTTACAGGACTTGCGCCAGGGCGGGTAGATTCTCCACCCACATCAATAATGAGGGCTCCCTCCTCAACCATTTTGAGACCCGCGCGAACCGCTTCATCAACAGAAGCGTAAGAGCCTCCATCGGAAAAGGAATCAGGCGTAACGTTAAGGATTCCCATAATCACAGGAGTTCGGGAATCAAACGAATAAGAACCACAACGCCAAATCATAAGTTCGTCCTCCAAAAAGCCCCGAGCATTTTGCTCGGGGCGTATACCATCTCTTGTTTCTAACCTCGTACGTCTAGTTGCGAGCTGCAGCGCCATCCTGGCTGCCTTCTGTTTTACCTTCTTCGGTCTGTGGATCAGCATGCTGTGCCATCTGTTGAGATTGTGGCTGCTGAAGCGCTTTTTGTACCTGTCCTGCTCCAGCCTGTGCTGCTCCCGTGTTTTGCGGCTCGTCATGATGAACCGTTACCAAATCAATGGGCATCGGACGCCTAGGGCGCGAAGGGTTCGTTGCCGAAGGAGGTAATTGGGTAGGATAAGAAGGTGCCGAAGTGTGCGCCGCCTCAACAGGTGCAGACATCATAGGCTGATTTCCCTGACCACCCTGACCAGAAGCGGGAGCAACAGGCTGACCGGTAGGAGCCGGGAAATTTCCGGAGGCAGAACCGGAGCCGTTTTGACCATCACTCTGAGTACCATTTGAAGCCTCATCGCCACCGGCAAGTTTCTTTGCTTCAGCTTCTTGCTTTTCCTTCTGAAGATATTCATCCCAGCGATTGTTAAGCAATGCCTGACATGCTTCGCCATCAATGGTTTCGCGCTCAAGCAAAACGGAAGCCATTAAATCCATCTGATCGCGACGAGACGAGAGGATCTCTTCAGCACGATCATGAGCTTCTTTCATGATGCGTGCTACCTCATCATCAATGCGACGAGCGGTGTCATCAGAATAATCTTGAGTATTGCCATAATCACGGCCCAAGAAGACCTCATGGTTAGGCTGACCAAACACCTGAACACCAAGTTCGGAGCTCATGCCGTAGTTGGTAACCATGGAACGTGCCATCTTCGTTGCACGCTCAAGGTCGTTAGAAGCGCCCGTCGTGATGTCATCGCAGAACAACTCTTCTGCAACACGACCACCAAGGAACACTGCCAATTCATCGCGCATCTGGTTGCGGCTATTTAAAACCTTATCCTCATCAGGAATAGAAAGCGTATAACCCAACGCGCGACCACGAGAAATAATTGAAATTTTGTGGACAGGATCGGCATTTTCCAGCAAGTGACCCACCAACGCATGACCGGATTCGTGGTAAGCAATCGTGGTACGCGTTTGCTTGTCCAGTACGCGTCCCTTTCGTTCAGGACCTGCAATAACGCGCTCCATTGAATCCTGAACTTCCTTGTTGGAAATAACACGCTTATTACGACGAGCCGTAAGAATGGCTGCTTCATTGAGCAGGTTGGCAAGATCCGCACCAGAAAATCCCGGGGTCAACTTAGCCAAACTTACCAAGTCCACATCATCATCTAAGGGCTTGTTTGCCGCATGAACATTCAAGATCTTCTCGCGACCCTTTACGTCAGGAACATCAACAACAATCTGACGGTCAAAACGTCCCGGACGCAACAGTGCAGGGTCAAGAACATCGGCACGGTTTGTTGCCGCAATCAGCACAACTGAATCGTTGGCCTCAAAACCGTCCATTTCTACCAGCAGCTGGTTAAGCGTTTGCTCACGTTCGTCGTGACCGCCACCAAGACCGGCACCACGCTGACGACCAACTGCGTCAATTTCATCAATAAAGATAATGGAAGGTGCTGCTTCTTTTGCCTTCTTAAACAGATTGCGAACACGAGAAGCACCAACACCAACAAACATCTCTACAAAGTCGGAACCAGAAATGCTGAAGAATGGAACTCCTGCCTCGCCGGCAACCGCACGAGCGAGCAAGGTTTTACCAGTGCCCGGAGGGCCCACCAGCAAGCAACCGCGCGGAATTTTTGCACCCAAGGATTGATACTTAGCGGGGTTTTCCAGGAAGTCTTTAATTTCCTGCATTTCCTCTACCGCTTCATCAACACCGGCAACGTCAGAGAATTTGACGTCGGGATGTTCTTCAACATAGTCTTTGGACTTTGCCTTGCCAAACGACATCTGCGAATTGTTTGCCTTGTTCATCTGCGAGAAGAAGAACAAAAGCAAGCCCGCAATGATCAAGATAGGCAAGATAGAGGCAAGGATAGAGCCCCAAGGCGATGCAAGGCGAACGCTGTACTGGATTTCAGGATGTGCCGCCATAAGCTGACCTAGAGAATCCTGACCAACCCACGTTACGGTGTAGTTATGTTCCGAACCTAAGTTTGCAACCGCAAGCTGCTGCGTTTTGACAATATTTAAACGAGCAGAGCCATTGGTCATAGTTCCCAGTTCAGAATTGAGCGCATCGAAGGCTTCATTAAACGCATCAGCCGAAGCGCCACCTGCTGTAGCAGCAGGATAATAGCTACCGGTAATGGTGTAGGAGCCTGTATCGTAAACTGCGGTGCTTACACGACCCTGATCTACCGCCTGCATAAATTCGGAAGTCTGCAGTTCATCAGTTTGTGTAACGCCTGTAGCTGACGTCATAGTACGTGCCATCATGAACACGAAGAAAATACCAATAATAATAAACACCACAATGGTGACCATATTGGTTCGATTAGGTTGCTTAAACCCTTTCGGATTGTTCCCCTTCGGCGTTTTGGGGTTTTTTGGATTGGGAGTTTGTGACATAAAGTGCTTTATTCCTTATCTTCCAATAACCTCTTAGATGGTTCTCAAGGAATTCAAGCTATTACGTAAGGTGCATCGAATGCGTTCTGCCCCTACCCAACAGCTTTCAATCACCCTCTTTAAACCATTGTTGATTTTACTCAATTATTCCTGGTTTCAAAACTCCGATACAAGGCAAGTTTCGATACCGTTCTGCATAATCAAGACCGTATCCCACAATAAATTCATCAGGACATTCAAATCCGATGTACTTGCAAGGTATATCAGCCTGATTAGGTGTGTCTTTGCGAAGAAGCGTAGCGACTTGCAGCGAAGCAGGATTGCGCGATTCCAAATTCTTCATCAAATAGCGAAGGGTAAGACCGCTATCCAAAATATCTTCTGCAATCAGTACGTGTCTGCCTTCGATGGAGCAGGTTAAGTCTTTCAGGATACGAACCACCCCGGAACTTTTTGCTCCATTTCCATAAGAAGAAATAGCCATATAGTCCATTTCGATAGGCAGATTAATCTCCCGAACAAGATCAGCCATAAAAATAGCAGCGCCACGAAGCACTGAAATAACTACAATGCTTTTTCCTGCGTAGTCCTGAGTAATGCTCATACCCATTTCTTTTACGCGGTTGCGAATTTCTTCTTCCGTAAAAAGAACTCTATCCAAATCGGGATGTTGTTCCACAACAAGCCTCTTTTCCACCCTAAGGCACATTGTCTACAAATACACGAAGCTTAGTGTAACAAAACCAGGCCTAACACGTTAATTTGAAATACTGCTGTCATCGTTTTGCAGTAAATCTTCACTGTTCTACCACTTCTGCTTCAATTGCTTCCTTCAAAATGTCGGGGAAATTTTTAAGCAGCGTATCTACCGGCAACCCCACAATATTGTTGAAATCGCCCTCATACTTTTCCACCAAGGCACCGCCTTTGCCTTGGATGCCGTAGGCACCGGCCTTATCTATCGTCTCACCTGTTGCTACATAGGCGTTGATATCTTCTTTGGAAAGTTCTTTAAACGTCACATAGCTTGATTCAGTAAAGGAGCGAAAAGCCAAAGACACCTTGCCATCGCCACCGTTTTCTTCCGTTTCGTTGAGCAAAACCATCCATACCGAAACACCCGTAATAACTTCGTGAGTTCGGCCCGAAAGACGTGCAAGCATTTCTCGTGCATGATCAGCACTGTAGGGCTTGCCAAACATTTCGCCATCGAGAACCACGGTCGTGTCCGCTCCGATGATAATGCCCAGCCCTACGGGGTTTTGTGCCAAAATTTCCTGCACCACGGCACCCGCTTTTCTCTCGGCAAGCTTTTTTACCGCCTCGGCTGGCTGTGCGCGCAAATCAGGTTCGAGAGATTCATCGACCTCAGTTGAACCAGTAAACACCGTAAACTTCACGCCTGCATCTTCAAGCAGTTTCTTTCGACGGGGGCTTTTAGAAGCAAGTATTACATTTACAGGAACTGACACGGTTGCCATACATACTCCTTAAGGGGATATCGTTATCTTTATAGGTATAAGGCTAGTCTCTTTGATCGGAGACCGCTTTATTCGGTTTATTCGGTTTACGTCGAGCGCGAAATGTTGCCATAGGTTCCACCAAAACACCGCGCTTATTTGCGCTTACGGCAAGATTCCCTTGAATGTTAGCAACAAACCCGCTTCGAGGGTTGCCCTCATCATCAAAAGCCGAAAGAAGCGTTTCGATTGCTGACGATTCAATACGAGTATCGCGGCCTACAAGCACTTCCAACACAGCCAACACCCCGCGACGCTGCAAAGGACGTGCAACCTTGCCAAATGAGGGCTTGAACAAGCAGCCTTCCCACGAAGAAGAATCCGCCTTGCCTATCCACTCAAGGTTTTCCTGCGTTGCATTCCGTGCTAGCTCGTCTAAATAATCATCTTCATCGGCAATCAGATTCATGGTCCGACAAAGCGTATCCAATAAATGAGCATTGCGCGCCTTTGCTTTCGGGATTATTTCATGACGCACATAGGCACGAAAACGATCGGTATGAGCATTGGTAGCATCTTCACGCCAACGATGGCCTTCCTCATCAAGAACCACTTGATCTTCGGGAAGAAGGCTTAAATATTCGCGCAGCTGTTCGCGCGATACATCCAAACAGGGACGAACGATAGTGCCATTGCGATAGAGCATAGAACGAAAGCCACCGGGACCGGTGCCCACAATTGAGCGCATATAAAAGTTCTCCACTCGGTCATCTTGAGTGTGCGCCGTTACAATGCGCCCTTCTGAAATTGGTACCATTTCATGTCGACACAAACTTTCAAGTGCCTGTTCTGCAGCAACATAGCGCTCACTGCGACCAATTGCCTCTATATTGCCTCCCGTTTCCTGCGCAAGAGAAGCAACGTTTATTTCGCACGCAAAAAACGGAATGCCCAGTTTTTCTGCCAACTGTTGCACGAAAGCCTGGTCTTTATCAGCGTCGAGCCCCCTTAGCTTGTGATTCACGTGCAGAATAGCCGGCTGGCCTACTAAATTGCGCTGATGAAGATCATGCATTAGATATGCAAGCGCCGTAGAATCAGACCCACCTGAAACCATCAGGATCACAGGAGTTGCTGCTCCAAAAAGCTTATGGGTTTGAATCGTTTGCTCGACCGTGACGATCATGCAATGCCTCTCTCTTTTACCAACCATCAACAATTAGCTGGGAACTGTTGCGAAAAGAAATAGTTCTTTGATAGCGTGTTTATTGTAAACGAATGCCTGATTTGAGGAGCTTCTTCATGCAATTCATTCTGCGTACTATAGCTATTTTTGTTGCTGTCGCTGTTGCCGCATGGCTTGTCCCCGGCATCAACGTCATAGGCACAGGTGCCGCTTGGGGATCCATCCTTATTGTTGCGCTTGTAATTGCACTGCTCAACATGACCGTTAAGCCCATTCTGCAAATAATAGGTCTCCCCATTACGATTATTTCGCTTGGGGTGTTTTATTTGATCATCAACACACTTTTGCTCTATATCGCAGCAGGAATAAGTAGCGCCTTATTTGGCGTCGGTATAGAAATTGCCTCATTTGGATCAGGATTTGTTGCGGCGATAGTAATTTCTCTTGTGTCGACCATTATGAACGCGCTTTTAGGCGCTAACGACTAAGCGCGCGTTACGACTTCGATTACAAAGCCCAATTCATCAAGGGAATCGTAGTAGGTAAATTTCGCCTTTGGGTTGATAAGAGACTGGCCTTCCATCCAAATGCCAATACCCCGCTCTTCCATGAGCTTGGTAATACGGTCGTTGTCGTCAACGTCAAAACGAATATGGTGCAGCCCAAACTGCCCTTTGTCGAGGTAATCACGCCAGACAGTTGGGGTATCACCCACGGGCTGCAAGAATTCCAGCTGAATAGAAAAGAAATTATAGAACGCAGAAATAACAGGCGCGTCGACTACCTGTCCCTCAGTTCGGTAGAGGCAGTTGCGGTACAGCGATTCACCGCCAGCATCAGGCTCTAGACCAAAGATATCACGCATGTTTTGCTTGGTCTTTTCAATGTCTTCAACCACAATGCCAATTTGCACTATATTTCCAAGCTCCTTGGCAAAGGCAAGTTTTTCTTCGGTAGATTTCTTGTTTTGAGCTTCGCTTGTCGTCGTTTCCTCGCTCATCTCTGCCACCTTCCTTGCCTTTGCCCTATCGCTTTAATTACCAGCTTGCGCTTGCTTAGACAAACCTATTCTGCGGTATCTGTTGAAGTTGCCGTACGAGCTGCATATTCCTGATCAAGATCGTAGAGAGCCTTAGCATCAGAGCCAAACAGCTTCATCTTGGTAATCATATCTTCAGCGGTGGTTTCCTCTTCGCCCTGCTCTTCAATAAACCAATCCAAAAACTTCATAGTACGGAAATCTTTTACGTCATAAGCAGCTGCATAGATGTCATTGATCAATGAAGTTACATACTTTTCATGCTCAAGACCAGCCTCTAGAGGCTCAAGGTATGAAGAGAACGTTACGTCAGGTGCAGCAATGGGAGCAAGAATAACCTTGCAACCATTATCATGCAAATAATCACGAATCTTTAAGGCATGGTCGCGTTCTTCGGAAGCCTGAACCATATACCAGTTAGCAAAGCCCGAAAGGCCTTCTTCTTCGTAATAGTCGGCAAAAGAAACATACAGATAAGCCGAATACAGTTCTTTGTTGATCTGATCGTTGAGAAGCTCATATACCTTCGTATCCATGATTATTCCCTTTCTCTCGAAGATATTTTTCCCGAAAGAAGGAAGCGTGCCCTCGAACGAGACACCTTCTTTTTTCTTTCTCAAAACTGATACTAATAGTATTAAAACGATATAGGTTTTAGAATTTAAAAATATTGAACTCTTGTTACAATTGATTCGATTATAAGGAACTAGACTCTTGCAATTATCTGGGGAAAGAAGGGGTCTTTTACCGCAATGACAGTTCACCATGTCAACAAAAAATCCCACACAGGCTCTCTGAAGACGGCTTGAAAACCATTTCTTCTTTGAACTGTACATAACGAATCTTGTAAAAATAAAATCGCGGAACCAGTGTGACAGTGTAATATGCCAGCGATCCCAGAACTCCCGGATATCGCGGCTGATAAACGGCATATTGAAGTTGTCCGGTGTCTCGATTCCAAGCATATACGAACTTCCAACCGCCATCAGTGAATATCCTGCAAAATCAAAAAACAGATAGATGCCGTATGCATATGCATAGCCAATCCAGTGATACCACGCTGTTCCAGTC
>OLPW01004426.1_pt1 | contig 9976 bp, 10 predicted proteins | sample 1672161 | NCBI WGS metagenome assembly OLPW01 (sample SAMEA3136654, study PRJEB25190) | human gut metagenome
ATAAATTCCCATTTTTATTCTCCTTTTATTATGTTAATGATTTACAGAATTCTCACTTTACTTCAGCTTGCAAATATGCTTTTCAGGAAGCGATTTTCCCACATAACTGGTCAAAAAAAGTCCTTATCCAATCAATATTGGATAAGGACGATATTAACCGTGGTACCACCTTATTTCGCTGATTACCTGCGTATTCAGCCTCATTCAGTCTGCGTGTTCACAGACCTTTGCACTATAACGTGTGCCCGACGTCACAGCCTACTTTCGAAAACACTCATAATTCTTATCGTGTATCATTTCGGTGTGCAGCTCCAAGACGTATTCATTCTTCACTCTTTCATGCGCCTCTCATCAACCGGCAGCTTTCTGTATGGGTGTGTGAATCACTACTTCTTCTTTTCCAAGCCTTTGTGATATCTGTATATTATTTTCCTGTCTGTGTTAAAGACTAACTGATTTGATGAACTTTGTCAAGATGATTTTTAATCTCCATCTTTTATTTTTTCAAAAAGTTGCAGCCATGCTCCTGCAATTATTTCATTTCCATATTCTGTCAGATGAATACCATCCGTTGTAACACTCTCATATCCTGCTTTTTCTGCTTTCAATATTATCATCTCCTGAAGCGCAAGAAAGTCCGCATGATATTTTTCTGCAATCTTTTTTTCGATTCTTTCTGTCTGTTTTATTCCCGGAATCCAGTTTTCATACATTCTGGGATATGGCACTATAAATGGCGACATACAGATAAGCTTTGCATCCGATTGCTCTGTAATTTCTTTCACAATGGCTTCATAACAGGCTTCAAACTGCTGTTCTTCCAGGCTCTTTCCTGTATTCATCATAACTCCGACGTCATTGCATCCTATCAGAATGCTTACGACATCCGGTCGTTTTAAAATGCATTCCTTCTCCAATATACGTTTCACTCCATGAATCGTGAATCCATCATGTCCTCGATTCATAATGTCGTACTTCTTCCTTCCGCCGCCACTGTCATTCAACTTCTCAGCCACCATATTCACATAACCGTTTCCCAGTGGATTTTCTAAAAAGCAATGACTGGCATCTGTAATACTGTCACCTAAAAATATAATCTTTTTCATCTGTCCTTAACACCAAATGGCCTTATACTATAAATTGCATGAATTATAATTCCTGTCCGTCCTTAATTACCATCTTAAGCTCCAAATTCTCGTCTAATAATACGATATTCGCTTTCTTTCCCGGTGCGATCGAACCATATGTATCTTCAATTCCAAGACTCTTAGCCGGATTGATCGTCGCACATGCAATAGCTGTCTCAAGTGGGATCTCCATCTTTTTAACTACTGTACGCAGGCAGTCAGCAAGGTTTGTTACTGATCCTGCAAGTGCTCCGTCAGATACCAGTGTCGCATGATTTCCAACTACTTTTACATCCAGACCGCCAAGTGTATACTGTCCGTCCGGCATTCCGGTTGCACGCATGCTGTCACTGATCAGGATCATGCGGTCTGCTCCCATCATCTTGAACGCTGCTCTTACCATAGATGGGTGGATATGTACACCGTCACAGATAATTTCTGCCATTACATGTGCACTGTCGGACACTGCTCCTACAACACCCGGTTCACGGTGAGTGAATGCAGGCATCGCATTAAAGAGATGTACGGCATGATTTGCTCCGGCATCGAATGCTGCTTTCGCATGTGCATAATCCGCATTGGTATGTGCAAGCGAAATGTTCACTTTATCTTTCATTGCTTCTACAAATGCAACTGCGTCCTCGCTTTCTTCCGGCGCAAGTCCTACAAACTTCACAAGTCCTTCCGAAGCATCAAGGAATCTCTGACAAATGGCCGTATCACAAGGCATGATATTTCTTTCATCCTGCGCTCCTTTTTTCACCGGGCTGATGAACGGGCCTTCCATGTTCACGCCTACAAGATCCGCTCCCTTCGGATTCTGTTCTTTTTTGTATTCTGCTGCTGTTCTTAAGATATCTTCCAGTTCTTCTACCGGAAGTGTCATCGTTGCCGGTGCGATTGTTGTAACACCCACAGAAGCCTCATATTTTGCAATATTTTCAATAGCCTCTTTACTGTTATCACAGAAGTCATCTCCCATACACCCGTGGAAATGCAGATCGATCAGTCCCGGGATTGCGTATGCCCCCTGTCCGTCAATGACTTCTTCCCCCAGCATATCCGGTACGTTTTCTGTCGTGTAAATGCTTTCGATTTTGTCATCGTGAACAACAATGCCGCCTGCTGTAAATTTTTTGTCTTCTGTATAGACAATTACATTTTTGATTATCATTTTATATATCCTCCATTTTATTTTAACATTCTAAAAACTCCTGTGCATCCCTTCTCCTTCTTCCAACGCACGCAGTGTATTATCATGCAAAACTTCTTTTTCATATTTATCCTGTTCCAAATAGTAAGAATAGATAATATCAAGCATGACCAAAATCGGGAACTGCGGTGAGATTACATTCCCATGATTCAGGTGTCTGAGTGATGGAATCAGAACAACTTCTGTGCAGAACTGCTCGAAGTCACCCCGGTTGTTCGCCGTAAAAAGAATCGTTTTCGCACCTTTCCGATATGCTTCTTTCAGAAGAAACAAGACCTCTTCCTTGGATCCGCTGATACTGATTCCGAATACGAGGCTTCTTCTGTCCTGGAATACCGCCTGCATACGCATCATATCTCTTTCTACCAGCGAATCAATATCCACACCGATTCGCATAAAACGCAGTTCCATCTCTCTTGCTGCCAGACCGGAACTTCCAGTTCCGCACACGAACACACGCTCCGCCTGATTCAGATATCTGCTGATCCTTGCAATCTGCGCCTCATCCACCAGACTGTAAGTCTTATTCAGAAGTTCCTGATACGCATTCAGGATCATTCGCGTATTACCGGTAATGGATTCCTGCTTTTCTACAAATGTCTCTTCATACTGATAGATGAATTCTCTGTATCCGCGATATCCGCATTTCTTCGCAAATCTGGATAACGACGCTTCTGATACGAAGAGTCTCTCGGAAATGGATTTTGATGAAAAATCCACTTTCTTTCTGTTCTGTATAAAAAAATCTGCGATATTCCGTTCCACTGTCGTAAATTTATCATAATTCGATTCTATGATCGGAACGACTGATTTTACATAATATTCCATATCTTACTATTCCTGCTTCTTTATTTTATAACTCCAGACTATGCATGTCTTCCCTGAAAATGATAGAATGCGCCTAACATACCGGCATTGTTCTGGTTTTTGGCAAATGCGATACTTGTATGCTCCCACATGCTGGACACCAGGTATTTTTCCACTGCTTTTTCAATCTTGTCCTTCAGGAATGCTTCCTGCGCCATGATTCCGCCGCCAAGTACGACAACTTCCGGATTCACTACATAGCAGATATTGGCAATACCTTTCCCAAGTACATCCGTCATCTCATCAATTGCACGGTTACAGATCTTATCACCTTTTTTCGCCTCTTCAAAAATGCGATATCCGCTCCAATTTTCTGCCGGTTCTCCCTTCCATGCAGCAACCTTCTTCGTCAGAATACTGGCTGCTCCGAGTGTCTGGAAATCGCTGTCATCCATATGCATATATCCGACTTCACATGCGCTGTTACTGAATCCGTGGAACACCTCGCCATTCAGCAAAATACAGCCGCCGATTCCGGTTCCGATCGTCAGCATCACAGCCGCCTTACTTCCTGCCGCCGCTCCTGCTTTGTACTCAGCAAGTCCCGCACAATTCACATCATTTTCCACTTCACATGGAATTCCGAATCGTTCTTCTACTGTCTTTTTAAATGCCGTTCCGATATAATTCGGGATCAACGGTGCAGAATAGAAGATTTCTCCTTTTTCGATGTCCACCATACCTGCAGTAGAGATACACACACCTGCATCTGCTTCACCTTTTAACTCTTCTACGATACCGATCACTTTCTCAAGGATCGCCGGTCCGCCTTTTTGTGCTTCTGTCTTCATTTCTTTTTTTAACAGTACTTCTGCATTCTCGCTTACAATCCCATATTTGATGGCTGTGCCGCCGATATCAATACTAATATATTTTTTCATTTCTTCTTTTCCTCTTTCACTATCCTTCATTATACTCGTTAGGCCAGAAAAGGGCAAACCGTTCTTTCATGGTTTGCCCTCGACTTTTCTGATTAGATCTTTACTTTGAATATTGCCTTTTTGATGGCTTCCGGTTCCTGAACCTGAACCGCTGTTCTGTGTCCGTCACTCGGATAACAGATCAGGAAATCTCCATCTGTCAGGACTACTGAAGAATTCTTTTCTCCATCCATTGGAAGAAAATCATCTTTTTCCACAAAATCTTTTAATTCCATATTCTGAATGAAGTTCAGATCGATCTGTTCATTTCCATGGATCATTACATGGACGTCCAGATAATTTTTATGTGCTTCCCAGAAACGTTCTTCCGGTGTTGTTGTTGTATATTCTACGATATTGACAAACAGTCTGTCACCATCGATTTCATGACTTCCCTTTTCATAAGATGCAAGGTCGTGTGTCTTTGCATATTCAAAGCACTCTTTTACCTGTTCTTCTAAGAATGGGAATTCTGATAAATTATTGATATTTCCAAAAATCACGAAAATCGTCACTCCTTCTTAGTTTTTGTAAATGGTTGTATCAGGAGCAGGTACGGAATCGTCTCCTTTTACCTTTCTCCAGATGATACTTGCCGGAATACCGATCACCAGTGATACTACAATTGAGATGATTGAGTATGACCAGATTGATACATGATCAGCAGGTACGAAGTATTTGATATATACCATTACTGCAGATGCTGCAACGAATGCACATACTGCTCCGAATGTATTTGCAACCTTTGTAAATGCTCCAAGGATAAATGTTCCGATCAGGATACCAAGTACCAATCCCATAAATCCATTGAACCATTCGTATGCAGATTTTACTCCGCCATTAGCCAGTACCATAGCAACTACGATTGCGAAGATACCGACGATCAGAGATACATACTGTCCGATCTTTGTCTGTTTCTCAAAGCTTAATTCTTTCTTAGAAAGTCTTGCCTGAATATCCAGTGTCCAGCTTGATGCTACAGAGTTCAGACCTGTGGAAAGTGTAGACTGTGCCGCTGCATAGATAGCCGCTAACAGAAGTCCTGTTACACCAACCGGAAGTTCAAATGCAATGTAAGATGCAAAGATCTGATCCTGTGCTGCTGCCGGTGGAAGTGTATTCTGCTGATAGAATACGTATAATCCTGTACCGATCAGGTAGAATACTGTTGCGATGAAGATAGATAATCCTCCGTTTGTAAGCATCATTTTGTTCAGTTTTTTAGTATCTGTTGTAGTTGTAAAACGCTGTACAATATCCTGACTTGATACATAGGATCCCATTGTATTGAATCCGGCACCAACAATCATGATAAATACGCTGTCTTTGAAAATGTTAGGGTTGAAGATCGGCTGATCTACAGCAAGGAATTTATGCTCTGTTGTAAGTGCATGCATGATTGCTCCAAATCCACCGTCTAAGTGTACCAGCAGGAAGATCAGTGCGAAAGTAACACCGATCAGAAGTACAGATCCCTGGATGAAGTCTGTCCAAAGTACGGATTTCAGACCTCCTGTGTATGAGTAAATAATAGCAATGATACCCATGATAATGATCAGTAAGTTTACGCTGATTCCAGTCAGACTTCCAAGTACCATACATGGAAGGTACATGATGATTGACATACGTCCGATCTGGTAAATGATGAACATTACAGCTCCAAGTACACGAAGTCCTTTGCTTCCGAATCTCAGTTCCAGATAATGATATGCTGTATCAATATCCAGTTTGCTGTAGATTGGCAGGAAGAATTTAATCGTGATCGGGATAGCTAACAGCATACCAAGCTGTGCGAACCACATGATCCATGTTCCTGCGTATGAGTTTCCTGCTAATGACAGGAATGAAATCGGACTTAACAGTGTTGCGAAAATTGATACGGAAGTTACCCACCACGGTACAGTTCCGTCTCCTTTAAAATACTCTTTTCCTTTCATTTCTTTCTTTGCGAAATGAAGGCCGGCGAACAGTACAGCCGCGAGATAAATTACTAAAATGACTAAATCTACTACGGTAAACCCTTGCATCGTCTCTCTCCTTACAGATATTTTTCTTTCACGTATTTTTTATATAATCTTACAGATATTTAGCTTTTGCGTCGCGAACCATCTTAGCTGCTTCTTCAACGATAGCCATGTCTTCTTCTACTAATGCTGGCAGTGGCTCTCTTACTCCGCCAAGTTCCAGACCTTCGTTGATCTTTAACATAGCTTTGATCACTGCGTACATATTTCCGTGTGCAGAGCACATCTTATAGATAATCTCATCACAAGCATACTGGATTTCTCTTGCTTCTTCCATCTTTCCGGCTCTTACATACTCGTCTAATTTCAGATATAATTCCGGCATAACTCCGTATGTACCACCGATTGCTCCTTCAGCTCCGATGACACGTCCACTCATGAACTGCTCATCTGGTCCGTTGAAGATGATGTAGTCAGGACCTGCTGCCTGTTTGAACATCTGGATATCCTGTACCGGCATAGAAGAGTTCTTAACACCAATTACGTTAGGATTCTTTCTCATCTCTGCGAAAAGTCCCTGTGTAAGAGCTACTCCTGCAAGCTGTGGAATGTTGTAGATTACGAAGTCTGTGTTTGGTGCTGCTGCACTGATGTCATTCCAGTACTGAGCGATTGCATACTCTGGCAGGTGGAAGTAGATCGGTGGGATTGCTGCGATTGCATCAACTCCAAGGCTTTCTGCATGTCTTGCAAGCTCCTGGCTGTCTTTTGTGTTGTTGCATGCAACGTGTGCGATTACTGTAAGCTTTCCTTCTGCTGCTTTCATAACGTTCTCAAGGATGATCTTACGGTCTTCTACGCTCTGGTAGATACATTCTCCTGATGAACCGTTAACGTATACACCTTTTACACCTTTTTCTACGAAGTACTTTGTCAGTGCCTGTACGCCTTCCGGACTTACATTGCCTTCGTTGTCATAACATGCATAGAATGCTGGGATCACGCCTTTGTACTTTTCAAGATTTCTCATTGTTTTTTCTCCTTTTCTTTTTTGATATATTGTTTTATCTTTTTATAATGTTATCAATAAATCCTTTAGGGAATTATCTTTCCATTTCTTCCACAAATGATTTTGTGATCAGCTGTGGTCTTGTGATAATAGAACCGACAACAACGCTGTATGCTCCAAGTTCGATCACGTGTCTTGCTTTTTCCGGTGTGTTGATGTTACCTTCTGCAATGACTCTGTGTTTTGCTTTTGCGACAATCTTTCTTAAGATTTCGAAATCATTTGCCTCGATCTTATCGCCCTTGCTCTGCTCTGTGTAACCAACCATTGTAGTTCCGATGAAGTCAAATCCAAGTTCATCCGCATGCAGTGCTTCTTCCACTGTAGAACAGTCTGCCATGAATAACTGATCCGGATATTTTGCTTTTACTTCTTTAAAGAACTCATCTAATGTCTTTCCGCCAGGTCTCTTTGAAATAGAAGCGTCCATAGCGATGATTTCAGGTTTTACTTCCATCAGTTCTTCGATTTCTTTCATCGTTGGTGTAATGTAGATATCACTGTCATCATAATCTCTTTTTACGATTCCGATGATCGGCAGATCAACCTGTGACTGGATCTCCTTGATATCTTCTTTTGTATTTGCACGAATTCCGCTTGCACCTCCCTGTTTTGCAGCCAGTGCCATTCTTCCCATAATGAATGAAGAATGTAAAGGTTCATTCGATAATGCCTGACAAGAAACGATTAATTTTCCTTTCAGATTTTCTACTTTCTGATTCATTGTTTTGTTCCCTCCTTCGTTCTGCAATCAGTATAATATTGTTCGATTTTATTTTCAAGTGTCTTTGTAGTTGTTGAAAGCTCTTTCATTCTTTTCAATTCCCCTCTCCATTTTTCCTTATTTTTCGTCTTTCATTTTGTGCAACTTGCACAATTCCAGGTAGTTTCTTTCCAGTTTTGAAAGTAGTTTCTGTTCTTTCTATTTCACTTGAAAATTCATTTATAATGTATATACTGGTATTCAGAAACAAAAAACAATTGAATAAGGAGAGGTTATTATTATGGTAATTTATAAAGCAAAAGACTATCAGGATATGAGCCGTAAAGCAGCAAACATTATTTCTGCACAGATCATTATGAAACCAAACTGTGTACTTGGACTTGCAACCGGATCTTCACCGGTCGGTACTTATAAACAGCTGATTGAATGGTATAAGAAAGGTGATCTTGATTTTTCTCAGGTTACAAGCGTGAACCTCGATGAATATAAAGGACTCAGTCCGGAAAATGACCAGAGCTACAGATATTTCATGAACACCAATCTTTTCGATCATGTAAATATCGATAAAACACGTACTTTCGTTCCGAACGGACTGGAAGCAGATTCTGACAAAGCCTGCAGTGAATACAATGAGATCATCCGCAAACAGGGCGGCGTAGACCTTCAGCTTCTCGGTCTTGGACACAACGGACACATCGGATTCAACGAGCCAGGTGCTGCTTTTGAAAAAGAGACACACTGTGTAGATCTGACAGAAAGCACGATTGAAGCCAACAAACGTTTCTTCGAATCCGAAGATGATGTTCCAAGACAGGCCTACACAATGGGTATTAAAAATATCATGCAGGCAAAGAAGATCCTCGTAGTCGTAAGCGGAGAAGATAAAGCTGCAATCTTAAAAGAAGTATTATACGGCCCAATTACTCCGGAAGTTCCTGCTTCTATCCTTCAGCTTCACAATGATGTTACGATTGTGGCTGATGCAGCTGCACTTAGCAAAATCAATATGTAGATCACAGGACTTACCACCGGCAAGTTCTGTTGTATACTTTGGTATAAAAAAGCAGGCGTTCTATTGAAAGAATGCCTGCTTTTTTATATCTGTCTTACTGATTTGATTCCGTACTTTTGATGCGTGCGGCTTTTTTTCTGCCTGTAATAATCAGGATTGCTGATACTATCACAATTGTGCCTGCCAGAAGTTGTGATACCGGAAGTCCAACTTTCGGCAATAAAAGCTGATACAGCGAGGGTCGTTCCGGGAATAAACAGGGTATCTGTCCGGATACCTTCGATCCAGAATCTGCCAAGACCGTAGCCTAAGAGATAGATCAGGAAGACCTCTCCATCGAATTTCTTGTGTTTGCGGTATAGCAGCATAATGATCAGCACCATCAGGCACCACATGGATTCATACAGGTATGTCGGGTGAACCTGAATGTACATGACCCCTTTTACGGTCTCTGCATGATTCCACATCTTTGTAGTAATGTCTGAGCTTCTGACTGCATCTACCGGAAGTCTCATTGCAAATAAGCCATTTGTATATTCACCGAATGCTTCTCGGTTAAAAAAATTTCCCCATCTTCCAATCATCTGTCCGGTGATCAGACCGAATCCGCCTGTGTCAAATAACAGGAACGGTGATAATCCTTTTATTTTTGCAAATATAAATACTACAACAATTGCCGTGATCACACCGCCGTATATGGCAAGACCGCCCTCACGGATGTTAATGATACTCTTAATATCGTCTTTATACATATCCCAGGAGAAGATCACATAATATGCTCTTGCTCCGATAATCGAAAAGATTACTCCGTATATTGCCAGATCATAATAATCTTCTACGTTCTGATGCGTACGCTTTGCTTCCATTACCGCCATCATAAGTCCCGCAAGTATTCCGATTCCTATGACGATTCCATAATATGCGATATCGAATCCAAAGACTGTGATATGATCGCCGACAGATTTTAAATGAATTCCCAGATTAGGGAAATCTATGGTTCTGTGCATTGAAACAGCCCCCCTCTTTTCATCCATCTATTCCTGATTATACATTAAACCGGAACAGCATGATATCTCCGTC
>OLPW01004430.1_pt1 | contig 9971 bp, 12 predicted proteins | sample 1672161 | NCBI WGS metagenome assembly OLPW01 (sample SAMEA3136654, study PRJEB25190) | human gut metagenome
GGTAACAAACATGCGTATTGCTATATGTGATGACGAAAAAGTATTTGCAGAAAATATTTTAAGAAAGTTGAAATTTGAATTTGGAAAACGTAGTCAGGAATGTAGTTTTGTTACGGTAAACAGAGGTGAAGAACTATTGGACATATGTTCCAAAGAAAAAATAGATGTAGTTTTTCTTGACATTATGATGCCCGGATTTGACGGGTTTAATATAGCCGAAAGATTACGGCAAACAAAGAAAGATATAATGATTGTGTTTGTATCAAACAAAGAGAATACAGTATTTTCTTCATATAAGTATAACCCCATATGGTTTATTCCCAAAAATCAGATGCAATTTGTTGAACCGGTTGTTGATAAAATTATAAACAGAATGAAAGAAAATGAAGAAGATCTATCCTTAGTTCAAATAAAAATGGGAAGTAGAGTGGTTGAGTTAGATATTCGAAAAATAAAATATTTTAAAACGGAAGGTCATTATATAAATTATTTTTGCAATGACGGTTATAAATCTGAGAGCTTTCGATGCCCAAAATGTGAAGTGGAAATGCAACTTGAGGGACTTTGGTTTGTAAGAACTCATAATCGATACTTAGTGAACATAAGGCAAATTCATTCTATATCAAATAATACAGTGATTCTTAGTAACAAAGAAGAAATTCCGATAAGTCGAGCTCAATTAGATATTGTGAAAGATAAATTTCAAGATTATTTAAGGAGTATAAGATGATGGACATATTTATAGAATTAACTGCTACTATAATGCAAAATTTTTTGATTATTTGGTTTATATCAGGATATTGCGGATACAAATATAACGGAATAAAAAGATATATCAGCTTTGGAATTATATTACTTGCAGATTGTGTATTTGTATCAATAATTAATAAATTTATATCATATGATGGCGTTTTGTCTGCTATATCAATATTAATGTATATTATATACTGTCATATATGTTTGAAAAAAGATTGGTATTTTCATATATTTATATCTTGTTTTGCTATGGTCGTAATATTCACGTTATCAAGCGTAATTTCTTTCTTAATATCGAACTTGACAAATAATCCGATTTCAGAATTATATGATAGCATTTCTCTTTGGAGAATTATAATATTAATAATATGCAGACTATCAGAATTCACTGTATTTAAATTCATTTTATATTTAAATAAGGCTTATAATTTATCTAAAAAAGAATGGCTATTGTTTGCTCTCGTGATGTTGGTAACATGGCTTGAAATAGTATTGTTTAACAAAGCTGCCATACAATTCAAAGATATAAAATTGTATATGTTGTATGCATCGTTACTCGCATTAGTGATTAATATATTATCATATTACTTTATAATGAGAATAAATAAAGAAACAAAATTAAATACAGAACTTACATTACTAAAAATGCAGTACGAAAATGTAAAAGAAACAGAAGAAAAGGGTGTCTGGCAGGACTGTGTTTTTGATGCGATTTGTGATGAAAAAGTTCAAATCGTACAGCAATGTTCAAAGCCAATCATTCTTTATGAAGAAGTTCCAGAATATGATGAGTGGGTGAATCTGTTATTGTATCGCTATCTTGAACAGCATTATTATGAAAAGAAATGGATGACCTATATACAGGTCGATAGAAAAATGAATGATGAAATGAGGTTGAACTAAAATGTATATGTATCCCGATAATTTAAAAGGGAAGGCAACATTATGGCTATGGTATTTAAGAGATATTGGAATCGTAGGTGTGGGGGCAATCATTGGAGTGATTGCCATTTCTCATGCCAATTTTTATATGCCAATGGCATTAGTAGGGTGCTATGCTTTTTTAACTATCCGTATGGCTGATACCAGTATCTTTGATTTTTTATCATATGCCTTTGCCTTCTTTATATTTTCACAACAGCTATATAAATGGCATTTTACAGGTGAAATAAAAACACCCTTGAATACAGAAAACAGGAAAAAGAAATGGAGGCTATGATGAAAAGAAAGAAGAAAACAGAGAAGAAAGATACCGTGAAAAAGAAAACAAAGAAAAATAAAAAAGTATCCAGTACAAGGATGCTAATCAATACTAAGACGATTACCGATTACAGTTTGAAACTGTTTAATGGAGAGGAAGTCGTCTTTTTTGTTGTTCAGCCACAAAATCTTTCTGTTATGTCAAAAGAAAACATAGGTGCAAAGATATTTGCACTTACAAATGTTGTAAAAGGACTAAATGATATTGAAATTATCTGTCTGAACAGTCGAGATAATTTTGAAGAAAACAAATATTTTCTGAAAAAAAGAATTCAGGAAGAAACAGAAGAAGTTGTTATCAAGCTTCTTAAAGAAGATCTGTATCATTTGGATAAGATTCAAACACAGACAGCAACAGCACGACTTTTCCTGATCGCTGTTCGTATAAAACCTGATGATCAGTTAGAAGTACATTCTTTGATCCATCGTATTGAAAAACTCATTCGTATGCAAAATATCTCTGTAACACGAGCAGATAAGGAAATGATTAAAAGAATGTTGGCTGTCTATTTTGAACAGAATGTTACAACAAGTCAGTTTGAAGATTATGATGGAAAGAGGTGGTATGATGGTGTTCAATAAATTATTTGGTAAATTCAAAAAGGCTGAAGTTGAAGATGAAGAAGAAATCAAGGTGCAGGATTATCTTGATATGATTGCACCTTCGACAATACGTTTCTATACAGAATATTTTATTTGTGGCAACAGCTACAGAAGTGTCTGGGCATTACGAGAGTATCCAACCTCTACGGATGAACAGGCACTTTTACGTTATATGGGTGAAAAAGACGGAGTCACATTGCATATTTATGCCAGACAGGTCACTTCTGCAGAAGAAAAGAAGATCATTGGGAATGCAGCTAATAAAAACAGGCTCAGACAAAGCAATACGCAAGATCTAAAAGAAACAGTAACTGCTCAAAGCAATCTTAATGATGTTATTGAACTGATTGCCAATATGCATCGAAACAGAGAACCACTTGTTCACTGTGCTGTTTATTTTGAGTTGATTGCTGACAGCTATGATGAGCTTAAACTTATTCAGACTGAAATGATGACAGAACTTGTGCGAAGCAAGTTGAATGTTGATCGTCTTCTTTTAAGACAGAAAGAAGGATTTCTAGCGGTTATTCCATCGGGCTATGATGGATTCAAGGAGCAGTTTGAACGTGTTCTTCCAGCATCAAGTGTTGCAAATCTTTTTCCATTTAACTATTCAGGTAAGACAGATCCACATGGAATCTATATAGGTCACGATAAATTTGGAAGCAATATTATTGTTGATTTTAATGAAAGAAGTGACGACAGAACAAATGCCAATGCTCTTATTTTAGGTAATTCAGGACAGGGGAAGTCATATCTCTTAAAACTTTTACTGTTGAATTTAAGAGAACAGGGAATGTCTTTAATAACTCTAGATCCTGAACATGAATATGAAGAAGTAACCTATAATCTTGGCGGTGTTTTTATTGATATGATGGCAGGACGATATATCATTAATGTTCTTGAACCAAAACAATGGTCAGAAGATATAGAAGATTCAGGCGAAGATGATGTTCCTGTTGCATTTAAACAATCAACGGTTCTTGCACAGCATATTTCCTTTTTAAAGGATTTTTTCAAGACATATAAGGCGTTTACAGAAGAGCAAATCGATACGTTAGAAATTATGTTGGTAAAGGTTTATCAAAGATTCAACATTAATGAAAAGACAGATCTTAGTGTTCTAGAACATGATGACTACCCTATATTGAGTGATCTCTATGATTACATTGATGAAGAATACAAACATTACAACACAAACAGAAATAACATTTATACAAGAGAATCATTGCGTGAAATATTGCTTTTATTAAATTCAATATGTGTGGGAAGTGACAGTCGTTTCTTTAATGGGCATACCAATATTCATTCACAAAAGGTTGTGACTTTTGGTGTTAAGGATCTTTTGCAGGCAAATAAGTCTTTAAAAGATGCGATGCTTTTTAATATCCTTTCCTATATGTCCAATGAGCTGTTGAAAAGAGGTTATACAGTAGCTTCAATCGATGAACTTTATCTTTTTTTAACAAATACAACAGCAGTAGAATACATTAGAAATTTTATGAAGCGTGTTCGAAAAAAGGAAAGTTCTGTTATTTTAGCTTCTCAAAATCTGGAAGATTTCAATATTGAAGGAATCAGAGAACTAACAAAACCATTGTTTTCAATACCAACACATACGTTCCTGTTCAATGCAGGAAATACGGATGCAAGATTTTATATTGATACGTTACAGCTTGAAGAAAGTGAATATGAACTTATTAAATATCCACAAAGAGGTGCCTGTCTTTATAAATGTGGAAGTGAAAGATACAACCTTATTGTTCATGCACCAGATTATAAATCAAAACTGTTTGGTGATAAAGGCGGAAGATAGGATGATGAATATCCATGAAAAGTCAGCGTTTTGGAATAGAAATAGAAATGACAGGTTTAACAAGAAGAAGCGCTGCTTTGATTATTGCTAAACATTTTGATACAGGTTTTAGGCATGAACGTGGTGTATATGATACCTATTCTGTCTGTGATCAAGACGGAAGAAAATGGAAAATTGTACGAGATGCCAGTATTACACCGCAATGTGGAAATCGATTTGATTATGATCCTGATTATAAAGTCGAGGTTGTTTCGCCTATCTGTCATTATGAAGATATTGAAACGATACAGAGCATTGTTCGTGAATTAAGAAGGAATGGTCATGCTAAAGTCAATGAAAGCTGTGGAATTCACATTCATGTGGATGCTTCAAAACACACTGCCAGATCATTAAGAAATATTGCAAATATTATGTATTCAAAAGAGGATCTTATCTTTAAAGCTTTAAAGGTAAGACCGCAAAGAGAAGTACGATTCTGTAAGAAAATAGATGATGATTTTTTAGAAATGCTCAATCGAAAAAAGCCAAAGGATATTGAGGAAGTTGAAAATCTCTGGTATGACGGAAATACCAGCAGAAAATACGAACACTATGATGATTCGAGGTATCATGCCTTAAATTTTCATAGTGTTTTTTCAAAAGGAACAATAGAATTTCGGATGTTTAATGGAACACTTCATGCAGGTGAAATCAAGACCTATATCCAGTTTTGTTTGGCAATATCTCATCAGGCATTGGTTCAAAATAAGGCAAGCAGAGTTAAGACACATTCGTCTAATGAGAAATATACGTTCAGGACTTGGCTTTTACGACTTGGACTTATTGGCGATGAATTTAAAACAGCACGACATCATCTTTTAAAAAATCTAGATGGATGTATTGCATGGAAAGATCCACAACAGGCAGTTATGCAAAGAGAAAGATTGCAAAGTGCACAGGAAACAAATAATGAATCATTGGAAGATGTTCAAGAAGAACTTGGAATGCACATGCAACAGATGTAAAGGAGGAACAGAAAAGAATGAAATATTATGTGGCTTATGGCAGTAATTTAAACAGGGAGCAGATGGCACACAGATGTCCAGATGCTAAACTGGTTGGAACAGGTATGTTGTCAAATTATGAAATGGTGTTTAGAGGAAATAAAAGTAATGCAGTTGCGACTGTAGAACCAAAAAAGGGAATGGAAGTACCTGTAGGTATTTGGGAAATTTCAGAAAACGATGAGCATTTCCTTGATCGCTATGAAGGTTATCCACACCTCTACGAAAAGAAAAATTTGAGAATTTCTAATGGAACAATTACAACTGAGGCGATGGTTTATGTGATGAATGATGGTTATGAATATGGAGTACCAGGTAAGGAATACTATGAAATAATCAAGCAAGGATATAAGGACTGTTCTCTTGATGAAAAGTATTTAGATGAGGCTGTTGAAAAAATGAAAGAAACTGTTTTAAATCAAACAGAAGCAGCAATGTATCCTTATGGTTATAGAGATGTCAGACAGTAATGAAAACAAAACTTATAAAGTTAGCTCTGTCTTTTTTTAGCAGTGATGATGGCAGGAAGTTTGTCAGAAATGTAGCTGTTGTTATTATTTCACCTTTTGTTGCTATTACTGTTTTAATTGGTGCTATTTTTTCAGATGGTATTTCATTCAATCACAATCTTGTAACGGATCTGTTTGAAGGCAATCCAATTAGTGAACTTACAGGTGAAATGAAGCAATATGTTCAGGAAATACAGGATGGACTTGTGTTGATTGACAGTCATATTGACAAAATTAATCAGACTTTTACAAATGGATCATCGCTTAATATTTATCAGGTCAAAGGGTATTTTATTGGTTATATGGTTTCTTCACAGCATAAGGTATTTTCAGATGAAATGGCAGAGGCATGGGTCAACAGTTTTACAGAGGGTGAAGAAGTCAAAGTCCCTACTTCTGTAAACGCCGTCATCTATGCCAGTCTAGAAAAGAACCTGAATGAAAAACTGCTGAAAGATACAAAAAAGTCAATGGAAACCTGTTATGGTGCATTGATTGGAAATGATGGAAAAACAGTCACAACACTTTCCAAAGAGCAGATGGATGAACTGATTAAAAATATGCCTGAAGATACAAGTGAAATCAGAAAGAAAATAGTGATGCAGGCTGCGGATGCTGTTGGAAAGATACCTTATTACTGGGGTGGTTCTGCCAAGTGTGCAGGATATGATGGTAATGATTTTGGAGTAACTGTTGCTCCAGACAGCAAAGGAAGAAATAAAAAAGGACTGGACTGTTCACATTTTGTAGACTGGGTCTATTGGACTGTTATGAACAATAATCTTGGCAATACAAATACATCAGGACAGATAAAAATGTGCAAGAAAATAGCAAAGCAAGATCTCAAAGCGGGTGATCTTGCCTTTTTAATTAACAAATCAGGAAAGACAACTCATGTAGGAATCTATGCAGGAAAGAATGCAAAAGATGAAGCTGTGTGGATACATGAAAACAGTAACGACAGCAATGTTGCCATGAATACTGTGTCTTACTGGAGTGGTTATTACAGACTGAATATGATGGAAGGACGATAGCAATGAATGAACAAAATGAATTTATAAAGAACTACTTGCATACAGAATATGTTGGCTGTTTAAAAACGGATCATGAAAAATGTATAGATCTTCAGTATGAAGAAATTGGAAACTTTGTACAGAATGCAGGGATGTTTGGTGATCTTGAAATCTCTATAAAGCACAATGGCTTGGTACTGTTTGATACAAATGGTATTTATATCAATAATGTGTTTCCTAATACAGAATATTCCAGAGATTATCTTATGGAACTTATCAATTCTGTTGCGATGCAACTTCAAAGTGATTTTGATGATGGAGATATAGGACATCCAACAGACAAAGTCAATGAGTTTATTAAAGAAAATTTCCAAGTTGACCTGTTGAATATCGAACAGGAAAATAAAATAAATTTTAGTTTGCAAATGTAAGGAGGTGAGGAAAGTGAATCAAGATAAAATTAAGGAAATCAAACAGAAATATCCAAAGGGAACAAGGATCATGCTCAATTCTATGGACGATCCTCATCATCCTGTTCCCACTGGAACATTAGGAACTGTAGAAACAGTTGATGATATTGGAACAATCCTTGTATATTTCCAGTTTTAACTCTGTCGTAATCACAGTCGCTTTCTCAAACGGCGCGAACGTCACGCTCGATATCTGGGAAAACTTGCTCTCATCCGCCAGAATGTAACAGTCTCTGCAATTCTCCATGGATTTCCGTTTTACCATCGCCTCTTTTAACTCCGGTGTGGAAAATCCCTTCTGCAGGCTGACACCATTGGCTCCCCAGAAGCCTTTCGTAAAATTGTATTTATCCAGTGTAAAAACGGCTTCCTCACCGACGATAGCCTCTGTCACCGCCTTGAACTCACCGCCCAGGATATAGACCTTGCATCCATGCTCCGCCAGCTTTTTCGCATGGCCGATGGCGTTCGTCACAAACACCGCCTGACGGTTTGCAATGTAATCAATCATCCGTTCCGTTGTCGTACCTGCATCGATATAAACAAAATCTTCGGCAGTAATCAGTCCCGCCGCATAGCGTGCGATCTTATCCTTTGCCTCCCGGTTCTGCTCCTTGCGGTGAACCACTTCATCATCGATGGTACTGTAGACCGTATTCTTTAAAATCGCTCCGCCGTGTACCTTGACAAGCTGGCCGTTTGCATCCAGCGTATTCAGGTCTCTTCGCACAGTGGATTCAGAAGCGTCAAGTTCCGTCATCAGCTGCTGAACCGTCACACTCCCCATACGTTCCAGTATGGACAAAATCTTTGCAAATCTTTCCTCTGTCAGCATAATTTATTCTCCGTTTTCCGTCATATTCGTTCAAAATCGTTCATCTCTATAGTTGCATTATATTTCCGTTTCCAGTCACAGTCAATCATTTTCCGTCAAAATCGTTCACAAAAATCGTCATCGAAATTTGTATAAAACACACAAATAAAAAGAAGGCTGACTTCTTCACGAAATCATCCTTCCTCACAAAATTAGTATCTCATATTGCTCTCTCATAGCGGCGGATCGCCTCCCGGATCTCCTCCTCCGTCACCCGCACAAGTTCCGTGTTGCGCGTCCGGTATTCGCGCATCACATCAAACGGACGGTTCGCCAGATAACACCGCAGCGCCATCAGCACCGCACTGTGCGTCACGACAAGCACGTCGTCCTTCTCGTGCGCCAGAATCTGTTCCAGCGCAGCCAGCGTGCGCCGCAGCACCTCGTTATAGCACTCTCCTCCCGGCGTATGGCAGAATCTCCTGTGGGTATCCCAGATGTGATGCCGCTCTGCTTCCGTCTCCCTTATCTCATCCCAGTTCCTGCCTTCCCAGTCTCCCAGATCCATCTCTCGCAGATCCCAGAGCCGGATGCAGTCAATGCCCAGCGCCTCCGCGGAAAAACGGGCTGTCTCTGCCGCCCGAAGCTGCGGCGACGTGTAGACTCTGTCCAGATAAAGCTCCCCGTTTCGCTGCTTCTCTAAGAGTGTCTCTGCGAGCCGCTTCGCCTGCTGTATTCCCTTCTCATCCAGCGGAATGTCCGTCGTTCCCTGTATCTTCTTTTTTACATTCCATTCCGTCTCGCCATGGCGTGTAAAGTAAAAATTCATATGCCTCTCCATTCATGGTGCCTGCATGGTTTTTTACCGTTTCCACCCTAAGTATATACCAGGACCGATATCTTTTCCAAGAGCAAATACACACAAAAAACGGAAAGTCCGGTTTCCCTGACTTTCCGTTTTTATTATCTGGCAATATCGATACGCACCAGCGCCTTGCGCAGCGCAAACTCGGCACGCTTGACATCAATCGCCTCTGTCCGATTGGCAAGACGCTCCTCGGCGCGTGCTTTTGCCGCCTCCGCTCTCGCCTTGTCGATCTCGTTCGGCCACTCAGCAATCTCTGCAAGAAGTGTTACCTTTTCCGGCAGGATCTCTGCAAACCCAGAATGAACCGCAGCAATGATATCCTCCTCGCCCTGCTTGTGGATCGTTACAACCCCCGGCGCAAGAACCGTTGTGAGAGGAATATGCCGCGCATACACTCCAAGCTCTCCGGCAGCCGTATTAAATTCGATCATCGTCGCCGTTCCCGTGAAAAAGACACGATCCGGCGTAATGATCTCCACGTCAAATACTTTGTTCTCGTCTGCCATAGCTTATCCTCATTTCCGCTACTGTGCGTTGTTATACTTTTCGCGCACTTCATCAATGGTTCCTGCATTTAAGAAGTAACTTTCTGGAACATCATCATGTTTTCCTTCCAGGATTTCCTTAAATCCACGAACTGTTTCTGCGATCGGAACATATTTTCCTTCCAGACCGGTAAACTGTCCTGCTACGAAGAATGGCTGGGATAAAAATCTCTGTACCTTTCTCGCACGGTTAACGACAAGTTTATCATCCTCTGATAACTCGTCCATACCAAGGATTGCGATAATATCCTGAAGTTCTTTGTATTTCTGTAAA
>OLPW01004453.1_pt1 | contig 9925 bp, 10 predicted proteins | sample 1672161 | NCBI WGS metagenome assembly OLPW01 (sample SAMEA3136654, study PRJEB25190) | human gut metagenome
TCATCCTGTTCATCGACGACCTGAGCTTTACCGCCAACGACGACAACTTTGCCGCGCTCAAGGCCATTCTGGAAGGCAGCGTGGGCGGCCGGGCCAAGAACATTGCGGTATATGCCACCTCCAACCGCCGCCACCTTATTAAAGAAACACTGACCGACCGCACCGGCGACGACATCCACGAAGCCGATACCCGGCAGGAGCTGATGAGCCTTTCCGCCCGATTCGGCCTGACGGTCACTTTCCAGCGGCCGGAGAAGGCCCGGTTTGAGACCATTCTGGCCGAACTGGCAAAGCAGCACGGCATCGACATGCCGATGGATCAGCTGCTGGTCAAAGCCGAAGCCTTTGCCATCCGCGCCGGCGGCCGCAGTCCCCGCGTGGCAAAGCAGTTTATTGAGCAGTGCGAGGCGGGCGTGCAGAAGTAATTAGTTTGTCTTTATTTTAACATCAAAGTCTCTGACAAATCTTTCACAAAATGCCGAGAAGTCGTGAATTTTTTCACCTTCTCGGCATTCTTTGTCTATTTTTTATTTATCGGTAAAAAGCCTTGCATTCTATTGAAATTCAGGCTATAATATGGCCAACATCAGCCAATTGAGCACTTCTGGAGGGCAACTATGGGCTTTTTAACGGGTAAGACCGCTATCATCACCGGCGCAGGCCGCGCCGTACTTTCCGATGGCAGCTGCGGCTCCATCGGCTATGGCATTGCCACCGCCTTTGCAAAAGAGGGCGCAAATCTGGTCATCACTGGCCGTAATGTAAAAAAACTGGAAGAGGCAAAAAACGAGCTGGAAGCCAAGTATGGCATCCGCGTTCTGCCGGTGCAGGCAGATGTGTGTGCAGGCACCGACAACGAAGCCACCGTGCAAAATGTCGTCAATCAGGCTGTGGATACCTTTGGTGGCATTCAAGTGCTGGTGAACAACGCACAGGCATCCGCTTCCGGCGTGCCGCTGGCAGAGCACACCACCGAGCAGTTTGATCTGGCCCTTTATTCCGGCCTATACGCTGCATTTTACTATATGAAGGCCTGCTATCCCTATCTGGCCAAGTCCAAGGGCAGCGTGATCAACTTTGCATCCGGTGCAGGCTTGTTTGGCAACTTTGGCCAGTGCTCCTACGCTGCCGCCAAGGAGGGCATCCGCGGCCTGTCCCGCGTGGCTGCTACTGAGTGGGGCAAGGATGGCATCAATGTCAACGTGATCTGTCCGCTGGCCTGGACCGCCAAGCTGGAGCAGTTCCAGCAGGCATACCCGGATGCGTTCAAAGCCAACGTCAAGATGCCGCCCATGGGCCACTACGCCAACCCCGAGACCGAGATCGGCCGGGTATGCGTGCAGCTGGCCATGCCGGACTTCAAGTATCTGTCCGGCGAGACCCTCACGCTGGAAGGCGGCATGGGTCTGCGCCCGTAATTGCTCTTCTCATTTTTCCTCACACATGCAAAAGGGGCTGTGCCAGCGGCACAGCCCCTTTTGTGTTTAGGCCTGATTATTCGCGCACGGCGATGCACTCGATCTCCAGCTTTGCGCCCTTGGGAATGGCGGCCACCTGCACGCAGCTGCGGGCAGGGAACGGCTCAGCAAAGGCCTTGGCATACACGGCATTCACAGCGGCAAAATCGTTGATGTCAGCAAGGAAGATGACAGTCTTGACCACATTTGCCATGGAAAGGCCAGCCTCGGCCAGAATGGCCTTGAGGTTTGCAAGGCTCTGTGCAGCCTGCTCTTCAACCGTATCGGCCATCTTGCCGGTAGCAGGGTCTACCGGGATCTGGCCGGAAACAAACACCATATTGCCCAGATCGATCGCCTGGCTGTAAGGGCCGATGGCTGCGGGTGCGTTGGAAGTGGAAACGACTTTCATGATAAAACGTTCCTTTCTTTTTTCTTCTATTATACTCTTTCGCTCACAAGCTGGAAACCCTCTTTTGCAAGCTCTGCGCGGATCTGCTCGATCTGCTCGGCATCGCGGGTCTCAAGGGTGAGCTTGAGGAAGCAGCTGGAAATGGGCATATTGGGATCGGAGCCATCGTGCTGCACCGACACCACATTGCTGCCGCAGCGGGACACGATCTCGGCCACCTTCTTGAGCTGGCCGGGCTTGTCCTCCAGCGCAATGGTCATGTTCGCCTTGCGGCCGCTCATGACCAGACCACGGGTGATCACGCGGTTGAGGATGTTCACATCGATGTTGCCGCCGGAGACGACGCAGGCCACCTTTTTGCCCTCGACCGGCAGCTTGTGGAACAGCACTGCAGCCACCGGCACGGCTCCGGCACCCTCGGCAACCAGTTTCTGGTTCTCCATCAGCGAGAGGATGGCGGCAGCGGTCTCATCCTCGCTCACGGTCACGATGTCGTCCACATACTGCTCACAGATCTGGTAGGTCAGCTCACCGGGAGTCTTGACCTGAATGCCGTCTGCAAAGGTAGAAACGGCTTTCAGGGTCTGGTACTTATGCTCGTGCAGGCTGCGGTACATGCTGGGTGCACCCTCGGCCTGCACGCCGTACACCTTTACCTCCGGGCGCAGACTCTTGATGGCAAAGGCCACGCCGGAGATCAGGCCGCCGCCGCCCACCGGCACAACGACCGCATCCACATCCGGCAGCTGATCCAGAATTTCCAGACCAATGGTTCCCTGCCCCGCGATGACCTGCTCATCGTCATAGGGGTGGATAAAAGTCATGCCGGTCTCTTCCTGCAGCTCCACAGCCTTGTCGTGGGCATCATCGTAGGTGCCGGGCACCAGACACACCTCTGCGCCCAGATTCTTGGTATTCTCCACCTTCATGATGGGGGCACCGTCCGGCATACAGACGATGCTCTTGATGCCGCGGCGGGTAGCAGCCAGCGCCACGCCCTGTGCGTGGTTGCCGGCAGAGCAGGCGATCACGCCCTTGGCGCTCTCCTCCTTGGAAAGCTGGCTGATCTTATAGTAAGCACCGCGCACCTTAAAGCTGCCGGTGGCCTGCAGGTTTTCGGTTTTCAGGTACAGCTGGCAGTCCTTGGAGAGCTTGGGTGCCTCGATGAGGTCGGTCTTGCGGGCAACATCCTTGAGCACAAAGGCTGCATGGTAGATCTTATCCAGAGTCAGCATGGTTTTCTCCCTCTATTTTTATCGTTCCCTGCTCTGCGGCTTTTCCGCTCTCAGAGCCTTTATTTCTGGCTTATTATGCATGTTTCTCAGTATAGGTTAACAAAGTTGATTTGTCAAATGAATTCCCTTCATGCCTGAAACCTAAAAAGAGAACTGCCGCAGGCATACCGCCCACAGCAGTTCTCCGTGTTTTTGTGTTTTTAACGGCCGCGGCCACCGCCGCCGCCGTGGCTGCCGCCGCCGCCCATTCCACCGAACGAGCCGCCGCCGAACGAGCCGCCGCCAAAGGAGCCTCCGCCAAAGCTGCCGCCACCGAAGGACCCTCCGCCAAAGCCGCCGCCCATGGGAGGACGGGGCGGACGCCGGTTGTTGTTCCGGGGCGGGCGGGGCCGGTCATTGCGGGGGCCGGGGCCATAGCCCGGGCCCGGAGGAGGAGGCGGGCCGGGACGATAACGCCGACGGGCCGAGCCTGCCATGTAGCCCCATGCGAAGGGCCCCCAGTTCCAGCCTGCTGCGTGGCCGATGGGTGCAATGAACACCCGGAACACGAACAGTACGATGATCAGCATCACCATCAGGGACATGAACAGGATCACGATGCCCAGAACGACATCCTCAAAGGTGGTGGGGCCGTCGTCCGGCTCCGCGTAGCCGCCATTGTTGTAGCTGCCATCGTCGTAGCTGCCATTGTTCAGATTTACCCCATAAACACTTGCAATGGTGTCGGCCACATTGTTGGCACAGGTGATTACTGCATCGCTGTAATCGCGGTTAACAAAATCACCTTCCATGGTCTGGGCGAGGGCGCTGGCCTGACTTTCCAGCGTGGTGTTGCGGAAGCCGTCGCCGTAGGTCACGTAGTAATCGCCGTCCTCGTAGATGGGCGACTCCATCACCAGCAGGATCAGCACACCGTTGTTCTCGGAAGCCGAGCCGATGCCCCAGGCGTTGAAGGCCTGTGTTGCATAATCCTCAGTGGAATAATTACCCGTATAATCTACAGTCAGTACGTCGATCTGTGCTCCGTTGCAGCTGGACTGCAGCTGGTTGTTCAGATCAACGATGGTCTGGGTAGTGCTGTCGCTCAGGATGTTGGCATCATCCACCACACATTCGTCTTTGGGCAGGTCCGGCAGGCTGGCAGCGGCAAGGGCCGCCGGGCACAGGGCCGCTGCGCCCACCACAAGGGCCAGCACCAGAGCGCTTACGCGTTTTGCAAAATTTTTCATGCGAAGGGTTCAACCTCCTTTACACCGGCAATGGCTCCCAGCACGCTGGCCGGGAAGCCGCCGGTCTCTTTCTGGTAGTCGTAAACGGCATCGTTGTATTTCAGGGTGCCGATAATGGTAGCCGCACTATTGAACTGGCCGTACTGGCCCTGCACCGCGCCCATCTTCATGGGATCTGCGGCCTGCTCCTGCAGCTTTGCGTAGAGCTGGTCGATCCGCGACCCCAGCACCTCGTTGGCCTGATACAGCGCATGCATCGTGCTACCCTGATAATAGGGCAGCGAGGTGAGTGCCTGACTTTTGCCGCCGTTCTGCACGGCTTCCAGACAGGCGGTAAAATCGCTCAGCGCGCTCTGTGCGGCCTGTGCCTCGGCACTGTCCGCTCCCAGCGTGCTGCCGGCGGTGGTGATGATGTTTGCCGCCGTGTTCATGCGGGTGGTCAGCTCCTCGTTGAGGTTATAGCCGTTGTCTGCCGCCACACCCACCGTGTACCATTTGCGGGCTTCGTTGTACCGGCTGCGCAGCTTGGCGCTGCCAAAGCCCAAAAAGGCCGCCAGCATCACCACCACGCTCAGAGCCAGCGCCGCCGCCCGGGTGGAAAGGGTGGCAGGCAGCTTTGCTTCCAGCCCTGCCAGCTTCTGCTGCAGAGGTGTCAGCGGCACGGCCTGCTCCGGCTGCTTTTGTTCGCGGTAGCTGCCCGCGTCAAAACCGCCGGAAGTGCTGTTCTGTTTTTGCGAAAAATCTGCGTTTGCCATCTCAGCTCCGGATCTCCATCATTTTTGCTTTCAGTTCGTCCTCGATGCGGTTCAGCTCCTGCTCGGCGGCAGCGCGCTTTGCGCGGCCCTCGCTCTGGATCTTGTTCAGCTCGTCCAGCGTCTCGATCAGGCTCTTGTTGGTCTGCTGCAGGGTCTCGATATCCACCACACCGCGCTGAGATTCCTTTGCGGTCTCGATGGTACCCATCTTCAGGGCCTCTGCGTTCTTCTTGAGCAGGTCGTTGGTCATGTCGGTCACGGCACGCTCGGCCTGCATGGCCTGCTGGCTGTGGGCCAGACCCAGTGCCAGCACCATCTGGTTCTTCCACAGGGGGATGGTGTTGACGATGGTGGACTGGATCTTCTCTGCCATCATGGTGTCGTTGTTCTGCAGCAGGCGGATCTGCGGCCCCATCTGCAGGCTGATGTTGCGGGTCAGCTCCAGATCATAGAGCTTCTTCTCAAAGCGTTCGCACTGGTCGGCCAGATCACGAGCCGCCTGTGCATCCTCCGGCAGGCCGGAAACCTTGGCCTTATCCATGGCCTGCTGCAGCTCGTTTGCGCGCACATCGGCCAGCTTCTTTTTGCCGGCAAGGATATACATGCTCAGCTCCTTGAAGTAGGCCATGTTCAGATCATACATCTTATCCAGCATGGCGATGTCCTTGAGCAGCTGCACCTGATGGCCCTCCAGCATGGACTGGATCTTTTCCACGTTGGTCTCGGCCTTGTTGTACTTCATCTTCATGGCATCCAGCTGGTCGCCCTTCTTCTTGAAGAAGCCCAGAATGCCCTTTTTCTCCTCCTCACCGGCATCAAAGCTCTTCAGCTCACCGATCAGGCTGGTGATCATATCGCCCACTTCGCCCAGATCCTTGGTGGACACCTTGGAGAGCGCAGCCTCGGAGAAATCGCCGATCTTCTTCTGACAGGCGGAGCCGTACTGCAGCACCTGCTGGCTGTTGGTAATATCGATCTTTTCAGCAAACTGATCCACCATGGCCTGTTCTTCCGGGGTCAGGTTCACCTGCGGCTGCTCCGGTGCGGCAGCTTCCTGCTGGGCGGGTGCTGCCTTTTCCTCTTCTGCCGGGGTGGGGTCCAGCGTCAGGGTGGGTACTGCGGGTGCATCGAGGTCAAAGTTGAATGTATTATCAGCCATAAGAGATTCCTTCCTTTCCAAATACCGTTTACCTTTTTTAGCTCAGGCCCTGCCCTTTGAGCATGTTCTGCAGCACCGTGATATCTGCAGAAAGGTCCATGCTCTCGGCGGCGTACAGGGCATCCAGCTGGTTTTCAAACGCCGTGGCAATGGAAGCAGCATTGTGCTCCACCTCGGTACGGATGGCTGCGGCATTCTCGCCGCGCACGCCCTGCTTTGCCAGCTTTGCATACTGCTGCAGAACGTTCACCGCGTCCGGCAGGTAATAGTTTGCAAACCTGCGCACCTGCTTTGCCTTTTCCGGGTTTGCTTCCACCGCTTCCACAATGGAGCGGCCCGCCTTTTCCATGCGGGTCATGGCGGCAGAGAGCTGCGGATCCGGCAGCTGCTCGTTGAGGGTGTGCAGGGTATCCAGTTTCTGCTGAATGTCGGTCAGCATCGCGTCCACATCCTCCACACCGGTGTGGAAAGGCACTTCGTGCTCCACCACCCGGGGCGGGCAGACCTTCTGTGCCGCACCAAAGGCCACAAATGCACCGCCCAGCGCCGCCAGCAGCGCCCACAGCTTATACACCGGCAGTACCGCGCACAATACCAAAAAGACCAGTGCCATTGCATAAAATGGCAGGACGCTTGGCTTTCTGGTGCGGATGATCTTGCTCATGTTTCTTCTCCTTGTCCGGGGCATTGCCCCTTATGTTACCCATAATACCGCACCCCGCGAAAAACGCAAGGCTTTCACGGATAATTTACAACCTGGCCATCATTTGTTGATCCACGGCAAGAGGGCCGCGCCCCAGATTTCGCGCAGCTTTTCCGGGCGGCAGGCAGCGTTTGCTGGGCTGGTGCTGGGCAGCTTTACCGCTGCAATGCCGGACACCGGCTGCAGATACTTTGTATAGATCCGGAATGCGGTGGCTCCGTTGCAGAATACTGCTTCGATGGGTGCCTTTGCCAGCAGAGCGGCAATATCATTCGGCACTGCATCCTTGATGGAAGCATCCGCTGCGCCGGTGATGGTGCAGCGTTCCAGCGTGTCCCAGAGGGCCAGCCCATGGCGCAGGATGATCTGCTTTTTGGCTTCAATGTCCTCACGGGCAGGCACCGGCTCACCGGTCAGCGCGGCCATCATGGGCCAGAAGCGGTTCTGCGGGTGGCCGTAGTAAAAGGCCATCTCCCGGCTTTTGGGGCTGGGCCATGTGCCAAGGATCAGCGCCCGGCTGTGTTCGTTATACACCGGTTCAAAGCTCATTGTCCGCCTGCACTTTCAATTTTATCCCAAGGCGAGCCAAGGTCGCGGCCGGACGGCTCTGCTCTGGGGCCGTCGAACCACAGCTCATCGATCAGGTCGGCAAGGCCGTCCTCCCGCACATCGCCAATGATGCGGTCGGCGGCAGCCTTTGCGTCCGGCGTGCCGTTTGCCATGCAGCAGCCAAGGCCCGCTGCCTTCAGCATGGCCACATCGTTGGCAGAATCGCCTGCCGCCACGGCATCGGCCAGTGTCAGGCCCATCTTTTCGCACAGGTCGGCAAGGCCAACGCCTTTGTCCATTCCACCGCGCACGATGTCGTAGTAGCACAGGCCATCGGCATTCTGCGCGCCCACCTGCATCCAGTGCAGGCCCAGATGGCCGTACTTTGCCGCAAAATCCGCCACACGCTCCGGCGGCATGGCCGCAAAAGCGGCGTGGGGCATATCGATCAGGTGGCGGTCCTGATCTTCGCCGTCCACACAGTCCAGCCCGATGCTGTTCATCTGCTGATAGCCCCTGTGCAGATATTCATACTCGCAGTAGGCGTAGCAGGCATCCCTGAAATTGAACTGCAGCGGATAGTTATAATCCTCGCAGAAATCCACCAGTGCGTACATTTCCTCAGCGGTGAGCGGGTGCTCGGCCACGATGCGGCCCTCGCGGTCCACCACACAGGCACCGTTGCAGGTGATGGCATAATCGAACCGGATGCCGCCCAGCTGGCCTTTGAGGTTGACGCACGGATACGCACGTCCGGTGCTGAGCACGAATCTGCCGCCTGCGGCCTGCAGCTTTTTGATGGCTTTTACCACCTTCTGACGCGGCTTGCCCTCGCCAAAGGGCACCAGTGTGTTGTCGTAATCGCTTGCCAGAATCTTATATTGCATTCTATTCTCCCCTATGGAACTGAGTTTTGTACCAGTATACCATACTTTTTTAAAATTGGGGTGCATTTGGGCATAAAAATAAGGCTACTGCACAGAATTCCATGCAATAGCCTTATTTTGTTTCACGATGCCGTTTTCTTTGCAGCTTCTTCTCGGGATCACGCAAACACGGCCACGACCACCTGCATTGCCACGCCGAGGAATGCGCCTGCACCCCATGTCAGGCCGGTGATGAACAAGTTCTGCTTCCACGAAGGATTGGTGCGCCACAGCACCGCAAGGCCCACGCCTGCACCGGTGCAAAGGCCCGCTACCAGACTGGAAAAGCGCAGAGCACCCTCCACATACAGCTGGGTCAGCAGCACGCTGGCGGCGCAGTTGGGGATCAAGCCCACCAGTGCGGCCACTACCGGCTGGAAGAAGCCCATGCTGCCCAGAAGGTCTGCAAACACATCTTCGCCCACGCCTTCCACGATCAGGCCGAACACCAGACTGAACGCAAAGATGAACACAAAGATCTCCAGCGTATGGCGCAGGGCCGCTTTCCAGATGGGGGCGGGCTTGCCCTCTTCGTCGCTGTGCTCCTCGTGACAGTCCACCTCGTCGGCATGGCCGGTGTAGCCGCCGCGCAGCGATTTGGGCAGCACGCCGCGCAGCACAAAATCCAGCACAAAGCCCACCACAATGGCGTATACCACCTTGATGACCATGAGCACAGCCAGCTTATCCCAGTAGGCCGGCATGGATACCAGCAGCGGGATGGCTTCGTCGCTGGTGGCAAGGTAGACGGCCATCAGGGTGCCCAGCGTGATGACGCGGGATGAGTAGAAGTTGGACGCAATGGCCGAAAAGCCACACTGCGGCACACAGCCCAGCACCGCGCCCGGAATCGCGCCCCAGCGCCCGCCGCCTGCCAGCAGTGCTTCAATGCGCTCACCGTGGCGGGTCTCGATATACTCGATCAGAAGATAAGCCAAAAACAGGAAGGGCAGCATCTTGGCGGTATCCACCAGAGATTCGCCCAGAACATCCAGAAACAGTTCCATATACGCTCCTAAAAACGACCGTTCGTCGCTTCATTTTAGTAAATTGCAAATTGGTTGCATTTTTGAACAGGGATGATTATACACGATATTCTCTCCAATTGCAATACCAAAATGCAAATTAGTTGCAAATTTATTTTTGCAGTATTTTTGAAGCCTGTGCCGCAGCGGTGACATTGCCCATAACAGAAAGGACCCCAGAAAAATCCGCAGACTTTTCCGGGGTTCCGTAAAAAATATTTTAAATATCAGCCCTTCATCGGTACAAAGCCCACAAGGTCTTTTACCACCTCGCCGCCGATGATCAGGCCGGCCACCGAGGGCACAAAGGCATTGGAGCCCGGCACCGAGCGGCGCTGGGTGCACTTGCGCTGGGTGCCCGGAGGGCAGATGCAGTGATTCTTGCAGCTGATGTCGTCATCCTCGATGGGGGTCATGGCAGGCTCCTTGGAGTAGACCACCTTCAGGTGCTTGATCTTGCGCTTGCGGCACTCGG
>OLPW01004457.1_pt1 | contig 9918 bp, 10 predicted proteins | sample 1672161 | NCBI WGS metagenome assembly OLPW01 (sample SAMEA3136654, study PRJEB25190) | human gut metagenome
TTTCAATTGCATCTTTTAACTTATCATCTTTTTCCAGCAGCTTTTTCTTAATTGCCGAATAATCCCTGTCCATATCAAAATAATCTTTCCATACATTTACATATTCATCTTCTTCCGTATCATAGAATGTAACGGTATCGTCCTCCTGTGAAACATGCAGTACATGCCCCTTTGCAGCCAATACATAATCCTCTTCATCAAGCTTTACAAAATGAAAACACTGACCACATTCCAATGTCTGTGCCAGGTCGAAATCACATACATTTTTTAATTTATAATCTGACATAAAATTCCTCCATAAATATGCTTTACATTTGCAATTATCTCGTTATACAATCGTATATGATTATAACAGAATTTTCAGGAGACCACACATGAAACATATAAAATATTGGGCGTCTCTTTTAACCGGAGCCGTAATTCTTGCATCCCTATACGGATGCACATTACCGTTTACGAATGATAACAGCTCTGACAGTTCTACAGAGATTTCATATACAGCATTTGACAATAAAGCAACTGACACAGAAGATATAATTAATTTCATCATAGAAGCAATGTCGGATAACCAGACTTCATGTAACATATTTGTTCCCGACCCTGACCTTATAGATGCCAATGAATGGCTGACAAGAATAAGCGGAATTGAGCAGATAAAATGTGAATACCGCAGAATTAAAGATGGTTATAACCTTGTTGTAACATTTGAATGCTGGGATAATTATGCAATTATAAAAGCTTTTAATTCAGGAAACACTTCCCAGTTAAACAGCCGTCAGGTTGAACTCTATAACAAATACATAGAAGTTCTTGCCGAAGTAACCTCACCTGCAAGAAGCGATTATGAAAATGAACTGGCAATCCACGATTATCTTGTATCACATATAACGTACATTGATAATGGTGGTTCAACTTTTAATGCCTATGACGCTATGATTAATGGTGAGGCTGTATGCAGCGGTTATACAGAAAGTTTCAAAACATTTATGGATATGTTAGGAATCGAGAATTATACAATATCCGGAAAGGCTGGTAATGAACAACATATATGGAATGTTGTTAAGCTTGATAATGACTGGTATCAGGTAGATGTCACATGGGATGACCCGGTAGGCAGTTCACAGGAATATATTGACCACAGTTACTTCAATATATCTGATTCAGATATGGCAATTGATCATACATGGACATCTGATTTCAACGAAACTAATCCAGCTAATGGATATATATATACATATCCTGTTCAGGCTAAGCTTCATTCAGCTGGAACACAGTATGAACTTGACCGTTATATATTATGGTGTATTAAAAGCCGTTCCCAGCATATAGAATTCACAACAACTAACGACCTTGATATTAAATCCGCTGTTTCCAGTGCCGGTGTACAGCTTTCGTACTCATATAAAACAACCATACGAAACAATTATACAATGTATTCTGTTACATTTTCGTATTAACAGACATTATTACATGTGCAAACAGCCCTGCGGTATCACACACCACAGGGCCGTTATTTATCATCTTGTATTATTCCTTTTTCCCGGTTCATCTGCTATATAAGAACCATCCTTTATCATAGCTCTTACCAGTGAATCTTTCGCATTCTTCCATGGCTCATCAATATATTTGTGGTCAAACTTATTAATAAACCATTCAACATCATCTCTTACCCGCTTCATATTCTCAATATAGAGACTGTTAGTTGTCTTAATAAATTCATCTAACATATCCCCCTTTAAAGAATTAGCTGCCTGCTCAAGCAATATACCATAATGCTTCGTACAGAATCCCTTACATGCTTTATACTTTTCCCTGAAATCACTATCATGCTTATACATATGAAATATAGTGTCCAGATATCTCTGAAATGTGTTATCAATCCTTTCACATACAAAGCATGTGCCTTCAAGCCGTTCAGTATACGTTGTCACAGCCGGTTTATCTGCTTTCTTAAACATAGACTTTCCTGCCACTTTTCCATCTTGCAGACTTTCAATATCATTAATCACCCTGTCAAGATGTGTCTTCATGACAAGTGCAAAGCCAAGTCTGTTCTCACAGTCATACACTTTCTTTAAATGTTTCTGACAGAAACCCTTTTTATCAGTCACAGCCCTTATATCATCTTCCATATAACTAGGTCCCATTGTATAGCTTACTGCATCATCCTCCAGTGCCTTATACATTGAACAAATCGGACATTCACAGTCTGATGAAAATGCATCATTAACAGGTATAGTATATATCTTCTCTTTCATAAGTACTCCTTTAATCAGTCTTTTATAAATGTATTCTATCATAATATTTTATTAATATCATTCTATTTATTATTTTTTAAATTCCGGGTTATATGCATAGAAGTTCTTAGAATCCAGCTTGCTCTGTATAATCGACATAGCTTCTCCGAATCTCTGAAAATGCACAACTTCCCTTTCTCTTAAAAACTTCAGCGGTTCATACACATCCGGATCATCACGGCAGAGTCTTAACAGATTATCATAAGTACTCCTTGCTTTCTGCTCGGCTGCCATATCCTCTGCAATATCAGTTATTGCATCCCCCTTTGACTGGAATTCAATTGCGCAGAAAGGTACACCTCCTGCAGCCTGCGGCCATACTCCAACCGTATGATCAACATAATATGCCTCAAACGGAGTTCCTTTTATCTGTTCCATTGTAAGATTTCTTGTAAGCTGATGAACCATTGTACTGACCATTTCAAGATGGCCAAGTTCTTCCGTGCCTATATCAGTCAGCAATCCGGCAACCTCCCTGTATGGCATGGAATATCTCTGTGAAAGATATCTCATTGATGCTCCAAGCTCACCATCTGGTCCACCATACTGCGAAATAATCATTGCTGCCAGCGTAGGATTACAATTCTTTATATTAATCGGATACTGAAGTCTCTTTTCATAATTCCACATATTACATACCTCCCTTATATTCCCATGGCATAGGTGTTGCCACCCACATCCAGTAGTTGTCATTTACCATATATTCCATGCTGAGAGGTCCATAATAATCTGAATATTTTTTCATAAACTGTACATATTTATCCTTAATCTCTGCATAATATTCAATAGCTGCTGCATCATCCGGATGGGTATCAAGATAAAGCATAGTTTCAACAAGTGCAAAGCCAAGCTCATAAATATTCTTCATAATCATAGCTTTTTCATTTCTAATATTATTACAACAATTCATGACCTGCCTCCTGTAAATGGTTTATCAAGTACAGGAAACATAGTTCCCCGCATAATTGCCCGCGAAGGCTCATATAATTCATCCCAACGCTGCCACGGTACATAGCACATCGCCGGAACCTGTTGTGTCATCATCATAAAATAAGCTCCATATACATGTATCACTACAGTATATGGAGCTTTTCACTTATTGTTGTATGTCCTGTCAGTACGGATGTGTTGTGTCTGTTTTATTGTTTGTGTTCATCTGCGAATGTACACAAACTTTTAGTAGCTCATAACCTCATATCCGTCCTCAGTCACATGCACCATTATTTCCCACTGTGCTGAGTACGAATCATCATCTGTATATATTGTCCAGTTGTTGCCCTCGTCTATATATATGTCTGGAAGTCCCGCATTTATCATTGGCTCAATTGTGAATACCATGCCCGGTGCCATGACCATTCCTGTTCCCTTCTTAATTACATAACTTACAAATGGGGTTTCGTGAAATTCAAGACCTATTCCATGTCCACCAACTTCTCTTACTACTGAATATCCATTAGCCTTTGCATGTTCATTTATTGCCGCCGCAACATCTCCAAGATGTCCCCATGGCTTAACCTGTGCAAGACCTAACTCAACACATTCTTTTGCAACATCCAGATCAACGCTGTCGAAACCTGCGCAACGCAGCAGCAGAACCTTGATACCCAGATTTTTCAGTTCACGGATAACTTCTGCGGGAACTTCGTCATTAACGAAAGAGCAAGTAGCGTCATGACCTGCTGCCAGATGAGCTGTAGCGGGTGTCAGTCTTTCGTTGAAGAAAGTAATTTCATAGCCATATTTTGCTGCTACGGGTTTAAAAGCGTCTACCCAGTAAGACTTTGTGTCAAAGAATGCAATTTTCATCGATATCTTCCTCCTAAAAATTTAAAAATTTGATAAGTGGATAGTAAAATTTTATAGCAAACAGAGCCATTCCCTCACTGCGAATAGGAAATATGTCTCACTCTGTTTGTTTTACTTTTAACAATATAATCTATTTTACCCTTCTTGTCAACCGAGTTTCTGTAAAATTGGCAGTTTTGCCAAACCCATTTTTCCCAAAACGCTAAAAAAACACCAGTTTCCGTCGAGGTTTGACTGCCGCTTTTTGGATATTATTTTTTTTACCCATAACTGCTAAAAATATCTCCTCTCACTGTACTATTTTTCAGTAAATAAAAAGAAAAACTCCCATTTTTTCATTTGGGAGTTTTTTCTGTCATGATTTTGTGAATTTTTCGGCGCAATGCGAATCAGTCAAACAGCTGAGAAATAGAAACGCCATTATGGATGCAGTTGATTGCATCTGCGAAAATATCTGCAACGGAAACCATTGTAATCTTGTCGATTTTCTTTTCCTCAGGCAGCTCGATGGTATCCAGAACCAACAGCTCCTTGATTGCGGATTTTTCGATTCTTTCGATAGCAGGACCGCTCAGAACGCCATGTGTACAGCAGGCATCTACCTCGATTGCACCTCTTTCAATCAGCGCATTGGCTGCATTTGTAATGGTACCCGCGGTATCAATCATATCATCCAGCAGGATAACCTTTTTACCCTTGATGTCACCGATGATATTCATAACCTCGCTGACATTTGCCTTCGGTCTGCGTTTATCAATAATTGCAATAGGAATATTCAGCTTTTCCGCAAATTTTCTGACTCTTGTTACGCTGCCCAGGTCGGGAGAAACCGCAACAAAATCTCTTTCCAGAGAATCGCCGAATTTTTTGATGTAGAAGTCTGTCAAGAGAGGGCTGCCAACCAGATTATCTACGGGAATATCGAAGAAGCCCTGAATCTGCGCACAATGCAGATCCATTGTCAGCACACGGCTTGCGCCTGCGCTTGTCAGAATATTTGCAACCAGCTTTGCACTGATGGGATCTCTCGCTCTTGCTTTTCTGTCCTGACGAGCATAGCCGTAATAAGGCATAACGGCTGTAATTCTTGCTGCGGATGCACGCTTCATTGCGTCAATCATGATGAGCAGCTCCATCAGGTTATCGTTTACGGGATAGGATGTGGACTGGATGATGAATACATCTGCGCCACGAATGGTTTCATTGATCTTTACGGAAATCTCACCGTCGCTGAACTTTTCTACTTCACAGTCGCCCAGTTTCAGACCAAGCTTATCTGCGATTGCATTTGCCAGCGTTTTGTTGGAATTGCAGGCAAAAACTTTAATGTTGCTGATGCCGGAATTAAGCATTTATCTGTCCCCCTATAAAAAATAATTTTAGGTTATATAAGCACATACAATATTATGTTACACCGAAAAACAATCAATTTCAACCGCTATTCGACAATTTTTTCAAATTATCTTTCAATTCTCTTTTTTGTCCAGCCTTCGATGACCTGCTGTCTTGCTCTGGCAACCGCCAAAACGTCCTCAGGCACATCCTTTGTGATGGTGGAGCCTGCAGCAATGTAGGAACCCTTCTTCACGGTTACAGGTGCAACCAGATTTACATTGCAGCCGACAAAAACATTATCCTCAATGGTAGTGCGGTGCTTTTTCTTGCCATCATAGTTTACCATAATGCTGCCGCAGCCGAAGTTGATTTTTTCGCCTGCATCGGTATCCCCAACATAAGAAAGATGGGGAATTTTTGTGCCGTCGCCAATGGTGGAATTTTTCACCTCAACGAAGTCGCCAACCTTCACCCTGTTGCCGATATGGCAGTTCGGGCGGATATACGCGAAAGGCCCAACGGTGGTTTCGTTGCCGATTTCGGATTCGATTGCCGTAGAGGTCTGGAATTTCACGCCATTGCCAAGCTTGGTATCTGTCAGTCTGGAATTGGGGCCGATTTCGCAGTCCTCCCCGATTTCCGTATTGCCCTCCAGCACACAGCCGGGCAAAATCACCGTATCCATACCGATTTTAACATCACTGCCGATATAGGTATTTTCGGGATCCACGAGGGTAACACCGCTTTCCATGTGCTTACGGTTGATGCGGTGCTTCATGATTTTTGCAGCTTCCGCAAGCTGTACACGGCTGTTTACACCGAAAAATTCATCGGCATCCTTTGCCACAACAGCCTCCACCTTGCCGCCTGCCTTCAAAATCAGCTCCAGACAATCTGTCAGGTAATATTCCCCCTGCGCGTTATTGTTATTCAGCTTGCCCAGGGATTCCTTCAATTCCCTGCCGTTGAAAATATAAATCCCTGTGTTGATTTCGTTAATCATTCTCTGTGTATCTGTTGCATCCTTATGCTCCACAATGCGTTCAAAGCCGCCGTGGTCATCGCGCATGATGCGTCCGTAGCCGGTAGGATCCTCTATTTTAGAGGAAACCACAGTTACGCTGTGTCCCTCTGTACGGTGTACCTCAACCAGCTTTGTCAGGGTTTCGCCTGTAATCAGCGGCGTATCCCCGTAGAGAATCAGCATATCACTGCTTTCATCAATAAAATCGCCTGCCATCATAACAGCATGTCCTGTGCCCTTCTGTTCTGCTTGCAAAGCAAAGGAGATGCCTTCCGCGCGGATGCCTGCCTTAACCTCCTCCGCCTTATGCCCAACCACAACGCAAACGTCCTCTGCGCCACAGCCTTTTGCGGTTTCAATCACATAATCCACCATGCTCTTATTCAGAATTTCATGAAGTACCTTAGGTTTCTTGGATTTCATACGGGAGCCTTCGCCGGCAGCCAGAATGATTGCTTTCAACTGTCTCATTTATTTTTCCTCCTACGCCAAAGGGCGAAATATTTTTCAAGATATTGTATACATACATTTTAGTATCGCATTTTTCCCTATAAAATTCAATATACTCTTTTACTAAAAAATGATTTCCGGAAAAGAAAAAAAGCAGAGAAAACTCCCTGCTTTTCGTTCTTAAAATCCGATTTATAATTTTGTGCCCTTTTTCAGCACTGCGGGCTCCTCAGAGGAAACGCCGATGACTCTTTGTCCTGCGGAAAGGACAACCTCCTTATCGAAGATGGCATTTTCCACCACGCAGTTTTCGCCAATCTGGCAACCCTCCATCAGGATGGAATTCCTTACAGCTGCGCCCTTGCCGACACGCACCCTACGGAACACAACAGAATGCTCCACCTTCCCGTCAAAAATCGCACCGCTGCCGACGATGGAATCCGTCACATCCGCACCCCTGTTGTATTTTGCAGGGGGTTCATCCTTCGGCTTTGTTTCAATATAGGGATATTCATTGATGAAATGATCGCGGATATCCTTTTTCAAGAAATCCATATTCGTCTCAAAATAAGCCGCAATGCCTGTGCCGATGGCATTCCAGTAGCCGTCATATTCATAGCCGTAGATTTTCAGCGTATGGATAAAGCGGATGATAATATCCTTTACCAGACTGTATCTGCCTTCGGGGATAATCTGATTCAGCAGATTGATGAGCAGCGTTCTGGAGATAACATAAATCCCCAGGGAGGCCGCATCGGATTTCGGCTGCTCCGGCTTTTCCTCGAAGCCCTCCAGCTTATTGTCCGCATCCATCTGCAAAATGCCGAATTTGGATAAATCCTTTCCCGTCATTTTCTGATAAACCACAGTAATGTCCGCATTTTTTTCCTTATGATATTCCAGCACTTTACGGTAATCCATTTTATAGACGGAATCACCGGAGGTAATCACAACGTATTCCTCATTGCTGCGCTTGAGGAAGGTCATATTCTGATAAATGGAATCCGCCGTGCCGCGGAACCATGTAGAGCCTGCATTGCTGGTATACGGCGTGAATACGAACAAGCCGCCCTGCTTTCTGCCGAAGTCCCACCATTTGGATGACATCAGATGGTCGCGCAGGGAACGAGAGTTATACTGCGTCAGCACAGCCACCTTCCCAATGCCGCTGTTGGACATATTGCTCAATGTAAAATCAATGGCGCGATAGCAGCTGCCGATGGGCAATGCCGCCGCCGCTCTATGGTCGGTCAGAACGCCCAGTCTGCCGTCGTTATTGCCGCCTGCCAAAATAATACCGATTGCTTTCATCTGTTACACCTCCCGTACAACGGCCTTGCCGCTTTCCAATCTGCCGTCGGGATAATCCTCCGGGAAGGTTCTGCCGTAAATCACGCAGTTTTTCCCCATCACAATCCCATCGGGAACACTGCTGTTCATGCCCAGAACGGTGATGCCTGTATTATAAATATTAGGCTTTGCCTCGTTAGGGATATTTTCTCCGACACCCATCTGCACACTTTTGCCGATGCTGCATTTTTCATCAATGACGCAATGGTCAACCAAAGCATTTTCGCCGATAATCGTGCCTGCCATGATGATGGAATCCTTCACCACTGCCCCCTTTTCCACCACAACACCGGGGCCGATGATGGAGCGACAGACCGTACCATAAATCTCACAGCCGTCAGAAAGCAGCGCTTCCTCTGTCTTTGAGCCGGGTGCCGTATACTGCGGCGGCTGATGGTCGCTGTTGGTATAAATCTTCCAAAAATCCTCGTAGAGGTTGAATTCGGGCAGGGTGCGGATTAAATCCATATTGGACTCCCAATAGGACTGAATGGTGCCGACATCCTTCCAGTATCCATCGAAGCGCCATGCATACATGGGCTGTCCCTCATCCAGCATTTTAGGGATGATGTGCTTGCCGAAATCGCTGTCCGGATGGATGGAATTATCCTCAATCAACGCATCACGCAGTCTGTCCCATGTAAATATGTAAATCCCCATGGAAGCAAGATTGCTCTTAGGGCTTTCCGGCTTTTCCTCAAATTCGTAAATCTTATCGCCGTCCTCGGTATTCATAATGCCGAAGCGGTTTGCTTCCTCCATCGGCACCTCCATAACGGCAATCGTTGCCGCTGCATTGTGCGCCTTATGGAAGGCAAGCATCTTGGAATAATCCATTTTATAAATGTGGTCACCGGAAAGAATCAGCACATATTCCGGATTATTGCTGTCGATAAAGTCAATATTCTGATAAATGGCGTTTGCCGTCCCGTTGAACCATTCGCCAGAATCCCCTGTTTTCACATGCGGTGCAAGAATCGTCACACCGCCGTTTTTCTTATCCAGATCCCATGGAATCCCAATCCCGATATGCTGATTCAAACGCAGCGGCTGATACTGTGTCAGCACGCCGACGGTATCCACACCGGAGTTAATGCAGTTGCTCAGCGGAAAATCGATGATACGATATCTCCCACCGTATGCAACGGCAGGCTTTGCCACCTTTCTTGTTAACACGCCCAGACGACTGCCCTGTCGACCCGCCAGAAGCATTGCTATCATTTCTTTTTTACGCATATTACCCACCCCTATCTCTTCAGGTTGTATATATGTAACAAAGTCATAGGCTCTGTTTTGATTATTATAGCATAGGAAAATAAACTTGCAAAGATTATCTACGGCATCTGTGCCGAAATTTCGCCTTATTTCGATTGGCTTTTTCTCTTTCCTTTTTCCGATTGAGAAAATTTGCACGTTGCTCCTGCGCCCGTATGGGTTTATTTCCGGTGCTTTCTGTATAAAATATAAAACACAGAAAAAGAAAACGCAGAGAAAAGATTGCCTTTCTCATGCCAGTATACTATAATGAAGGTTAAACTATATGATGATTTTGTTAAATTTCAGAAAAATTTGAACCCATTTAATAGATTTTGAGGCGATAGAATATGACAACATTTCAAAAAGGACAACACATTTATTTCATCGGCATCAGATCGG
>OLPW01004462.1_pt1 | contig 9908 bp, 8 predicted proteins | sample 1672161 | NCBI WGS metagenome assembly OLPW01 (sample SAMEA3136654, study PRJEB25190) | human gut metagenome
ATATTAAATCCGGAGGATGCATTTATTTTTCTACAGGCACTTAAAATCCTGGAGGGGAAGGCATTGGTTCACGAATTGGTTATTCAGCGAAATTGCTGCAAACGGGCATTTATCCGCGGCATTTTTCTGGCGTGCGGTTCGGTGACCGATCCGGAGAGAGGCTATCATCTTGAAATGGCGGTCGGAACGATTGGGAAAGCAGAAGAACTGGTACAGATTTTAGCAGATTTTCAAATTCCGGCGAAAGTAGTGGAACGTAAAAAAAACTATATTGTGTATATCAAAGAGGGAGCACTGATCGTAGATCTTCTGAATGTTATGGAAGCTCACGTGGCATTGATGGAGTTTGAAAATGTCCGGATTTTGAAAGAAATGCGGAATTCCGTCAACCGACAGGTAAACTGTGAGACGGCGAACATTAAAAAGACTGTGACGGCAGCGACCAGACAGATTGAAGACATACGTTATGTGAAGGAAACAATTGGTTTTGGAACCCTTCCGAAGGGGTTGGCAGAAATTGCCAAACTTCGGCTGGAGTATGCCGAAGTACCGCTAAAGGAACTCGGAGAAATGTTAGATCCGCCGATCGGGAAATCCGGTGTCAACCATCGGCTCCGTAAATTGAGCGGGATCGCAGAAGATTTAAGACAACGTCAATAAGACAGCCAGGAGGATAAAATTAAAATGATAGTGAAAGACATCGAAGTTCATGTATCGGATAATGGGGCGCATTTGATCGCTATGCTGGTGCAGTTAGCCAGTCAGTTTAAGAGTAAGATCAATATCAAGAAAGAGGATAAGATGGTAAATGCCAAAAGCATCATGGGAATGATGGCAATCGGCTTGATACCGGGCCAGAGCATCGAAGTAAATATCGAAGGTGAAGATGAGACGGCAGCAGCCGAAAGCATAGAAAATTATCTTCATGGAAGCAAATAGAGACGAAAACAGCCTCTTCCCCGATTGGAGAAGGGGCTATTACTATTATTGAGGAGAATGGAGGGAAAGCATGTCAAAGGTTCCATTTACACATTTACATGTTCATACAGAATACAGTCTGCTTGACGGTGCCAGTAAGATCGACGAACTTGTGGCACGGACAAAAGAATTAGGGATGGACAGCATCGCCATTACGGACCACGGTGTTATGTATGGCGTGGTGGACTTTTATCGTGCTGCCCTGAAAGCCGGAATCAAACCGATCATCGGCTGTGAAGTGTATGTGGCACCGGGTTCCCGTTTTGACCGCGAGATCGGACAGGGAGAGGACCGCTACAACCATCTGGTGCTTCTTGCCGAAAATGACAAGGGGTATCATAATTTGCTGAAAATTGTCTCCCGCGGTTTTACCGAAGGATTTTACTATAAACCCCGCGTGGACTACGAAGTGTTGGAACGCTATCACGAGGGAATCATTGCGCTCAGCGCGTGTCTTGCCGGTGCGGTAGCGACAAGGCTTGTAAAGGGATTGTATGAAGAGGCAAAAGAAGAGGCACTCCGATTACAGGAAATATTTGGAAAAGGAAATTTCTTTTTGGAATTACAGGATCATGGATTGCAGCCACAGCAGATCGTCAATCAGGGGCTTTTGCGTATGCACGATGAGACGGGCATTGACCTCGTGGCGACCAATGACCTTCATTATATTTATGACACCGACCAGGAAGCGCACGATATCCTTTTGTGCATTCAGACCGGGAAAAAAGTGACAGACGAAAACCGTATGCGGTATGACGGCGGACAGTATTATCTGAAATCGCCGGAAGAAATGGCAGAATTGTTCCCGTATGCGCCGGAAGCCATCACCAATACACATAAGATCGCAGAACGCTGCCATGTGACGATTGAATTTGGACATTACAAACTGCCTCATTTTCAAGTGCCGGAAGGCTATACGTCGGAGAGTTACCTGCGGAAATTGTGCCAGGAAGGACTGGAGCGCAAATACCACGACAGTGAGTACGATAAACAGATGCTTCAAGACCGCCTGGATTATGAACTGGATACGATTTCCAGTATGGGATTTGTCGATTATTTCCTGATTGTATGGGATTTTATCAAATATGCCAAAGACCACGGCATTCCGGTTGGCCCGGGGCGAGGTTCGGCAGCCGGAAGTATCGTGGCGTACACACTTCAGATCACGGATATTGTCGATCCGATCAAGTATAATCTGATCTTTGAGCGATTTTTGAATAAAGAGCGTGTCACGATGCCCGATATCGATATTGACTTTTGCGTCGAACGCCGGCAGGAAGTCATTGATTACGTAACGGAAAAATATGGAAAAGAAAAAGTGGTGCAGATCGTTACATTTGGTACGATGGCAGCGCGCATGGTTATCCGCGATGTCGGACGCGTGCTGGATCTTCCGTATGCGCTGGTGGATTCGGTTGCAAAAGCGGTGCCGATGGAACTTGGCATCACGATTCAAAAAGGTCTGGAGATGAATCCGGAACTGAAGAAAATGTATGAAATGGACGAGGATATCAAGAAACTCCTGGATATGTCGATGCGTCTCGAGGGACTTCCGCGCCATACGTCAATTCATGCCGCGGGTGTCGTCATCAGTCCCGAGGAAGTGGATGAATTTGTACCGCTTTCCCGCGCGGCTGACGGTACGATCACGACGCAGTATACGATGGTAACGCTCGAAGAACTCGGCCTTTTGAAAATGGACTTTCTGGGTTTGCGAAATCTTACAGTCATCAAAAATGCGACCGAGGGAAAATTGTCACTGCAGGACATCAATTACGACGATCCGAACGTTTACGAGATGATCTCTGCCGGAAAGACGGAGGGCGTTTTCCAGCTGGAGAGCGAGGGAATGAAAAACTTCATGAAGGAGCTAAAGCCGGAATGTCTCGAGGATATCATCGCCGGTATCTCCCTTTACCGCCCGGGGCCGATGGACTTTATTCCCAAATACATCGCCGGAAAAAATGACAGACACAATATTGTCTACGACTGTCCGCAGTTAGAGCCGATTTTGAAAAATACGTACGGATGTATCGTATACCAGGAGCAGGTTATGCAGATCGTGCGTGATCTCGCCGGTTACAGCTATGGACAAAGTGACAATGTGCGGCGTGCCATGTCAAAGAAAAAAGCCAAAGAAATGGAACGAAACCGCAACATCTTTATTTATGGTGATGAAAGCGAAAATATCGAAGGATGTATCAAACGCGGAATCCCGGAGGAGACGGCAAGCAAGATCTATGCAGACATGACAGATTTTGCTAAATACGCATTTAACAAATCGCATGCTGCCGCATATGCTGTTGTGTCTTATCAGACAGCATATCTGAAATATTACTATCCGAAGGAATTTATGGCAGCTCTTCTTACTTCGGTTATGGATAATACCGGAAAAATCACCGAATATACGATGAGCTGCCGACAGATGGGCATCGAGATTCTGCCACCGGACATCAATGAAGGAGAGGCGAATTTTACGCCGACCGAAAAGGGAATCCGCTATGGCCTGGCTGCGATCAAGAGTGTCGGCCGGCCGGTCATTGAGGAAATTGTGACAGAACGCCGTGCCGCCGGTCCGTATGCTTCGCTGAAGGATCTGTGCAGCCGTCTGTCCGGAAAATCGATGAATAAGCGTACATTGGAAAGTTTTATCAAGGCGGGGGCGCTTGACTGCCTCGAGGGAACGCGCAAGCAGAAAATGAGTGCTTATGCTTCGATTCTGGAAGGCATCAGCCACGAAAAGAAGGCGACGATGACAGGACAGTTGTCATTGTTTGATTTTGCCAGCGATGAGGACAAGGAAGAACTGGAAACTAAGTTCCCGGATGTCGGTGAATATGATAAAGAAATGATTCTTGTCTTTGAAAAAGAGGTGCTTGGCCTGTATATCAGTGGTCATCCGCTCGAGGACTATGTCGATGTGATGAAGCGAAATATTACGCGTCAGACGATTGATTTTGCAATCGCCGACGGAGAACGTGTACCGCGTGTCAAGGATAATGAGACGGCAGTAATCGGTGGAATTATTGAGAATAAAGTTGTTAAAACAACGAAAACAAACAATATGATGGCATTTATCACGATCGAAGATCTTCTCGGAACGGTGGAAGTGATCATCTTTCCACGTGATTACGAGAATTACCGTCCGCTTTTGGAAAATGACCGGAAGGTGTTTGTCAAAGGACGTGTTACGGTGGAAGAGGACAAACCGGCGAAAATGATCTGTCAGAAGATTGTGCCATTTGACGAGGTTCCGAATCAGCTTTGGATCCAGTTTACGGACAAGCAGAGTTATCTTGCGGCGGAGCAGTCATTGTTTGATTCTTTGGCAAAATACGATGGTCAGGATAAGGTCATTGTCTATCTGTCCACAGAACGTGCAAAAAAGCAGCTTCCAAACAGTCGTATGACAAAAGTATGTCCGGAATTGCTGGAGGAACTTTATAAAAAATTTACAAAAGAAAATGTCAAAGTAGTACAAATGAGTATTGAAAAAGTTTTGTAAATATCGTACAATGAAAGAGGATTGGAGGTAAACAGTAATGTCAGAAAAAGCAGTGAAAACGATAGGAGTATTGACAAGTGGTGGGGATGCACCGGGTATGAATGCAGCGATTCGTGCTGTCGTTCGAGCGGGATTATCAAGTGGACTGAAAGTAAAAGGTATTCGCCGCGGATATGCGGGCTTATTAGAAGAAGATATTGTAGATATGGATACAATGAGTGTATCTGATATTGTACAAAAAGGAGGAACCATCCTTTACACTTCCCGTTGCCCGGAGATGGTAACACCGGAAGGCCAGAAAAAGGCAGCAGATATCTGCCGTAAACATGGCATCGATGGTATCGTAGTTATTGGAGGAGACGGTTCTTTCCGCGGAGCGCAGAAACTTTCTGCCAACGGAATCAACACGATCGGTGTTCCGGGAACAATCGATCTTGACATCTCTTGTACAGAATATACGATCGGTTTTGACACCGCCTGCAACACGGCGATGGAAGCAATCGACAAAGTACGTGATACATCCGCATCCCACGAGCGATGCAGTATCATTGAAGTAATGGGACGTACTGCCGGCCATATCGCATTGTGGTGTGGTATCAGTAATGGTTCTGAATATATTACAATTCCGGAACGCTATGACAATGATGAGCAGAAGATTATCGAGAAAATCCGTGCAAAACGCCGTATCGGTAAAAAGCATCATATCATTGTAAATGCTGAGGGGGTTGGAAATTCTTACCAGATGGCAAAAGATATCGAGGAGGCAACCGGAATCGAAACACGTGCAACCGTTATCGGTCATATCCAGCGTGGTGGTAACCCATCCTGCCGTGACCGTGTCTATGCATCTTCCATGGGCGCGATGGCTGTTGATCTTTTGATCGCCGGCAAGACAAATCGTGTCGTAGCATATCGTTCCGGTAAATTCTGTGATTTTGATATCGAAGAAGCGCTGGCAATGACAAAAGACATTGATGAGCATCTTTACAGTTTGACGATGCGTTTGTCACGATAGACAATACATTTGATTTTATGATTGTTTACAGAACTCTTTTCGGAGAATCCTGTTTTCGTATAAAAATAGCACCCAAAAGGGTGCTATTTGTTTTGCGTTAGTTTAAATTTTACTCTTCTGAAGTTTCAGTAGTGTTTTCTTCAACAGTTTCCTCTGCGGCTTCGTCGTCGCTTTTCTCCGGCATGTTTATGGTAACATAATCTCTTTCGTCATTTGGTGTTTCCGGGAAGTCGTCAGAATCCTCAGAGTCTTCATCCTCTCCGTAAAGATCATTATCGAAATCATCGTCATCATAATCATCTACGTAGTCCTTCATCAGGATGTTTTTCAGAAAATACAAAGCGGCTCCGATGGTAGCAAGTGTTGCAACTACTCCCAGGAGAAATTTAAAAAACTTTTTCATAATCACATCGTCCTTTCTGTCCGCATGCTTAGTGTGGCATTTACGGAAATATATATACATATTTTACGGGAAAATAAAGAAAAAGTAAAGGGGTTTTTATACAAAAGTGTGAAAAGAAATAAAATAAATATATATATTTTGTGAAAAATAATTGTTGTAATATGAAAGAAGATGTTGTATTATAATAAATATATAGGGGATTTTGTGATGTGAATTATGCAATAAATACAAAATTTATCATCACAGAAAATTTCTAAATATATACAAATTGAATGGAGGATTCTGTTATGGCAGCAAAAGCAAATTATTCTAAAAAACCAGAAAATAAAAAAAAGGTTACAGAGAAAAAGGAAGTTGTGAAGATGGAGGCTAAACCGGTAGAGACAAAACAGGAAACTGCATCTGCAGAGACATCAGCAGCCAAGACAACAAAGGAAGAAGCAAAGAAAGAAACAAAACCAGGAGCAAAACGAGGACCAAAACCGGCATCGGAGCGCACGATCGAAATGACAGTGCAGTTTGGTGAAAAAGAAGTTACATACACAGATATGGTAAACCGCATTAAAGCAATGTGGAAAGAGCAGGGCAAACGTGAAGTATCCATGAAGAGCCTTGAATTGTATGTAAAACCGGAAGAATCCAAAGTGTATTATGTAATTAATTCACAGGATAAAAAACCGGTTATCGGAGAGATTGATTATTAATTTGCAATGCAGAGCAGCCCATCGCAGTCAGCGGTGGGCTGTTTTAGGATTCATTCTCTTTATTGATAAAATTTATTGATAGTGTTCTCTAAATGTGTTATACTATAGAAAAGTCGTACTGACATACGAAGGAAATCCTGAGTAGGAAGGCGGTATAGTTCGAAATACATATTCGTGGCACGAAGTGTTGACGGTCGGCTTTTGTCGATCTTTTTTTATTGCTTTAAGGAAATTTGCCTGCAAAGCGAAAAACACGGAAAGGAGAACTTGCATGGAGAAACGTGTTGCCGTGATCGGAATCGTAGTAGAAAAAGAAGAATCCGCAGAAACCGTGAATGCGATATTGCATGAATACCGCGACGTGATCGTCGGAAGAATGGGAATCCCTTACCGGGAACGTGGGCTGTCTGTGATCAGCGTGATTGTTGACGCACCCAATGCAACGATCAGTGCTATTTCAGGAAAACTAGGGATGACAGACGGAGTAACAAGCAAAGCAATTTATGCAACAAAATGAAGTGGAGGAAAACAAAAATATGTACAATCCAAAGTCGGGAAAAGCAACCGAATTTATCGATGACAGGGAGATATTAGATTCCCTGGAATATGCACAAAAAAACAAAAATAATAAAGAAGTAATAGATGCGATATTAGAAAAGGCATCTGCCATGAAAGGCATCAGCCACAGGGAGGCTGCCGTTTTATTAGAGTGTGAATTAGAAGAAGAAAACAAGAAAATAGAAAAATTGGCGAAAGAAATTAAGCAGCGCTTTTATGGTAATCGAATCGTAATGTTTGCTCCGTTGTATCTGTCAAATTACTGTGTCAATGGCTGCACCTATTGTCCATATCATCATTGCAATGAGCATATCCGCAGAAAAAAACTGACACAGGATGAAATCCGAGACGAAGTCATTGCTCTGCAGGATATGGGACACAAGAGACTTGCCATCGAGGCAGGAGAAGATCCGGTCAATAATCCGATCGAGTACATTTTGGAAAGCATTAAGACCATTTACAGCATCAAACATAAAAATGGTGCGATCCGCCGTGTCAATGTAAATATTGCTGCTACAACTGTAGAAAACTATCAGAAATTACACGATGCCGGCATTGGAACGTACATTTTGTTCCAGGAGACTTATAACAAAGAAAGTTATGAAAAACTGCATCCGACCGGACCAAAACACAACTACGATTATCATACCGAAGCAATGGACCGCGCGATGGAAGGCGGCATCGATGATGTCGGACTTGGGGTATTGTTTGGCTTGGAAATGTACCGCTATGAACTTGTCGGAATTATTATGCACGCGGAGCACCTGGAAGCGAAATTTGGAGTCGGACCGCATACGATCAGTGTACCGCGAATCTGCCCGGCAGATGATATTGATCCGGGAGAATTTACGAACGCAATTTCTGATGAAATATTTGAAAAAATTGTTGCGGTTATCCGTATTGCCGTGCCATACACGGGTATGATCGTGTCGACAAGAGAATCTCAGAAAACACGTGAAAAAGTGCTTGGACTCGGTATTTCACAGATCAGTGGCGGATCCCGCACAAGTGTCGGCGGATATGTCGAAGAAGAAAAAGAAGAGGACAATTCTGCACAGTTTGATGTCAGTGATAATCGATCCCTGGATGAGGTTGTAAACTGGCTGATGCACCTTGGTTATATTCCGAGTTTCTGTACCGCATGTTATCGCGAAGGAAGAACGGGAGACCGTTTTATGAGCCTGTGCAAGAGCGGTCAGATCCAGAACTGCTGTCATCCGAATGCATTGATGACATTAAAAGAATATCTGATGGATTATGCATCAGAAGATACCAGAAAAATCGGTCTGAAACTGATCGAGAAAGAGATTCCGAATGTACCAAGAGAAAAGACAAGAGAGATACTGGAGTACCACTTAAAAGAGATTGAAGACGGTCAGAGAGATTTTCGTTTTTAATGCAGGAGTGTCGGGAGGAAGAAGCCTATGAGTCTGAATGCAACGCCGGCGTCAGAACGTATCCATATCGGGATTTTTGGCAAACGAAATGCCGGAAAATCAAGCCTGATCAATGCACTGACCGGACAGAATCTGGCAATCGTATCCGATGTTTCCGGGACAACGACAGATCCGGTTTATAAAGCGATGGAGCTTCTGCCGTTAGGTCCGGTGGTGCTGATCGACACGCCGGGAATCGATGATGAAGGTGAGCTTGGAAAGCTTCGCGTAAAGAAAAGTTATCAGGTATTAAATAAGACAGATATTGTACTCCTTGTGTGCAGTGCAGCTGAGGGGATTACAGAAGAAGAGCAGAAATTACTGAAGCAGATCGAGAAAAAGCAGATACCCTGTATCCTTGTCATGAATAAGGCGGATCTGTTGGAAGAGTGTCAAAAAGGGCAGCAGTTCAAAGAGAGAGCAGAAAATGCTGCATCTGTGAGAGGACAGAAGATTCCGATATTGTGGGTCAGTGCTGCAAAAAATCTTCAGATCCGTGAACTGAAAGAAAAGATTGCTTCCGGAATAGAACAGAAAAAACCAGAATATCCTTTGGTAGAGGATCTACTTGAGATGGGAGATTTTGCAGTCCTAGTTGTGCCGATTGATAAGGCGGCTCCGAAAGGCAGGCTGATCCTGCCGCAACAGCAGACAATTCGCGGCGTGCTGGAAGCAGGTGCAACAGCGGTTGTGGTAAGAGACGATGAGCTTTGTGATACGCTTCAGAATCTTGGAAAAAAGCCAAAGCTTGTAATCACGGACAGTCAGGTGTTTGGCAAAGTGGCAAAAGAAATACCGTCAGATGTAATGTTGACTTCATTTTCCATTCTTTTTGCACGCTACAAAGGCGAGCTGGAAGTACAGGTACGTGGAGCAAAAGCTCTGGATCATCTGAAAAATGGTGATAAAGTGCTGATCTGTGAGGGATGTACGCATCATCGCCAGTGTGGTGATATCGGGACAGAGAAGCTTCCGAACTGGATTCGCAAACACACCGGGCAGGAGATAGAGTTTCATTTTACAAGCGGCACGGAGTTTCCGATGGATCTGTCAGAATACAGAATGATCATTCACTGCGGCGGCTGCATGCTCAACGAGCGGGAAATGAAATACCGGATCGCCTGTGCACAGGATGCTGGTATTCCAATCACCAATTATGGCGTGGCGATCGCTTATATGAATGGGATTTTGAAAAGAAGTGTGGAAGTTTTTCCGGAAATATGGAAAACACTATAGTAATAGAGATAAGTATTTTTTCAAGTCGAACGCACGTGAGACTTGGTGCGTGATTCTGGTCAGCGAAAGCTGA
>OLPW01004463.1_pt1 | contig 9904 bp, 10 predicted proteins | sample 1672161 | NCBI WGS metagenome assembly OLPW01 (sample SAMEA3136654, study PRJEB25190) | human gut metagenome
CATAACGAACGGTGCAGGCTCTCCTGCAAACATTTTTGTTTTCTTTAAAATAATACCAGAGCAGATAATTGCTGCGATACCAACGAAATATGCACTAGGTGCTACCCACCATGCTCCGTTGAAAAGCGCACCTGCGATTAATGCGATAATCGGAAGTTTTGCTCCACAAGGAATGAAAGTGGTTGTCATAATTGTCATTTTTCGATCGCGGTCATTCTCAATTGTTCTGGATGCCATAACACCAGGAACACCACATCCTGTACCAATTAACATTGGGATGAAAGATTTACCAGAAAGACCAAACTTACGGAAAATTCTATCCATAATGAATGCAACTCTGGCCATGTAACCACAAGACTCTAAGAATGCAAGGAAAATAAATAATACGAGCATCTGAGGTACGAAACCAAGTACAGCACCAACACCAGCAACAATACCATCAAGAATTAATCCAGATAACCAGTCTGCACATCCAACAGCATTTAAAGCACCTTCTACAATGCTAGGAACACTAGGGATGAAAAGAGACTTAATACCAAAGAGATGCCATCCGTCACCAAATACTCCATCATTTGCCCAGGTCGTTGCCCAGTCACCTACCGTAGATACGGATACATAATAAACAATGAACATAACAACCGCAAAAATTGGAAGTGCAAGCCAGCGGTTTGTTACGATACGGTCAATCTTATCAGATGTTGTAAGCTTCTTAGCTCCATTCTTCTTGCAGCTATCTGCTACTACGGAAGAAATGTATACATATCTTTCGTTAGTAATGATACTTTCTGTATCATCATCGAATGCATCTTCAAGAGCTTTAATCTCATTAGAAACATCTGGAACTGTATTTAACTGTTCTACAATCTTATCATCTCTTTCAAGAAGCTTGATTGCGAAGAAACGTTTCTGTTCTTCTGGAACCTGAGAACCCAACATTACCTTTACAGCATCAATTGCATCTTCTACCTTCTTATCAAAGCTATGTACAACTTCTGCAGACTTCTTAGACTGTGCTAATGCAACTGCCTTTTCTGCTGCCTTCTTGATTCCAGTACCTTTTAATGCGGAAATCTCAACAACTTCACACCCAAGGTCTTTACCAAGTTTTGCAATGTCAATCTTCTCTCCAGATTTCTCTAAGAGGTCCATCATGTTGATTGCCATGATTACTGGAATACCAAGTTCCATAATCTGTGTGGATAAGTAAAGGTTACGCTCGATGTTCGTACCATCTACAATGTTGATGATTGCATCTGGTCTTTCTCCAATGAGATAATTTCTTGCAACTACCTCCTCTAATGTATATGGAGAAAGGGAATAGATACCTGGTAAATCCATGATGACAACATCTTTATGTCCCTTTAACTTTCCTTCCTTTTTCTCTACAGTAACACCCGGCCAGTTACCAACAAACTGGTTAGAACCTGTCAGGGCATTAAATAATGTCGTTTTACCGCAGTTTGGGTTACCTGCTAACGCAATTTTTACTGACATTTTTTTCTCCTTTTCCTCAAATTTCAAACTTACTAATGTTTTAAAAAAACAACTAAAGTTTATTATTGCTTATCTTTAGATGTCATTACTAACATTAACGCGCAACTGCTAATATATATTAGCAAGTGCTAACTAAAAGAGTAAAAAAAATTGATTATTCTACCTCAATCATCTCTGCATCTGCTCTTCTAAGAGACAACTCGTAACCTCTTACTGTTACCTCTACAGGATCACCAAGAGGAGCAACCTTTCTTACATAAACTTCAACACCTTTTGTGATTCCCATGTCCATAATACGACGTTTCACAGGACCGGCACCAGAAAGCTTCTTCACTGTTACTGTCTGACCAACAGCGACTTCTTTTAATGTTTTCATGTCTTTATTCTCCCTTTTTATTCATACTTATTCATCGGAACAAAAAACTTGCTTTAAACAAGGATTTTATTAGCCATATCTTTTCCAATAGCAACTCTGGAATCTTTGACATTCACAATGAGACTGCCATTGATTTCTGATATTACGGTCACCAGACCACCAACAACGAAGCCAAGGTTTTCAAGAAACTTTTTCGTTTCTGACTTTCCTCCTACCTTTTTAATGACGTTTGGTTCTCCTGCTTTCACCATAGACAGTGGCATATTATCATCTCCTTTTCTAAAGCAAATTTTCCGACAGTGTATCTGATAATCACCTAGTACATCTGTATGAATTTCTTTTCTACGAAAGTTAGTATACCCTAATTATAATTAGAAGTCAATGCATTTATTGAGAAATATTTTCAATAACTAACTCTTATTTCATATGCCTATCAATAACCCCCTACATTTTTGTTCAACTTTTATAAAAAGGCAATAAAATCCACTATTGACTTTACCAAAAGTAAACATAGATATTTTTCTGCTTTCCGGTTTGGAATAACAAAACGAACAAAAAGTCTCTTACTTTCTGAAGATTATAATTATAATTTATTTTCTTGAATTTTGTTTATTGAAAATTTGAGGAATTAGTTGGAGAGGGATTTGCAGATGAACGCTCGAAAAATATGTTGGAAAGATTAAAGAAACTATATTTGTGACCTCGGAGCAAGGTTTAGATACGAGCGCATAAGCAAGTATTCAAACTGCCGCGACTAAAGTCACAAATATAGTTTCTTTTATTCCCGGAGGGTGCCTGCCTTGCCTGCAGCAACTCAGAATTTCTTCTTCCTCCTCATCGTGATTTTCTGCGTAAACAATTCCTTCCAAATCGCTGGATGGAATAAAATAAGTAACGGGAATAATTCCAGTCTTCCTGCAAGCATATCAAAAATAATAACAAGCTTGGAAAAATCACTGAAGAATCCAAAGTTACAGTCCGGACCAACCATACTAAGCCCCGGACCAATATTGTTGATTGTCGCTGCTATAGCAGTAAAGTTCGTTACAAGATCATGGCCTTCAAATGAAATGGCTATGACTGAAGCGACAAAAATAATCATAAAGGTAATAAAATATACATTAATGGAGCGTACTACTTCATGCTCTATTGGTTTGTCATCCATTTTAATCTTCTTTACACTCTTTGGATGGATGTAGGAATTGAGTTCCTTAATCATTGTCTTTACCATAACAATAAAACGAGATACTTTTATTCCTCCACCAGTACTTCCTGCACAGGCTCCCACAAACATCAAAAGGACAAGAATTGCCCGGCAAGTCTGCGACCAAGCATCAAAATTGACGGTTGCATATCCTGTTGTTGTAATGATAGAACCCACTTGGAATGCGGCATGACGAAGTGCATCAAAAAACTGCATATTTCCTCCGACTAAACTACCGGTAATAATTGCTGTTGCCACGAAAATAATAGCAAAGTATGCGCGTACTTCCTCCATTTGAAGTGCTTTTTTGAACTTTCTAAATAAAATCAAATAATAAGCGTTGAAGTTTACTCCAAATAAAATCATAAATATAGTGACAATCCACTGCTGCAGTGCCGTATAACTGGCAAGACTGTCTCCCTTTATACCAAAGCCACCGGTACCTGCCGTTCCAAACGACAGAGTAATCGCATCAAATGCAGGCATCCTGCTGATAAGAAGAAGCACAATCTCTACAATTGTCATTCCAAAATAAATAATATAGAGAATCTGTGCAGTGTATTTAATCTTTGGCACAAGCTTTCCTACAGATGGTCCCGGACTTTCTGCACGCATTAAGTTAATATGAGAACCTCCACTTAACGGAATAACCGCAAGAAGGAATACCAGTACTCCCATACCGCCAATCCAGTGAGTAAAGCTTCTCCAGAATAAAGCACAATGAGAAAGTACTTCCACATCTGCTAAAATACTTGAACCGGTTGTCGTAAAACCAGAAACTGTCTCAAATAAAGCATCGATCAAAGATGGAATTTCTCCAGAAATCCAGAATGGCAGTGCACCAAAAAAACTTAAAAATATCCAGCTTAAAGCCGTTGCTACACAGCCCTCTTTTAAATAAAACACATGACTTTTGGGTTTCTTTATCGTCATCAATGTACCAAATGCCATAGATACCGCTGCCACTAAAAGATAGGCAAAACCTGTCTGCTCCCGGTAGAGCACAGCAACAATACAAGGAAGAAGCATTAACACTGCTTCCATCTTCAATACATATCCTAATACAAAACGAATAATCGAACTGTTCATATTGTCCTCCGTACTTATGCCAAAATATCTCTTAAGTCATTAAAGCCTGTATGTGTGGTTACGACCATAACCGTATCCCCTACCTGAATGGAATCCTGACCATTTGGAAGAATAATCGCACCATTTCGATTGATAAAACAAAAAAGCAAATCTTTCTTCAGCGCTAAATCTTTTAACGGAATATTTGTTACGGCAGATTCTTCATACACTCTGAATTCAATCGCCTCAACACGATGGTCAAACATATGGTACAGAGTTTCAATATTACTGTCAAGAGAAGCTTGTCTCGCACGTACATAAGCAATAATTGCCTCTGATGTAATATATCTTGGATAAATCACGCTTCCTAAATCAAGCTTTGCAATAACATCCTTAAAATTAATACGATTAATCTTTGTAATTACTTTTGCCTTGGAAACTTGTCTTGTATGCAATGTTAAAAGAATATTCTCTTCATCAATTCCGGTAAGTGGAACAAAAGACTCTACATAAGGAAGTCCCTCTTCCCTTAATAATTCCTGATCGGTTCCATCACCGTTGATAATAATTGCTTTTGGAAGAAGAATGGATAATTCCTCACACCGCTCCTTATTGCTCTCTATAATCTTTACATCAATTCCAACATCTAAAAGGTTCTTTGCAAGATAATACGCTGCCTTACCTCCGCCGATAATCATCGTATTCTTTACCTGCTTTGTCTCAAATCCGATATGAGAAAGGAATTCTCTTGCAATTTTGCGGGAAGCAACAACAGAAATAACATCTCCCTGCTGTAATATAAAATTACCAGAAGGAATATGTACTTCTCCATCTCTCTCTACACCGCATACAAGAATATTCGTTTCTATCTTTCCACGGAGCTCTGCTATCTGAAGCCCATCTAATATATTTCCTGCAGGAATTGCAAACTTAATCAATTCCGCCTGACCGTGTGCAAAAGAGTTAACTTCTAACGCAGATGGAAGGAATAAAATCCTTGCTGCCTCTCTCGCTGCTTCAAGCTCTGGATTAATAATCATCGCAAGACCTAACTTTTCTCGAAGGTATCCCGCCTCTTTGCTGTAATCCGGGGGGCGGACTCTGGCAATCGCTGCACAGTCACCAACCTGTTTTGCTACTGTACAACAAAGAAGGTTCAGCTCATCCGATTCTGTCACAGAGATGATAAGATCCGTATCTTCAATTCCTGCATCCATCTGCACGCTGTAACTGGCACCATTCCCTACGATACCCATAATGTCGTATATATTCGCGATTTCCTGTACTTTTTTCGCATTCTTGTCAATAATGATAATGTCATGTCCCTCTTTACTAAGCTGTTCTACTAGCGTTGTTCCAACCTTACCACAGCCTACAATGATAATCTTTAATCCCTTTTTCGCTGGTTTGCTCTTTCCGGGATTCATAAAACTAAACATACTTTTTCCTCCTGTACTTTCGCTGAGTCCAAAAATAATTCTCTCTCAACTATAAGCCCTATCATTATAGCAGATATTGGTGATTTGTAAATAGACATTATCGACAACTCTATTCAATTATCTAAATGCTGCTGTTTTAACCAGATTTTCATCATTATACGCTGCGGAAGAAGCTTTGCCGCTACATGGGATATCTTCGTAAAAAGACTGTAAATAGAAATATCTTTGCCCTTTTTCGCATCTTTTAAAGCTTTTTTTGCCACCTTATCTGGAGTTACCATACCCACATAGCGAGTTGTTGCCTTCCTTGCTCCAATTTCTGCTCTCTTATAAAGGTCTGTTTTTATCCAGCCAGGACAAACTACAGTAACATAAATACCCTTTTCCTTCAATTCCACATTTAACGCTCTAGAATAATTTCTGACAAAGGACTTTGTTGAACTATAGATATTCTGGTACGGAAGTGGCTGAAATGATGCCTGTGAAGCAATATTAATAAGATGGCTGCCCTTTTTCATATAAGGAATGCAGACAAGTCCCATCGCCACAACTGCATCAATGTTCACATGAATCATATTTAAAGATTCCTCAATACTTAAATCTCCATAAGAACAAAATTTTGCAAAGCCTGCATTATTAATCAGATAAGAAATCTCTAATTTCCGCCACTGCGCTTCCTGCTTTAGTTCTTCTTCAAAACATTGTATCTGACGAACACTCGATAAATCAATGGAATATATTTTTACTTTTTTACCAAACTTCTCTTTCAGACGCCCAAGCTTTTTCTCATTCCTTGCTAATGCCCATATTTCATCCACATTTTTTTCTTTTAATAAAAGACGGATAAATTCACGTCCAAGTCCGCCAGTTGCTCCGGTAACAATGGCAATTCTTTTGACTTTCATAGCATCCATTTCCCCCTTAAACAATGTTTACTCAAATACTTTTTCACAAAACAAATTTACTATATTAACTTTACTTTTAGAAATTCCTTTTTCTTTATTGGTATAATGTCCTGCCCATAAAAATGTATTTCTGCCTTTTTAATTATTCGTACAGTTTGCTGCATCAATTGCAAGAACAAGCATCAGCCCCATCAGTTCATCCTTTGGATCAAGGAAATCAATCACATACGTATCTCCCCAATGTAAAGGTTCCTTTGTAATATGTATAACCGCACTACAGGCTTCATATACATCATAATTCCAGGAAAGGAAATCTCCTTCCACATGCCAGCCATTATAATCAAGTTCATACTGAGGGTGAAAAAAGGTAAACTTCTTTTTTATAATACCGCAGGAATGCCCGCCTATCATCACTTCAAACTCCGGCAAAAAGGTAAGAACCTTCTCCTTAATCAGCCCAACCTCATGTCCATTCATATCATATACATGCAGGCGATGCCCCAACGATAAAAATTCCGCCTGTACAAAATATTTCTTATTCTCATATTCATCGTATATATCAAAGGTATCTGACCAGGAAAATACTCTTTGTTTGATTAAAAATTTCATAAACAAGCACCTCCGCTTCTTTTATTATATTCTTGTTTTATTATATCACGTTGTTTTTTTGTTGCCTACTACACAAGTAGTATAAAGTATTTTTATTCTACAAAAATTTATCTCTGAAAATATTCTATAAATCTCTTATCTTCATGTTCACATATCGCCGTATTCATTATAAATATTACAAGTCACATAACAATAAAAAAGCCATTCTGCAGGACAACAGTTTTTCTGTTATCGGACAAAATGGCTTTTTCACTTCTTATTATTTATCTATTTGGCATATGTAATTGAATAATAAGCTAACTAACGGGAAATATGAAATGCTCCCTTTCCCGGATAAACAGCGGCATTGCCTAACTGTTCTTCGATTCTTAATAACTGGTTGTATTTTGCAACACGTTCGCTTCGGCTTGGTGCACCTGTCTTAATCTGACAGGTATTTAAAGCTACTGCCAAATCTGCGATTGTTGTATCTTCTGTCTCACCAGAACGATGAGAAGTTACAGCAGTATATCCTGCATTATGAGCCATCTTGATAGCTTCAAGAGTCTCAGATACGGAACCAATCTGGTTTAACTTGATAAGAATGGAGTTACCACACCCAAGCTTGATTCCCTTAGAAAGTCTCTCTGTGTTTGTAACAAATAAATCATCACCGACTAACTGTACTGTATCTCCAAGTTCTTTTGTAAGCCGCTGCCAGCCTTCCCAGTCTTCTTCATCCAATCCATCTTCGATAGAGTAGATTGGATATTTCTCGCAAAGCTGTTTCCAATGCTCAATTAACTCTGCAGATGTAAACTTTCTTCCGCTCTTTGGAAGGAGATATTCTCCTTTTGTGGCACTCTTCCACTCACTAGAAGCGGCATCCATTGCTAATACAAAGTCTTCTCCTGGTTTATAACCAGCTTTTTCTACTGCTTCAAGAATACACTCGATGGCTTCTTCATCACTTCCGAGGTCTGGTGCAAATCCACCTTCATCACCAACAGAAGTTGCTAATCCTCTTTCTTTTAAAAGTGCTGCTAATGCGTGGAACACTTCAGTACACCAGCGAAGTCCCTCTTTGAAGCTTGGTGCTCCTGCCGGCATAATCATGAATTCCTGTACGTCTACAGTGTTTGCGGCATGAGCACCACCATTTAAAATATTCATCATTGGAACAGGAAGTCTGTTTCCATTCACTCCGCCGAGTAAACGATATAATGGAATCTGTAATGCAGTGGCAGCTGCACGAACTGCTGCAATAGAAACCGCTAAAATAGCATTTGCTCCAAGATTAGATTTATCTTTTGTGCCATCTGCCGCAAGCATTGCACCGTCTACTGCATAAATATCGGATGCATCAATCCCCTTTAATGCTTCATTGATTGTTGTATTAATATTTCCTACAGCTTTAGAAACTCCTTTGCCTCCAAATCTGTCTTTATTTCCATCTCTAAGCTCCAATGCTTCGAACTCTCCAGTAGAAGCACCACTCGGGGCTGCTCCACGCCCAACAGTTCCGTCTGCTAAATATACTTCTGCCTCAACTGTTGGATTTCCTCTGGAATCAATAATCTCTCTGCCTACTACTTTTTCAATTTCTAAATGTAACATCTTTTACGTCAATCCTTTCCCATGGATCTCCCTCGTCCCGGCTCAATGGGACGAAAAGAGCATCACATGAATTATCTCACATTTTAGTTAGGGATTACTAACTGATGTAAGAATATCATAACTATCTAGGAAAAGTCAACATTTTTATATGAGAATTATTCTCACATGAAAAATACTAAATTATGTTTGAAAACACTTTATATAATTTTATAAAATAGCGCATTCGGCCACTGATATAGTTAAGTGTAAATTATATAATTAGAAGCAAAATCAATGGAAAAATCAGTTTTAGATACAATCTGTGCCTCTTTAGACACTTTTTTTGAATCAGAAAGAAAATAGGTACTTACATCATACAACATACCGCTAAGGTCGTTGACATGACCGTTGGAGAATTAGCACAGGCATGTGGTGTCAGTGATGCTTCGGTTTCCCGCTTTTGTAAAAAAATAGATATGAAAGGTTTTCATCACCTTAAAATTACTCTTGCAAAAGAAATTTCCGAAAGAGGAAAAGAGGAAGAAGAAGTATCCAACCATATTTCTGTCAATGATATCGGTCAGTCTTTGAAAAATATTTTAGCCAATAAAGTGACGGAAATCACACAAACAGTTTCTATGATGGATACCAAACAACTTCATGAAATTTTAGACAGGTTAAATACCGCAAAGACGGTACAATTTTTTTGCAGTTGGTAATACTATTCCCGTTGCGATTGACGGGGCTTTTAAGTTAAATCAGATTGGGATTCCTGCTGTGTCCGGCACAATCTGGGAGACACAGATTGGTTATACTTATAATATGACGGCAGATGATGTTGTTATTGCTATTTTAAACTCTGGTGAATCCACCGCCGTTCTTCGTGCATTAGAGGCCGCCAGAAGTGCCGGTGCTACTACCATTTCTATAACAAATAGTGAGAAATCGAGTGCTGCACAGCTTAGTGATTATCACATTACAACGGCAACCCGTGAAAAGTTATTTCTTGATGGCTATTGTTTTTCACGGGTATCTGCAACGACTGTAATAGAGATTTTATATCTTTTCCTAACTTCGATGAGAAAGGATGCTTATAAAAGTGTGGTACGGCATGAACAGGCTATTGCGTTTACAAAATTATAAATAAACAGACCTTATTTGTGTCCTTATGTGCAAGCTCAAGAACACATCGGTATTCTTTTTTAATTTTCCCATTATTACACTACTTCTTTCT
>OLPW01004465.1_pt1 | contig 9903 bp, 6 predicted proteins | sample 1672161 | NCBI WGS metagenome assembly OLPW01 (sample SAMEA3136654, study PRJEB25190) | human gut metagenome
GATCTTCGCCACATGGAGCGCCAGAAAAATCCCGGCCAGCATGGCGACGGCAATGGTCACGCCGTAATAAGCGATCTCAATGCCGAAGACGGAAAAGCTCTTTCCCACATGATCGAGGTAGATGCCCAGGTGCGGAAAATTGATCGCTTCACTCATAAAAGGCTTCCTTTCATCAAACGTTGAAGCGGAATAGAATGACGTCTCCGTCCTGCACTACATAATCCTTTCCTTCCAGGCGAACCAGACCTTTTTCCTTGGCTGCCGCATAGGTCTTGGAATCCAGAAGCTCCTGATAATTGATGACCTCGGCACGAATGAATCCTCTCTCGAAATCGGAGTGAATCTTTCCTGCTGCCTGAGGTGCCTTGGTACCCTTCGTAATGGTCCAGGCTCTGGTTTCCTTCTCGCCTGCGGTGAGGAAGGTGGAAAGGCCGAGCGTATCGTAGCCGACTCGCGCCAACTGATCCAATCCGGACTCCTCAAGACCGGCGTCCGCAAGCATCTCGCGAGCGTCAGCCTCGTCGAGTTCGGTCAGATCGGCTTCAAACTGCGCGTTGAGGAAAATGGCCGGAGCCGGAGCCACGGATGCGGCGAGCTTGGCCTGCATGTCTTTGTTCTGCAGTTCGGCATCGTCCACGTTGAACACGTAGATGAACGGCTTGGCGCTCATCAAGTGCAAATCGTAGACGGAATCCTTGTCGAAACGACCTTCGCGAGCCGCCTTATCAATGGTTTCGCCGGCTTCAAGAATGGTCTTCGCCTGCTTGACGGCCTCCATGTAGGCCGGTTCGATCTTCTTGCCGCGCAAATCCTTCTCCAACTTCGGCAGCGCGTTCTCGATGGTCTGCAGATCGGCGAGGATCAGCTCGGTGTTGATGGTTTCAATGTCGTCGGACGGATCGACCTTGCCGTTGACGTGCACGATATCATCGTCTTCGAAGGCACGCACGACCTCGCAGATCGCGTCGGCTTCGCGAATGTTGGCGAGGAACTTGTTGCCCAGGCCTTCGCCTTCCGAAGCGCCCTTGACGATGCCTGCGATGTCGACGAAGGTGACGGTGGCCGGCACGATCTTCTCCGTGTGCACGAGCTTGGCAAGCACTGGCAGACGGTCATCCGGCAATGGCACGATGCCGGTGTTCGGTTCGATGGTGGCGAACGGATAGTTTTCCGCCAGAACGTTGTTACGGGTCAATGCGTTGAACATGGTGGACTTGCCGACGTTCGGCAGTCCGACGATTCCGATAGTAAGAGACATGGTTCCTTAGCTTAGTATTAGGCTTCGATGGCGTCGACCGCTTTGATCACGGCACCACGGAACGCGCTTTCCTCCAACGATGCGACACCCTTGATGGTGGTGCCCCCTGGAGAGCAGACAGCGTCTTTCATGGCACCCGGATGCGTTTCGTCGGCCAAATAGAGCGCACCCACACCTTCCACCATTTTGGCGGCCAGACGATACGCGGTGGCACGCTGCAATCCATATTTCACACCGGCATCGCCCAATGCTTCGATGTACATGTCGGTGAAGGCCGGCGCACAGCCGGCAATACACATGCCGATGCCCATGTGTGCGGTGTCCACGCGTTCGATCAGGCTGATTGACGAAAACAGGTTTTCGAAGGTTTCCGTCTGTTCCTGCGTGAGCGTGTTGTCGATTTCCGTGACCAGCACGCCTTTGCCGACAGCCATCGGCGTGTTCGGAATGGTGCATTGAATGTGCGCCTGTTCGAAAGACGTTCCGAACAGGTCATGGAATTTGTTCAGATCCCAGCCTGCCGCAATGGACACGACGATGGTGTTTGGCTGCGCCAGCTTGTCAACGATCGGTGAGATCACCGCTTCAATCTGATACGGTTTGATGGCGATAACGACCACGTCGGCAGCTTCGGCCACTTGTGCAGCGGTATGCACCGCTTTCGCACCAAGTTTGGCGGCGTTACGTTCCAGCTTGTCATAGTGTGCCGCACAAGCCACAATGTCGTCGCCGCTGATTGTACCGGCATTGACCAGGCCTTCGGCGATCGCCTGCGCCATATTGCCGTATCCGATGAATCCGATGGTTGGATTGGCCATGTTTCTTTCCTTTGCTATCGATGCTCGTCGTTGCTGAACGATCGTCAGAACAACTCCGCCAAATCTCCGCGGTTCAATGCTTCATTGAACAGGTGCCTGAACACTGTTGAACCATGCACGCCGTCATGTTCAAACTCATTGGTAGTCCAATAATGTGAACGACCGACGCGAGACAGCGTGTCGAGCTGCAATCCAGAATCGACGTACATGTCGTCAAAATAGACGGCAGCCTGCAGCGGAACCTCATTGCGCGCCAACTGGTCGGCATCGTAGATTGTGCCGAAATGCGTGTCTTCCATAAGCACGTCCATGGCTGGTTTGAACGGACGCAACGCACGTTCCTGCTCGAACATCCACGGGAACATGGCCTCGCCGGTGAAATTAAGCGGACGAATGTCACCCGCGAATTCCGGATGCTCGCAGCGCACGCGCTGGGCGGCCCAGCAAATCGGCGTTTCCAGCTCACCGTTGGCGTAGATGAACTCCTGCAACGGCCAATACAGCGGGCGAGATGAAGTCGCATTCATCACGGAAGACAGGAATTCGTCAGACAGTTCCGCCGAGGTTGAGGCCGAACCGTCGCCGTCAAGGAATGCCTGGTCAAGAATCCAATGCACGCGTTCGAAACTTGGCTTCATGCCGAAATCGGATCCCAAGCATTGGAAACGTTCCACCGTGAGCGGATCGCCGTTCGGCAATGCGACCTTGCGCGACTGCAGAATGTCGGCGACGGCCGCGGCACGTTCGATATCGATCGGGTAACGCTCGTAGAACTGCTTCGTCTTTGCCACCATGCGTGGGAACGTATGACGGTACACGTCGGTCGCATCGGCGGGAACATGCGGAATGCCACCCGTGGTGAAACTAGCGATAACTCCTTGCGGAAACAGCGAAAGATACGTCAGCGTCAGGAATCCGCCATAGCTTTGACCAAGCGTGACCCAACGTGCGCCCCCGAATTCGGTACGACGCAGATGCTCGAAATCACGAACGATCGAATCGGCGAGGAAACGCTTCAAAAACGCGGCACCTGCCTTGCCGTCGCCATCCATGCCCTCAATCACATGCGTATCGACACGAGACGAACGCCCCGTACCACGTTGATCCGGCAACACCACGCGGAAATGCTTGATGGCCTCCTCGATCCAACCATCGGAACTTGGGCCGAGCGGACGCGGACCGGAACCACCGGGACCACCCTGCAGGAACACGAGCAGCGGCAGGTCGTCATGCACATGTTCGGGAGAGGTGACCACACGGTAGAACAGGCTGATCGATTCGCCATCGAACCCATGACCAGGCTCGTGGCCCGTCCAATCCAACGGCACCTTGATGGAACGATCCTCAATATGCAACCCGGGCACGTAGTATTCGCTCAGCAACGTCATGCATTCACCTTTCCCTTGGCATCATCGGCATGTTCAATGCGGGTAGTGACTTTTTGATGGCTTCCATCTCACCCACATGCGGAGACAACCTTACCTCACAAAAGCGGCTTTATTTTACCGCTATTTCATTCCTGCGCATGATGGCGTCACAGCATATCTGGCGCTAGGGTGGAACGTATGTCGAATCTCAAGCAGCGTCTCTTGTCATGGATGCATGGCCATGTTTTCGCCGGCGATCTCATCATCACGCTTGTTATAGGTGTTCTGCTGTTCGGCGTGACCGGCAGCATCACCTATAATCCGGGATTGCTGTTTGACCTTAAGCCTTCCACGCAGATGGCATGGGAAGCGGCAATGCTTATTCCGCTGCTAATCCGTCGATGGTGGCCGCAGACCGGAGCGTTGCTCTGCGTGGCATTGACCTTGGCGCATCTCATATTCGGCCCTTGCCTGTTGGGTGCCGATATTCTGGCATTGTTCATGCTGTATTCAGTGATCGTCTACGGCAATCCCAAAAACACGAAAGCCTTCATTATTCTGGCGTTGACCATCGGTCTTCTGGCTTCGGCGCTGGTGGCATGGACCATGACCAATGGACCACTGCTCACCGGAGGCAAAGTGCATACATGGAGCAGCTGGAATGACCCAAATCCAAATGGCGTTATGGTCACGGAAGACACTCTCGGCTCCATCTACACAGGAACATCCATGTCGGAAGTCGCCGACATGATGGCGCAGTACATGCTGGTACTGACGCCGATTTTCGAAGTATGCATTATTTCCACCGTCATTGTAGCGTTCTGGCAGCGTGCCCGTCTGGCAACCATTCGCATGATGCGGGAACGCAATGAGGCAATCGCCGCGCGAGACCAGAATGAACGCGATATCGCCGCGTTGGCGGAACGCGCACGCATCGCACGTGACATGCACGATGTGGTGGCGCACACCCTGTCAATCATCATCGTGCAGTCTGATGGCGGTCGCTATGCAGGCACGCATGATCCCGCGGTGGCCAGAAACACCATGGAGACGATTCGACACGAATCGGAACGCGCACTGCATGACATGCAACGTCTTCTGGGAGTATTCGGGGGTTCACCGCACGCCGATTATAACGATATCGGCAATCTTGTGGAACAAGCGCAAAACGTCTCCCCCGACATTCGAATCCGACGGAATATCACCGGCACCGCCAGCCCAGAACAACTCGGCGAACAAGCCTCGATAGCTTCCTACCATGTAGTGCAGGAGGCGCTGACAAATATCCGCAAGTATGCGGGGCCGCACGTCGATGTGCATATTAAAGAGTCATGGAACAACGGTTTGCTCACTTTGACCATCACCGACAATGGTCATGGCGCGGCGGCCAATATCGACGGGCATACGCCAGGTTACGGCCTGCTGGGCATGAAAGAACGCATCGAATCGGCCGGAGGCTCGTTGCAGGCTGGCCCTCAACTCGGCGGAGGCTTCGAAGTCATGGCCACCCTGCCTTGCGGCGGTAAAGAACAGGTGACAGACGAAACCGGCGAACAGTATGCCTCGGAACAGCCCGAATCGTGCAACACAACTGCCATATCCAGCAAAGCGGAATTATCCGACGAAACAATCGCACCTCACACAGTCGTCAACATATCGGCGCGAATCCCAGATCAACCATCGGAGCAGACGCAGGAAACCAACCAACCGACCGGTCGCGATCATCGTTCGAATGCCCTGCAACATTTGCGCATCACCGCACCCAATCTGCATGATTTGCTCAAATCGTTGAAACTGAAATCCGTAGAACTTGCAAATACATCCAATTCGCGAGGGCTGAATTGGGTGGAACGTGTTTCCGCGTGGACGCAGCGCCATTATGCGCTCATGGATTCCGTTGGTGCCGTGGCATTGGTCATGCTGCTGAATCGCATGTCGGTTACGCTCTTTTTTGATAGTTCACCTCAGGTGCAGCTCTCTCATGCGATCGCCGCATGCTGCTTGCTGGCGCTGGCTCTTCGACGCAGGTTCCCCGAGACTTGCGCGCTTATTGTGTTCGTATTGTCGGTTGTGCAATTGGTGTTTTTGGGATCGATTGAGGTTGGACATATCGTAGCGTCGCTGTGTGCGCTGTATTCAGCCGTATTGTATGGGCGTGAACACGCATGGCGTTGGACCGGTCTTGCCGCCGCTACATGTTCGGTGCTGATGGGCTTGAAAATCGCGGCTGATCAACACGGATACACTACCTTGTTCGGCGCCATCGCCGCTTTTGCAGGCTTGACGAAACCGGTTTCAGTCACTTCAAGTAATACGGCGGCGTTCTTTACCGGCGTTATGTATACGGTTGCAGTGCTGATGCTGTGCGCCGGCATTATGGCGTGGGCACGTTGGGCTCGTTCCAGTGATTCAAACGCACTGGTGTTGCAGGCGCGAGAGGAAGCGCTGGTGGCCGAACAGGAGAAGCAGCGTATTCTCGCGGCGAATATGGAACGTGACCGTATCAGTGCCAGCATTCAGGCTGAAGTCACCGCCACGTTGAACAGCGTGATTAGTCAAGCCGTCGATGGTATCCGCATGCTGGATAGCGCCGAAGCACAAGGCAAAGAGCCTACCGCCGACGAGATTTCCGCAGCGTTCAAAGCCATTGGAGAACAGGGGCGCGCCGCACTTAAGCGTATGCGCGAACTGCTTGGTGTGCTTCGTGAGACTGGTTTCAGCGATGACGCTCATGCCGGTAGCGCGAGCGAACTGCAGTTGAGGCCTGCAGCACCGCTGGAGGAGCAGCTGCAGCGCGTGTCTCGATAGCCGATTCAAGTTTTTCAGGGAGATTTAAGGGTTTGTTTCGCGCTGTGAGCGGAACAATGCCGATAAGGTGGAGAGTATGAGTGAAGAACAGAAGATTCGTGTGGTCATTGCCGATGATCAGGAATTGGTACGTGCCGGTTTCGCCATGGTGATCGGCTCCCAACCTGATATGGCGGTCGCGGCACAGGCTCGCGATGGCGCGGAAGCCTTGGCGTTGGCGGAAACGCTGCATCCTGACGTGGTGTTGATGGATGTGCGTATGCCCGGCATGGATGGTATCGAGGCGACTCGGCAGATCAGCGCATTGCAGCATCGCTTCGCTGCCGATGGAACGCAATCAGAAGTCGCCCGTACCAAAGTGATTATTTTGACGACATTCGATTTGGATGAATATGTTATGGCTGCGATCACTGCCGGAGCTTCCGGTTTTCTGCTGAAAGATACGGAACCGGAAACGTTGTTGAATTCGATTCGCACGGTTTTTCAAGGTAATGCGATTATCGCACCGTCCGCCACGAAACGTCTTATCGAGAAAATGATGGAAGGCGATTTCATGGCTGCGAATGTTGGCGCACATGGAAATTCCACTGCTTCTTCCACTTCTGATTCGACGTACACCGATCCGGAATTAGATGAACTGACTGATCGTGAGCGCGAAGTGCTTATTGAGATCGCGCATGGATTGTCGAATCAGGAGATTGCCGACAAGCTTTTCATCAGCCTGCCGACGGTGAAAACGCATGTGGCGCATATTCTGGCAAAGATCAATGCGCGTGACCGTGTGCAGGCGGTGGTGTTCGCTTACGAAAACCATTTGGTCTGATTGATTTGTTGTTTTGCGTATGCATGATACGCAAAAAGGGCTCCTACCATGTTTGTGGCAGGAGTCCTTTTCGTTGTGTTTGCTATGAAGCTTAGGCTTCGGCGAGCGCCTCAACAGGAGGCGTGCTCACTGCCCTGCGTGCGGGGAATACGCTGGCGAGCAATGCTGCCACGGCTGCCACGGCGAGTACGATGCCGTTGATACCCCATTCGAACGGGAACACCACTTTGCCGTACATACTGAACACCACGTATGCGCCCAGCCAGCCGAACAGGGTGCCAAGTAGTACGCCCGCGATGCCGGATACCAGCGAGATGAGCAGGGCTTCCACCGCGAGGGAACGTCGCAACTGGCCTCGAGTCATGCCGATGGCACGCAGTGTGGCGGATTCTCGGGTGCGTTCGATCACTGACAGCGACAGCGTGTTGGCTACGCCGACAAGTGCGATGAGCACGGCCACGGCAATCAATCCCACCAGAAGCATCATCATGGAGTCGATCATGTTCGCCCATACGATGCGTTCGGCAATCGGTCCGGTCACTGTCGCATCAGTGCTCTTTTCCAATGCGGCCTGCATGTCGTTGTAGATGCCGTCGACGGAAACTCCCGACTTGTCAGTATCTGCTTTGACCAGCAACACATGGGTGGCAGCATCAAGGTCACCATTGGTGAAATGGCTTTCATCCACGAATCCGACAGCTTCATACTGTGCGGATACGCGACGGTAGTCAGCTTGGTTTGCTTGCAATGTCAGCGAACGCGTAGCGTCGCCGTCCTGGTTCCATTCGGTGGAGAAATCAGCCGTGCCATTGGCGAACTGCAGCTCCTTGCCAGTTTGCGCATTGTATGTTGGCATGAGAACGCTATCACTGTCGATGGAGGCGTTACCCAAGTTGGCACGCATGACCCGCTTGACCTGATCGATGCTCTTCACACCGACCAGCAATGCGGACGTAGGCCGGGTTCCATCCGCTTTCTCCAAGGTCACGGAAACCGCCGGCGCATACAACGTGTCGGACACGCCGTTGATGTCGGCTACATCCTTGGCCATTTGCTGGCTGATGTCATCGCCCATGGCCACGATGTCGACGCTATAACGGGTGGCGAGCGCACCATTCATAGTCTCTTTGGCGCTAGCGGCACCGGTTGCGATGGTGGAAACCAGGGTGACACCGATGAGCAGAGCGGCACCGGTTGCTGCGATGCGTCGCGGATTCTTCTGAATGTTGGCGTGCGCAACCGTTGCGGAAGGGCCTGTCAGCGAAGCCAACGCTCCAACGCCCTTCATGAGGGTCGGCATCCAAAACACCGCGGTGACCACCATGCCGAGGAACACCAGTGCGGCGCCGGCGATGGCTATGAGCAGAATCATCGTGAATTGATCGCTGTTCGCTTCCTCGCCGCCATTGGTGGCTTGTACCTGCCAGATGGAAAATACTGCCATGGCGATACCGACCACCACCATCAGAATACCGATTATGGCTCGAGTGAGGCTGGAATGACGGTTGTCGGTCAGTTCAATCGGGCGCAATGCCTCCAATGGCGTCACCGCAGTAGCGGAACGTGCGGATCCCAAGGATGCGAGCACCGTCACCACAATACCGAAGAGAATAGGTACGACGGCGGCCTGCCAAGAGAAATTGAATCGCATACCCTCTTGCATGATGTCGCTGACGCACATGCCCCACATGAGCAGACTTCCCAGTACCACGCCAAGCACGGATGCGACGAAGCCAAGCACTGCCGCTTCGAACAGCACGGAACCATACAGCTGGCCTTTCTTCGCGCCGATGGTGCGCAGCAAGGCGAGTGTGCGGCGGCGTTGCGCCACAAGCACTTGGAACGTGTTAGCGATCACCAGTGCCGCCACGAACATGGCAAGCACGCCGAAGCACATGAGGAATGTGGTGACGATGTTGGTTTGGTTGCCGCTTAAGGATTTGATGCTTTCGTCACTGACCTGCTGTCGCGGCATCAAATCGAAATGCTTTGGCAGCAACGCTTTCACACTGTTGATGGTTTTTGCGGATGCGCTGTTTCCATCCAAAGCAAGGTCGAGGTATACCGTTGTTGTTCCGGTGGTGTTGAAATCGTCCGTTCCCTGCATTGCGGCAAGCAGATTGTTGGATCCTACAATCGCACCGCCATAGTACGAGTAGACGCCGTTCGGATCGGAGGTGAGTCCAACCACGCGCACGTTGTCCGCTTTGGCTTTGCCATCGGCGCCTACCTCATATCGGGAGGTCAGGCTTACAGTGTCGCCAATGCCGACGTTCAGCTGTTTCGCCATGTCTTCCGGCAGTGCGACTTCGTTGGAGTCCTTCGGCTGGTCCCCTTCCGTAATATTCACGGGAAGCATGTTCTTCTGTGCCGCGGTGGAGATGATCTCACCGCTGATGGTGCTGTCTCCCTTGGAAACGCTGGCGCCGGTTTCCACCGAAGCGCGGACGCCGTCGACCCCTTCGATGCCGGCGATCTGGTCGAGATGGAAGTCGCCGACAGTGCTGGAGTGCGCTTCGTTGAGTTCCTCATCACTCAGGTCGGAGCTGTTGACGGTCACCGCATAGTTGGCGTTTCCGAACATAGCGGTCAGCCGCCGTGTCAGGGAGTCGTTCATGGCATTGCCGAACAGGAAGGTGCTGGCGATGAACGCCGTGCCGATCATGATGGCGATGCCTGCAGGTATGAGCATGCGCTTGGTTTTTCGCATGAGTTTCAAAGTGATGGACCACATGGTGAATTCTGTTCCCTTCTTCGAATGCTTCTACAGTGCGTTTAGTGGGAATGTCTCGCGGAAGCCACATTCATCGTGGCGGCTTCGCGTTCCTT
>OLPW01004466.1_pt1 | contig 9902 bp, 6 predicted proteins | sample 1672161 | NCBI WGS metagenome assembly OLPW01 (sample SAMEA3136654, study PRJEB25190) | human gut metagenome
GAGGGTGGGAGCTCCGCTCCGCACGGTTCAAAGGCGGCTCCTCGCCCAAACATATCACCACCATCGACAACCGTTCCGATACGGTAATCGCCTTCGAAGGATTTATGGATTTTCTCGCTTATCTCTCGCTGAAACACCCCGAACGACTGCGCATCGACGCCGCGGTTCTGAACTCGGTCGTCAACCTGCCCAAAGCCGTTCCGTTTATCTCCCGACATCCGGTGATCCGCACCTTCTTCGACAACGACGAAGCAGGACGCAAGGCAACTGCCGATCTGATCCGTCTTTGTCCCCGCAGCGAGGTAATCGACCAAAGGCATTTTTACAGCGGGCACAAGGACGTAAACGACTATCTGATCGCCCGCATAAAAGACCGACCTAAGACCACGAAAACTATATCCGATAAGCAAGATCACTCTTGTCGGAATAATCTGCAAGCTCTGAAAGCGGAAAGGGCGGAAATTGAACCACCGTGTCGGAAAGGGGTAAAGATTTAAGGAAGGCAAGGTTGTGTTTTCGTAGACGAAAACTGCGCCTTCCCCGCTGGCCGGCGTAAAATCCCGCTGGTCTGAACAACCTATATAGCAACAATCTATCGAAACTACCTGTCATGGAAACACCGAAGAAAACATATAGCAAACAGGGCGGGCGTCCGAAAGTCGGCATCGGCCGCATCCGCAAATACGTCGTCAGCACGCGGCTCAGTCCCGAGCGGAAACTCCGCTTTTCAGCCCTTTGCCGCGAGGCCGGACAACCGCCGGCCGAAGTCCTGCGCCAGCTGATCGACCGAGGAACGGTAAGGGCGCGGATCACCCGCGAACAACTGGATTTCATGGTCCAACTCAAAGGCATCGCCCGGAACCTGAACCAGCTGACCCGGCTGGCCAATGCCAAAGGTCTGGCGGCTGTCAGGGTACGGCATGCGGCGATCGTCACGGCCATCGAAAAACTCCTGAAGCAGATATGCGATGGTCGGTAAGGTAATATCCGCTTCGTCCTTTTCGGGGACGGTGGGTTATGTGATGAAAGAAGAATCCCGGATCTTGGAAGCCGAAGGCATTATGCCTCCGGAAGTGAAGGACATGGTGCAGGACTTCAAAGACCAGACCTTGCTCAACCCGCGGCTGAAAAACACCGTCGGGCATATCTCCCTTTCTTTCTCACCCAAAGACGCCCCGCGGATGACCGACGCCCTGATGACGCAGATCGCAAAGGAGTACATGCAGAAGATGGGCATCACCGATACGCAATACCTATTGGTGCGCCATCTCGACCAGCCCCATCCGCACTGCCATCTGGTCTACAACCGGGTCGGAAATGACGGGCAAACTATTTCGGACAAGAACATCAAGATCCGAAACGCCAAGGTATGCCGAGAGCTGACCGAGAAGTACGGGCTATACCTTGCGCCGGGAAAGGACGACGTGCGGCGGGAGCGGCTGCGCGAACCCGACAAGACCAGATACGAAATCCACGATGCGATCAAAAGGTGTCTGCCCCGATGCGCCGGATGGAAAGGGCTGGAGAAGCAACTGGAAAAACAGGGCATCGGCATCCGTTACAAGTATTGCGGTTCGACTGACCGCAAACAAGGGGTTTTGTTCTCGAAAAACGGCTTCGAGTTCTCCGGATCGAAGATCGACCGGGCTTTCAACTTTACGAAACTCGACAACCGGTTCAACAATATTCAACAACAAACCCAACACCGGGCAACGCTCTTCGGGAACCTCTCGGCGGCGGCAGGCAATTACCGTTCAGCATTTGCAGGGTTGTTCGGCGGTATGGGTAGCAGCGGCACGCGCGAAGAGCCGTCATCGGTAAACCTCGGAAAGGCAGGCGGGATTCCACTGCCGCCGGCCGATTCGCCCGGCGGAGTGTCCGCCAAGCAGTTACAGCGCAAGCCGGGAGAAAGCCCCGAAAAGTATATAGCACGAATCACGGCACTGCTCAACGCCGCGGCCGAGGCGATGGCCATCGCTGCGATGGAGCACCGCCGCAGGATGGAAGAACAGAAAAGAAGAGCCAAAATAAAACTGTAACCGAATTAGAAAATCTCAAAAATCATGAACGACGAAAATAAGATCGGACTCTCGATCGAAATGTACGAAGACCTCAAAGAAACGCTCGTCAAGGCTGTCAAAAGCACCAAAGCCAACGCGGGTCTGGAGAATGCACAGCTGGAACGGATCGAGCGGCTGATAGAGGCCACGGAGCTCTCGCAGGGGCAGGTCGCACAGATGCTCGAACAACTGCAACGGCATACGGCCTTGCCGGGAGTAAAAACCGAGCAGGAGCGGGAATTTACCGACAAATACAACGCTCTGTTGGCGCAGTTAGCGGGTAGGCTGGAGGTGATCGACAAAGAGATCAGGCAGACACATACATTGATAGAGCAGGTGAGGCAAGCTGTCGAAGCAGCGGCAAAGCCCGAAAACCTGCCAGTGCGGGAGCACCGGCATACTTATACGCTCGATATCAGTTCTTCGAAAACATTTTTGACGATGTTCGTCATGCTGGGATGTATTTTCCTGCAAGGCGCATTCATTTACCGAATCTCAGAGAATAATCGGCTGTTAGCTGCGAACGACCTGAAATACCGCTACGTGAAAATGCGTGGTGAGATCAAAGAAAAGGAGCTTATGGAGTTGGAAACGATATTCAGGGATGAGCAGCACACGGCCATACGCGATACTGTCCGAAACCAAGTTGAACGGTACGAAGAAGCCGTAAGGCGGCGGGCAGAACAACTAGAGCGGGCTGCAAGCAAAGAGCGCAAAGCGTATAAGCTACTTCAAGATGCAGAGCATCTGAGAAAAAAGTAATTATTCTTAAAATCTCAAATCAGATAAGTATGATTCATAACTGTAAAATACCCAAGATACAGGATTGCATTTTTTTTTCGTATCGAAGATACCTAACAAGCAAAAATTTGTATATTTGCCGTCGCAAAGGTTTCCGAATCGCCGATTACGCGATGAAGAATGAAAAGGGAATGCAGTGAGAATCTGCGACAATACCCGTTGCTGTGAGTTCCTGCCCCAAACATGGGGCGCAAAAGGTTTTACAATCTTTGCCACTGGCCGCAAGGCTGGGAAGGCGTAAAACCGGAACAAGTCAGAAGACCTGCCGATGCATTTATAAGATTTGCAACCTGCGGGTGTACGGGTGAAAATCAAAACAGCGATTTCCCCCTGCATCCGGCATTCCGGTCTAATACGAGGCTTCCGACAGCCCTGCGAAAGGTGTGAATCCGTTTTGAATTTCTGTTGTGCCGTATCCCGAAAGGATACGGTTGATTTTTTATTTGTCAAACTTAAAATACAACAAGAATGAAAAAACTATTTACCTTTTGGCAATCGCCCTGTTCGGCGTTGCGATGTGGAGCTGCTCGTATGACGACGACGATTTGTGGAAAGCGGTTGATGACCTCGATTCGCGCATGGAAGCTATGGAGCAAGCCATGAAGAGTGCTAACACCGATATCGATGCACTCCAAAAACTGGTCGATGCTTTACAAAAGAATGTAACTGTGACCTCCGTCATCAAAAATAATGACGGATACACAATTACATTCTCCAATGGTGAAACCGCCACGATCACCAACGGAAAAAATGGAATTGATGCTCCCGCTATCTCGGTGAAAAAAGATGGCGACGGCCTTTATTACTGGACGCTCGATGGCGATTTCATACTGGTCGACGGCGAAAAGATCAAGGCGCAGGGTGAGGACGGCGCCCCCGGACAGAATGCCGTGTCTCCGAAATTGCGTATCAATACCGAAACCAAGGAGTGGGAAATGTCGATCGACAATGGTACTACATGGACTTCGATGGGTGTCAGGGCTGAAGGAACGGATGGCGATTCGATGTTCGAGTCGGTGGATACGGTCTCGAACCCCGGTATGGCGGTTTTTACGCTTGCCGACGGCGGAAAACTCGAAATTCCCATGCAAGGTGCGTTGAATCTCGCGATTTCCGCAAAGAGAGGCATATTCGTTTACGATGAGACGCAGACCTTTACGATCGAGAGCAAGGGTGTCGAACGGATGACATGGACTAAACCCGACGGATGGAAAGTTTCGGTCGAAGGCAATGTACTGACGGTTGTAGCGCCGGCCAAAGCGAACAGCTATGCAGAAACGGAGGGTGTGATCGCCTTGATCGGAATGGCCGGGAATTCCTCGTGCATGGCAGAACTGACAGTAAGTGCGGCGGATACGCATAGCTATACAATAACCTTCGAGGGTAGCGACTGGGCCAAATGGGTCGCCTGCAACTATAACCCCGGAAAATATTCAACGACACAATTAGGGAGTCCAGACGATTATGCCTGGGTCGATGAAACCACGCAGCTCACTACTGGCCGTCCTACCGGCTTCATGAACGGATGGGGCTATCCTTGGTTCGTATGCTCCTATAATTCCAATTCGCTGGATCAGAGTAAATATGGCAATTATTTATACGATCTGTATGTGTACAATCCCGACGGAGTAGAGGATAGTATGACAGGCGGAGGCCGCAATGGTTCCGATAATTTCCTGACGACATTCGGCTATTTGGATTTTGACTTTCCTTACGGTGATGGACGTCCCATTCTCGAATTTGCAGACAACAAAGCACGGACGATCCGAAGCCTGTACGTCAATTCGACCTGCTATTTCTACTCGGTTGCCACCTCCGGCAACGGACTGTCGCCCGAACTGACCAAAGACGTAACCTTCTACGCTACGGGGTTCGATGCCAACGGCAAAGAAATCAAAACCATTACGATGATTTTCGCTACGCCCGAAGCCATCACGAAAACATGGACAAAATGGGATCTTTCCGAACTGGGGCCGATCGTTTCGCTTCGGCTGAACCAGGCTGGCGGCGCCGATAACGGTTACGGTTACTCGCTGCCTGCGTATTATGCAGTGGATGACATTACCGTCGAGTGGTAGCGTCGCTGCTGCGTCATCGATTGGCAGAAATGGAATCTTTCCGAACTCGGAAAAGTCAGCCGCATCGAATTCAACGTCACAGGCGACAGCGATAACGGTTATGGGTTCAGCCAGCCGGCATATTTTGCGTGGGACGATCTGGCGGTAAGGTTCGAATAACCGGCCCTCGTTTGCGACAACACCCGGAGTGCCGGGATAAGAAAATCCCGGCACTCCATTAATTAACAAGCGCTATCAAGAAGTGAAAAGAATATCGGTAATTTTGATACTGTTCCACTTTCTCGCCTGCGGCACTACGAATGCTCAAGATGCCGAGAATAGACAAATCCCGGATTCGGTCCGGATACTGGCTATCGACGAGGTGACGGTGCTTGGGAGACAGAACAGGGCAGTCGTCCCGGCACAGATCCTCTCCGGCGAGAAACTGCAAAGGCTCAACTCACATTCCGTATCGGATGCGTTGCGCTATTTTTCCGGTGTGCAGATAAAGGACTACGGAGGTATCGGGGGGCTGAAAACCGTCAACATCCGTAGTATGGGCAGCCAACACGTGGGGGTATTCTACGACGGCATACAGATCGGCAATGCCCAGAACGGGACGGTGGACCTCGGTAAATTTTCGCTTGACAACATGGAATTGGTATCCGTTTATAACGGCCAGAAAAGCGACATATTCCAGTCCGCACGCGATTTCGCCTCGGCAAGTGCGGTATATATGGTGACGCGCAGACCTGTTTTCGAGAGCGGACGCAGAAACCGTTTCAATGTAAAACTCAAAGGCGGTTCCTTCGACCTTATCAACGCTTCCGCCCTTTGGGAGCACCGGATCGGCGAAAACCTCTCGTCGTCGGCCAATATTGAATATCTGAACTCTTCCGGCAAATATAAATTTCGCTATCATAAGGACGGCGGCTATGACACCACCGAAGTCAGACGCAACGGGGATGTCCGGTTTCTTCGCGCCGAGGCTGCTCTTTTCGGCAAGGTAAAGCGCGGAGAATGGCAGGCGAAAGGATATTTCTACAATTCCGAGCGAGGCTATCCCGGTGCAGCCGTAAAAAAGGATTACGGTATTTCATTACTGAACGAAGACCGGCAGAAAGACCGTAATTTTTTCTTTCAAGGTTCCTTAAGGCAAGAGGTGACGGATCTCTACAGCTATAAAATCCAAGCCAAATACGCCTACGACTATATGAATTACGTCATGCCGCCCCAAAGTACCGTACAACCGATGGATAATCACTATTGGCAGCAGGAGGTTTATATTACGGCTGCCAATCTGTTCGCTTTCACCCCGTGGTGGACAGCGAATCTGTCCACAGATTTCCAATGGAACAAACTCGATGCAGACGGCACCGATATGTTCAATGCGCATTTCATCGAACCGAGGCGCTATACGTTGCTGGGAGCCATAGCCACATCGGTCAACCTCAAACGATTCAGCATGCAGGCAAGCCTGCTTTACACGTATGTACATGACCGGAGCGCTCGGAGGATGGAAACAGCGCCGGATAAAAACGTATTCTCTCCCACGGTAATCGCATCATACCGTCCGTTTGAAAAGATCGGCCTTGATATAAGAGCCTTTTATAAAGAGATATTCCGGATGCCGACCTTCAACGACCTCTATTACGTGCAATTGGGCAACCGGCTTCTGAAGCCGGAATACGCCACGCAATACAATGTGGGGGTTGTCTACTCCAAACGATTCGGCAAAGGAGTGCTGTCGACGCTCAATCTTACGGTGGATGCCTATTACAACGAGGTGAAAGACAAGATAATCGCCACCCCGACCTCCAACCAGCTCGTCTGGACAATGGTTAATCTCGGATATGTGGAGATACGCGGTGTGGATGTGACGTTCAATCCCTGTTTCAATATAGGCGGCGTGGCATTGGACACCCGGTTGAGTTATACCTATCAGAAGGCACAGGACTTCACTGAGGAGAAGGATGAAGGTTGGGAGGAAACCGTTATGGACGGATATGGCGACCAGATACCCTACATTCCGTGGCACAGCGGCACCGTGATTCTTAACGCTTCCTATCGAAAGTGGGATTTTAATTACAGTTTTATCTATACGGGAGAGCGATATATGCTCGGAAACAATACTCCGGTCAATTATATCCAGCCGTGGTATACGCACGATATGTCGCTGTCGCGAAATTTCCCATTCAAACACGCTCAGCTTCGTATCACCGCGGAGGTGAATAACATTTTCAACCAGCAATACGAAGTGGTTAAATGGTATCCCATGCCGGGAACCAATTTCAAGATTATTCTAAGTCTTACATTATGAAGGGATTTTATTTAAAATGGCTTACAGTCTTCATCGGCATTCTCATCCTTGCGGCTTCCTGCCGCAAGGACGATCCGGTATTACCCTCCGAGCCGACCTTGGTGAATCCGTGGGAACAGGTTACTGGCGATATATACGGATTTTTTCTGCTCAACGAAGGCAATATGGGAACGAACCAGGCTTCGCTCGACTATTACGACTATGAGACAGGCGTTTACACGCGAAATATTTACGGCGAACGCAACCCTTATGAGGTCAAAGACCTCGGCGACGTGGGAAACGACATTCAAATCTACGGTGACAAACTCTGGGCGGTTATAAATTGTTCCAATTATGTCGAGGTAATGGATGTCAATACAGCCAAGCATATCACCAAAATAGCTATCCCCAATTGCCGCTACCTTGCATTCAAAGATAAATATGCTTATGTGAGCGCTTATGCAGGCCCCGTACAGATAGCACCGGATGCCCGGATCGGATATGTGGCCAAAATCGATACGGTAAGCCTTCAGGTCGTCGATGAGTGCATTGTAGGTTATCAGCCCGAAGAGATGGCCATTGTGGGCGATAAACTCTATGTCGCCAATTCCGGCGGTTACCGTGTCCCGAATTACGACCGTACCGTGTCGGTTATCGACCTGAAAACTTTTACGGAAGAGAAAAAAATAGATGTCGCTATCAACCTTCACCGGATACAGCCGGACAATTACGGCAACCTGTATGTTTCTTCCCGCGGAGACTATTATGAAATACCTTCCAAAACATTCATAATCGACACCTCAACTGACGAGGTTGCATACGAGTTCGAGGACCTGCCCAACACGCACATGACCCTGTGTCGGGATTCGCTGTTCCTTTACAGTACCGAATGGAGTTATCTGACAAACGATTGGACGGTATCCTATGCCATCGTAAACACGCGCACACGGGAGATCGTTACGCGCAACTTTATCAAAGACGGCACCGAAAAGCGTATCCAGACACCTTATGGAATCGCCGTCAACCCAAACACCGGAGAGTTTCTGGTTACCGATGCCAAAGACTACGTCCGTGCCGGAACCCTGCACTGCTTTGGGCCGGACGGCATACGAAAATGGTCGATAAGCACCGGGAACATACCGGCACATATTGTTTTCACACATAAAAAATTGCAACCGCTGGAAGAGTAACTTAACACACTTGAATATGAAAAAAAATTATGAGCGAATCGTTTTACTGCTTCTATCGGCGTTGCTTTCGGTTGGATTTCTTGCCGGGTGCAACGACGCTGATAACGGAGACGACGGTTATCTCCTGAAAAAGGAAGACATCTCTGTGAACCGGCCCGACGGGGGATTTAAGGCTCTGGTCAACCAGCCTTTCCGGATCGAAGTGAAAAGCGTTTCGGATGAGGGCGTTTCCTATGAATGGTCTCTCGGTGATTCGAAAATAGCCGATTCGAAGAATCTGGAATACACCTTCACTTCGTTGGGAACATTCACCCTTACGCTGCATGCCAGCCAGGGAACGACCACCTTCGACTATGATTTCGAGGTCAAAGTAACCACCGATTACGTACTCAAAAAGGAAGATATAACCATCGAAGAGCCCGAAGGAGGATTTAGAGCCAAGGTCGACCAACTGTTTCGGATAGAAGTAACCAGCGTGTCCGACGACGGTGTCTCTTACTTATGGTTCGAGGATGAGGAGCCGGTCGCTCAAACCAAGAATCTTGAGCACATGTTTTCACATGGCGGTGCTATCGGCTTGAAATTAACAGCATCGCAAGGGGATATCTTCTTTGATTATTATTTCACTGTTTTTGTCGAATATGCTCCTATCGACCCGCCTGCGGAAGGGGCGAATCCCTATATCACCAAAGTCTTCGACTACATGCCGGCAGTCGGACAATTTACCAATACGCTGCCGCTGTACGAGGAGGGGGATACGCAGGAGACAATGAATCACAAAGTATTGGACGCCATCGGCAATAATAAACGCGGAATGATCACCCTCGGCGGATTCGGCGGCTACGTAACGGTCGGTTTCGACCATACAATCCAGAATGTCGAAGGCTTGCGAGACTTCCGGGTTTTAGGCAATGCCTTTTATGCAAATGCCAATCCCAATCCGGATGCTCCAGAGGGCGGAAGCTGTGAGCCCGGAGTAATTATGGTGGCCTATGATCCCGACAATCTCGGACCGGACAACGTACAATGGTATGAAATACAGGGCAGCGCCCATGTGGATCCTACCAAGGAACCGTGGTATGAAATGGCGAAGGTCAATGGTAACGATGTAAACATTTACTTCGATTACCGGATAACCTATTACCGTCCCGACAGCGAACCAACATCGAGAGACGAATGGGATACGTATATAAAATGGGAGGATAATCAGGGAAATTCCGGCTACAAAATGAAAAATCAGTATCATTCACAACCGTATTATCCGCTTTGGGCCGGAAATACGCTGTCGTTTACAGGCACATGCCTGCCTCAGAATGCCATTGACGAAAGCGGTTCGGGAACCTATTTCGTTCTTTACAAATTCCGCTATGGCTATGCGGACAATGAAATCAACAGCTATGACGACTCGTCGATCGATATAAGCTGGGCTGTCGATGCGAGCGGAAACAGCGTCAACCTGCCGGGAGTCGATTATATAAAAATATACACCGGTGTC